>Ga0082335_1000073_pt1 | contig 300631 bp, 264 predicted proteins | sample Subgrocontami58m_FD_72375 | JGI IMG/M metagenome (GOLD analysis project Ga0082335, IMG submission 72375) | Subsurface groundwater microbial communities from S. Glens Falls, New York, USA - GMW37 contaminated, 5.8 m (SPADES assembly) (version 2) ... | reverse complement strand
CTCGCCGCCTTGCTCTGCATGGGCAGCGTCGAGATGGCCATTGATAACTCCCGTTATTATTATTTTAAAATAGGACATTTCTACTTTGGTAGAAATAGGACATTTCTAAATTGGCTGGACATATCCATGACGGCGACTTGTCAGGCCTGCCTAAATGTGTTAGAAACGGTTAGCCGGGTAGAATAAATTTTCACCGGACGGAAGATGGAGTGACCATGATTGATAGTTATAATCGCAATATCAACTACTTGAGAATATCAGTAACGGACCGATGCAATTTACGGTGTACCTATTGCATGCCCAAGGAAGGCCTTTCTGCCATCGGGCATGAGGATATATTACGGTATGAGGAAATAGTGCGGATCGTAGAAGTGGCCGCCCGCATGGGCATTGCCAAGGTCCGCGTAACAGGGGGGGAGCCACTGGTACGGCGGGGTATCGTAGAATTCATGGCCCGGCTTTCCGCCATTGCCGGCCTTAATGACATTAGTCTGACGACCAACGGTGTCATGCTTGCGGACTTCGCTGCACCCCTATACAAGGCCGGCGTGAAACGGATCAATATCAGTCTCGATTCCCTGAACAAGGAAAAATATGCCCGGATCACCCGGGGCGGCGAATTGGCAAGCGTGCTGGCCGGCATCGAGGCCGTCCACCGGGAAGGCTTTTTTCCCATCAAACTTAATGTCGTCGTCATCAAGGGCGTCAATGACGATGAACTCCTCGACTTTGCCCTATTGAGCCTGAACAACCCCTACCAGATAAGATTCATCGAACTTATGCCGATGGGCACGGCAGGCTTGTGTCATGAGAGCAACTACCTTTCCAATACGGTGATTTTCGAGGGCATCAATCGTGTTTATCCATTGAAACCGGTCCAATATGAGAAGCGCATCGTGGACGGGCCGGCCAGTATGTTCAAGATTGACGGAGCCCAGGGAGAAATAGGTTTTATCAGTCCGATAAGCCATCATTTCTGTAACAGCTGTAACCGCCTGCGATTGACCTCGGATGGTTATCTGCGTGCCTGTTTGCTCGATGATAACGACATCAGTCTTAAGGACGCCTTGCGCCAGGGCTGCAGTGATGAGGATTTGCAGCTCCTCATCGGGGGGGCCATTTCCGGGAAACCCAAAGAGCACGAGATAGTCCGGGATGAAAGTCATGTCAGGAAATGTGTAAAGGAAATGTCTTCTCTGGGGGGATGAGAGAAGCGGCAAAGAGGCGCTTCCATGGTCTTCAACGAAGAAATGGCCCACTTTAACGAACGCTGGCTGAACACACCACAGGGCTATTATTTGGAATCGCGGGAAAAAGGCTTAATCCTGAATCTTACCACCCCCCAGTGGGGTGAGACGGTGCTCGAAGTCGGCTGCGGCACCGGTGAACATCTCCTCTTTTTCCAAAAGCAGGGATGCTATGTCAGCGGTTTAGAGCCTTCCCCGGCCTTACTGGAAGTGGCCAGAAAAAAACTGGGAGACCGGGCAGAACTTCGTCTGGGAAGGGCCGCCGACCTTCCTTTTCCGGACAATGAATTTGACATCGTTTCTCTCATCCTTTCCGAAACCTTCACCGAGGACTGGGAAATCGCTATTGGCGAAGCCATCAGGGTCTGCCGGGGACGTGTCTTCATCGGTGTTCTGAATATTCTCTCCTTGGCAGCCTTACAACTGAAGTGGCGGGGATTATTTAAACCGTCCCTTTCCGAGACGGGCCGTTTTTCCCGTATTGGTGAGCTGAAGGGGATGGTCAGACGTCTCTTGCCCGGCGTGCGCATCCAATGGGGCAGCGTTATCTTTCTGCCCGCCGGCTGGTATGGCTTTGCCATCGGGCTGGAGGAAGCCATCCCGACCAGGCACAATCCCTTCGGCGCTTTTTTAGGTCTTTCTTTTCCCGTGCACTTCAATTTAAGGACGGTTCAGGATATCATCGGCGATCCTTTCCAGATCAAGCAAGAAGAGGGGCAGCCCGCGCAGGGGATTGTCACGGTACGATGAGATGATCAGGGAAGCTCAGCTGTATGAAAAAATCGGCGGGGACAGGGTGCATTGCCATCTCTGCAGCCATTACTGCCGGATAGACAAGGGCGTACGTGGGTTATGCGGGGTCCGGGAAAATAGGGGAGGGATGCTCCAGAGCCTCGTTTATGGAGCGGTCATCTCGGAACATGCCGATCCCATAGAAAAGAAACCACTCTTCCATGTCTATCCCGGTTCCACAGCCTATTCCCTGGCGACGATGGGCTGTAATTTTCGTTGTGATTTTTGCCAGAATTATCAGATATCCCAGGCGCCGAGGGAAGGCAGGGCTATTGCCGGGCATGATATGACTCCGGCGGCGATCGTGGAGCAGGCCATTGCTTGCGGTTCCCCGACGATTGCCTACACCTATACGGAGCCGACAATTTATTTTGAATTTGCTTACGATACGGCGCGGCTAGCCCATGCCCGGGGCTTGAAAAATGTCTTTGTTACCAACGGCTATATGACTGTTGAAGCCATCGAGATGATTGCCCCTTTTCTGGATGCGGCCAACGTCGACCTGAAGTCGGGTCGCGAAGAAGTCTACAGCGCTCACTGTGGCGGCCAACTGCAACCAGTCCTGAAGAGCCTGCGGAAGCTTAAGGAATTAGGCATCTGGGTAGAGGTAACCACCCTGGTTGTCCCCGCGCTGAACGACCAGCCCGAAGAACTGGAACGGATCGCCTCCTTTGTCCATTCCCTCGGCGCTGAGACGCCCTGGCACATCAGCAGGTTTTATCCACGGTACAAGATGACCGGAAAGAGTCCTACTTCCGGGGAGACGCTCCGACGGGCCCGGCACATCGGCAAGCGAACAGGCTTAAAGTATGTTTACGGGGGGAGCAGCTCCGGTGATGATGGGGAAAACACTTACTGCTGCGGATGTGGCAAGCTCCTCATCGCCCGTCAGGGATTTTATACCAGAAAACTGACCCTGAAAAAAAACGTTTGTCCCGATTGCGGCACTATTCTGGAAGGGATCTTTTAATGATCTACCGCTTAAAGACGCCAAAGAGTTTATCGAGGCCTATCTTTTCGAGTTTAGATACAGCCTCCAACTCCCCGGCATCGAGCCAGATGCCCTCACAGAGGGAACACTTATCCACCTTGATCCCCTTGTAATCGATCTCGATCAGTTCCATGCCGCATTTGGGACATTTCATGAAATGGAGTTCCCGAAGCCGCTGCTTTTCCTCTGCGGCAAGTTTTTTTTGCAGTTCCTCCTTGGCTTTCCTGGTTTTTTCATACTCCAGGCGTGCAAAATACTCCTCTTCTGTTTCCGGTGGTTTTTCCAGCATGACGGCCTCCTTTTCGCTTCTTAAGTAGCGGGTATAACCACAGAGATCACGGAGAACTTATCTCTGTGATCTCTGTGGTTCATGTTTCATGGGATTATCGCGACTCTTGCAGTGTAAGGAAGAGCGCGTTGGGTGTCAAGGGAAAATGCGTCCGCCCAGCCGGCCGGCTTTGCTCATTAGGCCCCTGGCTTCCGGCACCTGCAAAATTGTGGCGATCCCCAAATAAACAACACCATAAAGACCCAGGGAAAGAAGTGCCAGCTTGATCGGATGACCTGTCTCCAGCAGAAACTTGCCAACCCAGCCGGCCGCGGCCCCTGCTGCTGCCGCGGCCCACAATTTTCCTACAAAAGAGGCGGGAAGCCCTGTCTTGCCGATTCTTTTATTCAGGGTAGCGCGCAACAGGACAAACTCCAGCCATCCGCAGAGACCAGCCGAGGCGGACAGCCCCACTACTCCCCAACGGAGGGGGATGTTCAGGAGCGGCGGTAAAACCAGGGCGCCGAGATAGCCGAAGAGGGCCGTGCAAAATACCCGCATGACGGCAAACCGCAGAGGTGCCGCCGTGTCCTTCAAGGCATAAAATGCCGAGGAATAAAGCCTGCCGAGCGTGGAGGCCAGGAGGCCGATGGCGGCACCCGCCAAGATGGCCCACACATAGAGGGAGTCGTTGTGGGTAAACTGGCCTGTCTGGTAAATGGCCCCGGCAATCACGTCCCCGAGAGCAAGAAAGGCCATGGCCGAGGGGACGACAAAAAAGGCAATCTGACGCAGACCGGCATCAATCCGTTTGCGCAGGGCGGCATTGCCCGGGTCGTTTTCACCTAGGGCGCAGGACAGAGCCGGCAGCTCCGCCGCCGAGACGGACATGCCGAAAAGGCTCACCGGCAGGGTATAGAGGGTCTGGGCGTAGACCAGCGCTGCCAGCGACCCCCCGGGAAGCAGGCTGGCCAAGAGCGCGTCCACATAAGCGCTGACCTGCACTACCCCGCGGCTGATAAATACCGGAAAGAAGCTGCGCATCACCGTGCGCACACTCTGCATGGCAAGCCCCAGGTGTACCCGGAAGTTACCCAAGAGGCGCCAGACGTACGGCAGCTGGATGGCAAACTGCAAGGCACTACCGGCCACGGAGCCCCAGGCGAGTGCCTCGGCGAGGGGAAACTGCCCGGAAGAACCGCCAAATCCCAGGAGCGTGGCAATCATGACCACGTTCCAGGCCACCGGCGCCACGTAGGAGATGAAAAAACGGCGGTGGCTGTTGAGGATGCCGAGGCACCAGGCGGACAGAGAGAGGAACGCTGCTCCCGGGAAGAGGATGCGTACCAAAGAGATCGTCAACGCGCGTTTTTCTCCCTGGAAGCCCGGGGCAATGGTGTCGCAGAGCCAGGGGGCCGCAAGTACGCCGACTACCACGAGGCTGGAAAGGGCCAAGGACAGGAGCCAGAATAAGGCCGAGGCCACCCGGTCCGCTTCGTCATCTTTCTTTTGGGCACGCAGCTGCGCATATACGGGAATGAAAGAAGCCGAAAGCACTCCCTCGCCAAGGAGATTCTGCAGAAAATTGGGAATCCGGAAAGCCGCCCGGAAGGCATCGGCGGCATCGGAATTGCCGAAGTAGTGGGCAAAAACGCGATCCCTCACCAGACCGGTTATCCGGCTGAGAAGAATGCCCGCAGCCACGAGCACCGCATGGTGGCTCATGGCTGTACTTTCCTCTGTTCCGACCTTCTCTGCCCTATTCATGGGCGGAGTTTAAGCCATCGTTGGCTGGAATTCAAGTACCATGTTGTTCGGGGCTTGACAAATAGCCATGTTGTGGACAATCTAACAGAAACGCCATGGAAAAAGGAGGGCACCGATGCAAGACCTGCATGAGATCTTTACGGAGTTCAAGAATGATTACCCAAAAGTTTTTCTGGACCATGAAGCACTGGGCAAAGAAATTCACGAGCAATCCGGACCCCTGCCTGAGAACATACGCTGGTTGGTCAAGGTGGCGATATCCGGAGCCAGCCGGCATCTGGTTGCGCTGGAAACACACATCGCCAAGGCCAGAGCTGCCGGTGTGACGGATGAGGAAATCAAGCATGCCCTCCTGATGCTGATCAATACCACCGGTTTTCCCACCTTTATGGAAGCCTATACGGTCTTGAAGAGAATGAGTAAGTAGTTTCCATCCGGAAACGGTTCTTTTCCGCCCTGGCGGTGTCAATCTGCGGGCTTGCTTGTGCGGCGTACGCAGTGTACGCCTCCGCGCAACCCCTTGATTTCCTAACCAGGACGCAAAATCCCTCGTTTCCGCATTGGAAACCAATAGTGTCTCATTCGGAGATTCCGGATGGACACTAAGTAACAAACCGGCGAATCAGGGTGATTATACTACATATTGTGGAATGATTAATTTGTGGCCACATCTTGTTGTATTTTTTTCTTTACAAACCCTTCTTTCTTTTGTTAGAATCCCTCAAAAATCAAGCCCTGCCGGATTGCTGAAATGAGACTGAAAAGGCTGGAAATAAGCGGGTTCAAAACCTTCCGTGATAAAGTTGTTTTTGAATTTTCTCCCGGGGTGAGCGGCGTAATCGGCCCGAACGGTTGCGGTAAGAGCAATGTTATCGATGCTCTCCGGTGGGTGATGGGAGAGCAGCGCGTCAAGGCCATCCGCGGGAAGAAAATGGATGACGTCATCTTTAACGGCTCGGAATCTGCTCCTCCCGTGGGAATGGCGGAAGTTACCATGACCCTGCTCAATGACGGGCAACCTTTTCCCGGGGCCTACGGCGACTGTAACGAAGTCATGGTCGGCCGGCGTCTCTTCAGGGAGGGGGACAGCGAGTACTACATCAACAAGGTTTCCTGCCGGCTGCTGGATGTGAAAGAATTCTTCATGGATACGGGCGTTGGGACCCGGACTTACTCTCTGGTGGAACAGAACAGCGTATCCAACCTCGTGGAAGCAAAACCCGAAGAACGACGTCAATTTATCGAAGAAGCAGCAGGGATTGCCAAATACAAAAGCCGTAAAGATGCCGCCTTGCGCAAGATGGAGGCGACCAAACAAAACATGGTTCGTCTTCATGACATCATGAAGGAGGTGAAGACGCAGCTCAACGCCGTATCTCGTCAAGCCAAACGGGCCGAACAGTATAAGAACCTGAAGCAGGAGATCAGGGAGGCAGAACTATCCCTGGCGGCGAGTTCCTATGCCGATCTTAAAGAAAGAATCGCGGGACTGGAAAAACAGCGGGATGCCCTCCAACGCCGGGAAGGGGAAATCGCGGCTGAGCTCAAGGCCCGGGAGGCAGCCCTGGAGGAATTAAAGCTTCTCCTCCTGGAAGAGGGGGAAATGGTTTCCCGGAGTCGCGAAGAGCTCTACAACCTCAAGAATGCCGTCAACATGAAAGAACAGGGAATCGAATTTTCCCGGAAGCGGATCGCCGATCTTTCCCTGAAAAGGCAGCGGGACCTCCAGGAGATGAAGGAACGGGAGAGAAAACTTAGCGAGAGCATTGAGGAAATTTCCGCCCTGAAAGAAGCGGGAGCAGTCACGGAAAGAGAAATCCGGGATTTGCAGGAACGGGTCGTGACGCATCAGCAGCAACTGGAAGTGCTGAGAAGGGCCGACAGAAAACTCTATGAAGAGATAGAGGAAAAAAAGGTCGCCTATATCGATGTGGCGGCGGAAAAAGCGAAACTCAAGAATATGGAGACGAATATCCTCAAGGTAGTTGAGGATATGAAAAGGCGGCAGGACCGCCATCTGAAAGAAATGGAGGAATATAACAGACGAGACGAGACGCTGCAGCAAACCCTGGAGGAACTGATCTGGGGATTGCAGAAGGATGAAGAGAAGCGGGACGCATGCACCGAGCGCCATGGCGAGTTGACACAAGAATTGAGCGAGGCGAAGCTCCGGCTGAAAGACCTGGAGGCGTCTCGTGCTGTGCTGAAGGAGGAAAGCGGTCGGAAAGCGGCCCGCTTGACTTCTCTGCAGGAATTTCAAGAGCAATACACCTGGTGCAGCGAGGGGACTAAATCGATCATGACGGCCTGGAAAAACGGGGGACTGGGCGGTTTGTCCGGTGATGTTTTTTTAGGCCTCGTGGCTGATCATATCGATGTCCCTAGGGAATATGAAACGGCAGTTGAGGCGGTTTTAGGCGAAAGACTACAGTATGTGGTCGTCAGAAGTCAGGAAGACGGCGCCCGGGCCATCGATTACTTGAAACAATCGGCTCAGGGGAGGGGAACCTTCGTACCGCTTGAAGTAAGGAATCATGTCCGTGACTTGCCGCTCGCAGACCACCTCCGGGACTCGACGGTCAGTTTGTTCGACAAGGTCGGGGTTCATGAGGATTTTCGGGAAATAGTGGCTTATCTCCTGGGAGATGTGCTCCTGACGCCCAACCTCAGGGCAGGCTTGTCCCTATGGAGACAGAACGGTTTCCGGGGCACCTTTGTAACACCGGAGGGGGACATCATTAATCCTCAGGGCGTCATGACGGGCGGCGCTACGAACAAGGCGGAGCGGAGCCTCCTGGCAAACAAGAGAGAAATTGCGGAATTGCAGGAAGAGCTGTCCCGCATTTCCCGCAAATTGAGCGAGGCGGAAGCAAGGAAGGCCGAGTGGGAACAAATGGTGCCGCAGTTGGAGGAGGAATTGCAGCTGACCAAGTCGGAAATGCACCGGCTGGAGATTCAAATCAACTCTCAGCGCAAGGACGTGGAGCGCTTCGAAGATGAAAGGAAGCGGATCGGCCAGAGGCGCGGTATTCTCGAATTCGATAACGAAACCATGATCGCGGAACAAAAGGAGTCTCTGGAGAAGATGGCCTTCATCAAGGAAGAAAAGGCCCTTCAGGAGGAGCGGGAAAGGGTTATTAATGAAGAGATTGATAGCCTGAAAGAAAAGAATGGCCTGTTAAAACAAGACCTCGAAGGTTGGGAAAAGAAATGCACCGCAGCCAAAGTGCATTTGGCAACCTGCGAAGAAAAGCGGGAGTCCGATCGCAAGGCCCTCTTCCGGCTGGAGACAACTAGAGAAGCCTTGCAACGGGAGCTTAAGGAAAAACGGGCGGAAGAAGAACACTCTGTTGCCCAGGAAGAAGAATTGGCCGAGAGCATGAAGGAAGAACAGGATAAGCTGACGGCCCTGTACGAAAGATACCGTGTTCTGGAAGGGACGCTGGCGGAAAAGATAACCCTGGAAGGGGAAAAAGAGGCCTTGCTGAAGAGCAGGGAAAAAGAACAAAAGGAAGTTAAGCAAAACCTGGATCAGGCAGCCAAAGAAGCGGCCGAGCTGGAAATTTCCTTGCGGGAGAAGGCCTATCAACTCGAGGGCCTCAGGAAGAATATCACGGAAAAGCATTATGTCGATTTAGAGGAACTGTACGGGCAATATTCCGCTCTGCCGGAAGAGGATCTCCAGAACAGCGCCCTGAAACTGGAGAAGGCAAGAGCCACGGTGGAAAACTTCGGTGAAGTAAATCTGCTGGCCATCAATGAATATGAAGAACTGAGGGAACGTCATGACTTTTTGACGGCCCAGGATACGGACATCCGAACCTCCTTAGAGTCACTTCAGCAGACCATCGAACGTATTAACAGGATCTCCAGGACGCGTTTTGCCGAGACCTTTGCGGCCGTAAACGCCTCTTTCCAGGACATGTTTGCCCGGATATTTCCCGGTGGCAAAGGCCAGCTTTGTTTGACCGATGAGGGAGATATGCTGGAAACGGGAGTGGAAATCGATATTCAGATCCCCGGCAAGCGCACCCGGAACATCAGCCTGCTTTCGGGAGGAGAGAAGTCCCTGGCGGCCATTGCCCTGATTTTTGCCATCCTCCAGTATCGGCCCACGCCCTTCCTCGTTCTCGATGAGGTGGATGCGGCCCTCGATGATGCCAATATTGCCTTATTCAATAAGTTGATTAAGGATATATCCCAAAAATCACAGATTGTCATGGTTACCCATAATAAGAGGACCATGGAAGTCGCCGAGAACCTCTATGGCATTACGATGCAAAATCAGGGCATCTCCACGCTGGTTTCTGTAAATCTCAATTGATCACCTGGAAAATTGCTTGCCTTTTCCTATCTTTCATAGGAAAGATACGTGCTTTTACAATAAACTAAGGGAGATCTGAGAGAATTATAATGGGCATCTTGGAGAGACTCAAGCAAGGGCTGGATAAGACAAGAAAAAGCCTCCTGAAAAATATCGATTCCGTCCTGATGGGCAAAAGGATTATCGATCAGGCGCTTTTTGATGAACTGGAAGAGGTCTTGATCACCGCCGACGTGGGACCCTTCTATACAGACTTCTTACTGGAGAAGATGAAGGAGCAGGTCAAGAGGAAAGAATTGCAGCAGCCCGAGTTGCTCAAGAGGGTCCTGCGGGAAACCATTGCGGAAATATTGACCACCGGAGCGGCCCCCTTGGTGGTTCCCCCGGGGGGCCTTTATACGATCATGGTGATCGGTGTAAACGGTACCGGGAAGACCACCACGTTGGGAAAACTGGCCCATCTTTTTAAGGAAGAAGGGAAATCCGTGCTCCTGGCCGCTGCCGATACCTTTCGGGCGGCCGCCATCGAGCAACTGGATGTGTGGAGCCAGCGGGCCGGGGTCCCCCTGATCAAGAAGTCTGCCAATGCCGATCCCGCGGCGGTTGTCTATGATGCCCTCCTGGCTGCCAAAAGCAATGCCGTCGATGTTTTACTGGTGGACACGGCCGGAAGACTGCATACCAAGGTCAACCTCATGGAAGAACTGAAGAAAATGAAGCGGATCATGGCCCGGGAGGTGCCCGGCGCCCCCCATGAGATATTCCTCGTCCTGGACGCCACCACGGGACAGAACGCCATCTCCCAGGCCAAGATCTTCAGCGAAGAGGCAGGATTGACGGGGATTATTCTCACCAAGCTGGACGGGACGGCCAAGGGAGGCGTGGTGATCAGGATTGCCGGTGAACTGAAGATCCCGATCCGTTATATCGGCATCGGCGAAGGGATAAATGACCTGAGGAAATTCGACAGCGAAGAATTTGTGGCGGCCCTCTTCGATTAGAGGGACCTTCAATCGGCTGTTTTCAGGTGTGCTTGCAGAAACTTTTTGATATCACGATAGTTGTTATCCAGGAGGAAGGGTTCACCCGCGCGAGTGTCGATGTCCTTCATGCCGGGCGGAAGTTCCGGGTCTATGTTCAGTAATTCCTTAACCTCTTCGGGAAACTTGGCCGGATGGGCCGTCTCCAGTGAGACGCAAAGGGGATGATCACCCTGTTCGGCAAGGAAGGTCTCCAGCCCCTTCCAGCCCACAGCCCCATGGGGCTCCAGGATGGTTCCGTACTTCGCGAAGGCATCTTTGATAGTTTGCTTTGTTTCCCCATCGGAGACGCTTACCGAAAAGATATGGCGCTGCATTTCTTCCCGGTCGGGATATTTGTGGACATAACCGTTTTTATCGACCGTGCCTCCGTATAAATCGAAGAAGCGCGCCAAATTGCTGGGATGTCCGACATTCATGGCATTGGACAAACAAGCCTTCGATGGGGAGACTGTCGTGTAAAAGCCCGTCTGCAGAAAGCGGGGGAATTCATCATTTTCATTTGTGGGCGCCAGCAGCTTTTTCACGGGCAAGCCCATCCGCCGGGCATATTCGCAACCCAGGGCATCGCCAAAATTTCCCGAAGGCACGGAAAAGACAATCTCCTCGTCCGCCTCGGCAAGTTGGGCATAGGCATAGATGTAATAAATGATCTGGGGCAGGATGCGGCCGAAATTGATGGAATTAGCCGATGTCAGATTTATCCCGCTAAACTCCGGGTCGGAAAAGGCAAGTTTTACCAGGTTCTGACAGTCGTCAAATTTCCCCCTGACGGATATCGCGCGAACATTGCCGCCGATCGTGTCCAACTGCTTTTTTTGCCGGCCGCTGACTTCACCCAAGGGGTAAAAAATATAGACATCAATTCCGGGCACGCCTTTGAAGGCGTCACCTACGGCGCCTCCCGTGTCACCCGAGGTCGCGACGAGCACGTTCAACCTCTTACCCTGGACACGAAAATGACTCATGAGCCGCGCCATCATGCGGGCCGCAAAGTCCTTGAAGGAAGCTGTCGGACCTTGATCAAGGCGCAACAGATATTTCCGGTCATAGACGCGCTCCAAAGGCACGCTGAAGTTATAAGAATCCTGCACTATTTCCCGTAGTTTTTCGGTTCCTATTTCCTGCCTGAGAAAAGCCTCCGCCACCAGCAGAGCCGCGTCTGTGTAAGGGGTGCCTTTGAGAGCCATGACGGTCCGGAGTGGCAGCTGCGGGATAGTGTCGGGCATGAAAAGCCCTTCATCGGGTGCTTGCCCCATCAGCAGTGCCTCCGGAAAGGTCACTCTTTCCTGGAAAGGGATTATGCCAGGCCGGCCGGTGAGATAGCGATTGGTACTGTAGTAAAGGATTCTCTCTGCCATAAAGATCACGTTCCCTTCGAAGATCAGGTATGATAGCAGAGAGCGCAGAGTAAATCAACTGCCACCGCAGCTAAGCGGTGGCAGTCGATGAAAAAGAAAGGCGAGCTAAAATTTAATATGTTTGGCGAATTCTTTGACCACATTGTCCGGCTGGCTGTAAAGATCTTTTAAAATCTTGACGCATTCCTCAGCCGAAACATACTCGATCCGCATCTCCAGTTTGTCGGCCATGGCATCGACCTCGGGATCTTTGCTCGCCTTGGCGAAGGCTTCCCTTAAAATAGTCATCACTTCCGGAGGCGTCTTGGGCGGACAGAAGAAAGGACGGCCGATGCGATCCGGACCGGAGCGCATGGCCATGAGTTTCTTGCCGATCGGATCATTCGTCAGATCCTCATCGATGGGCAAATTCTCGATGCCCGGTTCGGAAATCCGGCCGCGCAGCAAGGGACGATAAAGTCCCTTCAGGATTTGCGTTTTAAAGGAGGTATAGGAAGTCGCCTTGCCGTCAACCTCTCTCCGTTCGATGGCCAGCGCGACTTCCTGGCTGGAGCGGTAGTAGACCATCTGGATATTTTTGATGCCGGCAAAGGCCTTGAGAAGCAGGGGAAAGTGCGCGGAGCTGCTGGCCGGACCGGCGGCCCCGAGTTTTATCGGTCCTTTGGCATTCCTGAGATCAGCCACGCTCTTGTAAGGGGTATCGGAACTTACGGTAATCACGTTAGATTCCACTGATGGCGACCCTACCCAGGCATACTTGGTAAGGTCAAAGCGCACGCCTTCCGTCTTCAACAGTTGAGCAAAGGGAAGTCCCCTGTTGACGATGCCGATGGTCAAGCCGTCCGGTTTGGCGATATTGTACATGTAATTGGCCGCCACGATGCTCGCGGCCCCGGGCATATTCTCGACGATAATCGTCGGTTTCCCCGGAATGTACTTGGGAAGGAATTTGGCATAGATCCGGGCGATGCGGTCAAAACCGCCGCCCGGGCCGGTTCCACAGATGATGTTGATCGTTTTTCCATGGTAATAGGGCGCCGCGAGGGGTTCTAAGGGAAAGAGCAGCACCAAGACGATAAGGGAAAGAACATAAATAAACAACTTCCTGCATTTCATAAAACATACCTCCTCTTTTTTTTATTAAATGATTCCGAGCAATCTTAAACCCTTTTGCACCAGCCCTTCCTGGAAAGGAATGTGCAGTGTGCGTACAAAGAGCGCCCAAATGAAGAGCCACGAAAGAAGGGCCATGACCAGGGAAATCCACCATTTTTCCCCGCCCTGGAACCTCGTATAAGCCAAGACGAAGAGCAGGACGGCGCCGGAGAATCCCACCGTAAAAATGAGCAAGAAGAAACCGATGACCCAGCCAAAGGCGATCAAGGTCCTACGCCGCGTGGTCGCTTCATCATAATCACTGGTGATTTCTCTGTCTACGGCTTGGGCCTGCCCGGCGGCTTCTTCTTTCCCCGTTAAGAGCAAGATCAGGGTCGGGATGGCGAGCAAAAAAATCATGATGCCGATGACCACAGGAAAGAGCGCCGTTTGCATGGGCCATTTCCAGGCAATGAGCACGGCGGTTGCGGAAACGGCCATTAAGATGAGACATATTACCGCCCGACCGTTAAATCTGCTCTTCATCGGGGACCTCCTTGTGCGTCAATAACTTGAAGATATAGGGGTAAAAAACGAATGCCAGAATTAAGCCGAAAAGCATGATTACCTTCGGACGGAGGAGCCAACTGGCGCCAAAAGCCGTCGTGGAGACGTAAAGGTAGGACTCCGCGAGATCACCGAGGACAAAACCGAGCACGAAAGGTGGCCGGGGCCATCTATTGCTCACCATGAAGTAACCGATTACGCCAAAAACCATCATGAGAAGCAGATCGCCCATGCTGTTACTCGCCGTATAAGCGCCGATATAGCAGAGGACGAAAATGGGGGGCGTGATGAGGCTGGCCCGTACCGTGGTCAGTTTAGCGATGTGGTTGATGAAAAGCAGGCATACGGACACACAGATGATGTTGGCCAGGGCGATCGTCCAAACCATGGAGTAGGTGAGGGCCAGATGCTTCGAGAGCATGTCCGGTCCGGGTACCAAGCCCAGGACCAGGAAAGCCCCCAGAAGAATAGCCATGCCCCCGCCGGTGGGAATGCCGAAGGCGACTGTGGGAATCAGCGACGCCCCTTCTTTGGAATTGTTGGCGGCCCCGGGACCGAGCACCCCCCGGACGTCGCCCTTGCCGAACAGGGCTCGTTCCTCGTCAGTCTTGGCGCTGCGCGCGGCATGGGCGTAGGAAACCCACTGCGAAACCCCGGCGCCCAGGCCGGGCATGATCCCCAAGACGGAACCGATGGCGCTGCACCGCAAGACCAGCCAGAAATGGGTAAAAGTATCTTTAACCCCTTGCCAAACCCCGGTGCCGAGCTTGCCAAAGGCCACCTTGTTGGCGATCGCCTGGCCCCGCACGGTGATGTCGATAACCTCGGGGATGGCAAAGAAACCGATCATCACGGGGATGATCGGCAGGCCGTTCCAGAGGTAGAGCTGGCCAAAGGTGTAGCGGAGCACGCCCACCTGCCTGTCCTGTCCTATAAGGGAGCAAAGGAGCCCCAAACCACCGCTCAGCAAGCCCATCAGCAAGCCGAGTTTTCCCTTGCCGCTCAAGGAGGCGATGCAGGTCAGGCCGAGAAGGATGACCACGAACATTTCCGGCGAACCAAAGGCCAGGATCAGAGGTTGGACCATGGGTATAATGAGGGCCAGAAAAAAGGCGCCAAAGAGGGCCCCGATCAGGGAACTCATCAGGGCCGCCCCGAGGGCCCGGCCGGCCTCGCCCTTTTTGGTCATGGGATAGCCGTCCACAATCGTGGCCACCGTTGTTCCCTCGCCGGGAATACCGAAAAGCACGGACGTAATATCGCCGGTGGTAGCCGTGACGGAATGCATCCCCAGGAGGAAAGGGAGCGCCTCCTGGGGTGTCATCCGGTAAATGAAAGGTATCATGAGGGCCAGAGTCGCTGCACCCCCTAACCCGGGCAGTATCCCGACAAAGAAACCGATGGTCGCGCCGATGAGCATGTAGGTGAAGGATTTCAACTGCAAAACTATCATCAGCCCATTGAGCATTGCCTCAAGCATTCCCTCACTCCTTTCGTGCTGTCTGACTTAGCGTATCTCCGTCACCACATCGACGAGCGCGGGAAGTTTCTTTTCCTTGACGACCTTCAGTGCCCGCAACAGGGCCGGCCGCAAGTCCTCGGGCCTCATGATGGGACCTTCTCCGTAGATGCCAAAGGTCTCGGCCATCTTGGCAAAATTCACGGGAGGATTGATGGCCTGGGTGCCGATGCCGGCATTTTCCACCGGTCGTTTCCGGAATTTGGCCACCTGGATTTGATGCTCTTCGGAATTGTAATAGGTGCGGTTGTTGTACATCACGATCAATAGCGGGATCTTGTGATGGGCCGCGGTCCACAGGGCGCTTGGTGTGTAGAGCAGGGCTCCGTCATCCTGGATATCCACGCAGATCTTGCCGGTGCCGCGATGGGCCAGGGCACCGCCGATGGAGGCCCCCATCTCATAGCCTAAACCGCCGCCGCCGCTGTGGCCGAGATACTGATAGGGTTTGGTCCATTCCCAGAGTTTGCGGGCCCAGAGATTGGCCGTGCCGTTGACCAGCACCCAGTCTTCTTTCTTAATGACATCCCATAGTTCCATGGCCAGAAAGGCCGTGGCGATATCCTTTTTAGTGGCTGTGGCCCGGGCTTCCGCCAGCCATTTGGCGCGCAAATTATCATGAATTTCTTTGGCTGCCTTGAAGCGTGTAGCGAGGAGCTTTTTTTTCTTACGGTCATTCCCCAGCAACTCGCGGCAGAGATGGACCAGTTCCGGCACGGCCACAGAGGTTTCCGCCGTGATCGGCACATCCACGGCATGAAGACTCTGGTAGTCTCCGGACCAGCTGTGAATCAGCATGTCGTTCATAGAAATATTGATGATCTTGGCTTGGGGGTTGGATTGGTATTTGCTCGCCCGTGTGGTTTTATCGACGGTGGTCAAAGAACCATAGAGATCGGGCACATCCAGGGCCATAACAACATCGGCTTTGGCCAGATATTCCCGCGCCCCCTGTGTAATGTCCAGAGGATGGGTGTTGGGGAAATTAAAGCCGTTGGCCTTCCTGCCACCCACCTTATCGATGACCGGGATCGACAAAAGCTCCGCCAGTTCGACTAAAGAAGCCATCGTCTGATAATTCCGTGCGAGGGCCTCGGTAATGATCAAGGGCGCTTGCGCATCAACCAGCAGCTGGGCGGCCTTACGCAGGGCCTCGGGATTTCCCTGGACCGGGGCGGAAGGGGCAAAGCGGTCCAACTCGGGGATATCAATCTTCTCTTGGATAGGATCTTCCTGCAAATCGGTATCGTAACAGAGATAGACCGGCCCTTTCGGTTCCGTAGTCGCGATCCGGTAGCCGCGGATAAAGGACATGGGAGCGCTGCGCAGCGTGTAGGGCTGATCGTCCCACTTCACATAATCACGCACGAGATTTCCCTGAACCAACGCCGTATGGGTCCAATCGGTGGGGGGGCGGCGGCGGGTCGTGTCCATGGGACCGGTACCGCCCATGACGATGACCGGCGCCCGGTCGGCCCAGGCATTATAAATGGCCATGCTGGCATGCTGCAAGCCAACGATATTATGGATAATGGCCGCCATGGGTTTTCCCTTGGCCTTGGCATAGCCGTGGGCGATGGCCACAGGGATCTCCTCGTGACAGCAGAAGATGACTTCGGGGTTCTTGTTACCCCCATAGTTAACGATGGAATCATGCAGGCCACGGAATGATGAACCGGGATTAAAGGCGGCATACTCGATATCGAAAGCCTTCATCAGGTCCACGATCAGATCGGAACCAAATTGCGGCTGCCTCTTCCCTTTGACGTTTTTACCTTTTGCCATACCAATCTCCTTTCTCTTCCTAGGTTATTTTAAATTTTTTGCTTTTATCCCTTGGGAGATCACCTATCTCACGCAAACATTTTCAGGTACGGGCCTTCTTGGTCAATCTCGGGTAAAGTAAGGCCAGAACATCTTTTGCATCCCACTTCTCCGCATCGGCATCGGAGAATTGGGAACGGAGCTTCAAGTCCCCTACAGAGGCAAGCATGCGCTGGCTGGCAGCCGCCATGACAGGCGTCAGGCCGGCTTCTTCCAGTGTGTTGCACAACTCCGTCATTTCCTCACTCCGGCGCGCCGCCCGGAAGGGAAGGCCGGGAAGCATTGTTTCCACGTCTTGCATCGTATCGGGGAATTTTTCCCGGTACTGGGCGATCATGCTATCCGTGATGCCCAGCGCATGCGCTAAAAGCAACTGCTCAAGCATGAGTGAAGCCATCCCTTTGGTAAGGCCGGCATAGACTATTTTAAAGGCCGAGGCCTGGCCGGCCCGGTCGCCCAGCACCTTGACCTTCAGGCCGAAGTTGTTGAGCCTGGCGAAGTCTTCCGTATCGGGGCCGGAGATGAATAAGGTCGTTGTTTTACCGACCTTGGAGGCGCCGCCGATGATACAGGCATCCACAAAGCGCCCGCCAGCCGCACCGATGATTCCTTCAATAGTGGCTGCCGTGCGAGCGGAGATGGCGTTGGCTTCGGCAAAAAGGATCGGTTTTTTTGCGGCAACAATGGCCTTGGCAATATTCTGGGCCAAAGGAATGGCCCCTGAGGGAACAACAATGGAGATGATAATGTCTGATTGCGCCACCACGTCTTCCAGGGTAGGAAGGGCTTCGGCTCCGGCCTTGGCGGCATAGGCCACGGTCTGGGCGCTTCTGCCTGCCAGGCAGGTCACCACCCGGAGCCCGCCTTTTTTCAATACCGCCGCGATACTGTGTCCCATTTCACCTGTGCTGAGAATACCTACCGTTTCGATCTTCATAATAAACCTCCTCTGGATTGAATGCTCGCTGCTTCAAGTATGCTCTTTCCTGATGATCCTGCCGGGCCAGGCCACTGGTCACTTCTTCATCAGAACATCCCGATATAATTTTACATAGCGCGGATATTCATCGACGATGCTGAAATCGAAGGGCAAGATCTTCATCCCCTTTTTCATCCTCGGGACAATCGGCTCCACATCGATTCTGCTGGGGATATAGAAAAAGCCGGCAATCATCTCCTGGCATTCTCTCGAGAGGATAAAATCGATAAAGAGCATGGCCGCATGGGGGTGGGGGGCGTGGGCAAACAGACCGACAGGATGAATTTCCGGGACAACGGGCTCAAGGGCCTGCCACTCGATCGAAGCGCCTTCCATTTTCATCTGTTCGATCCTGTTATTATAAAGGGTGATCCCGAGGGGAGACTCACCCGCGGCGATCAACTGGGCGATGAGGGTCCGGCCGGTGCGAAACTGGATGTTTTGCTCGGCAAGTCTTTTCATGTATTCCAGGCCATTCTTTTCACCCATGGTTTTCAGCACATTGGCAAACCAATAAAATGCCTTGTCGTCGCAAAGCATCTTTCCCTTCCACCGGGGGGAGAGAAGTTCCTCATAGGTCTTGGGACATTCCTTTGGAGAAACCAATTTCGTGTTATAACCAATCACGGTGAGGTTAAGAAAAAAATCGGTCCAATAGGCCGACGGATCCTTTAACCCTTCGGGATAGAATTTCCTTTCCGGCGAATCGTATTTGGCCAGGAGCCCTTTTTTCTTTAAAGTTTCCCCCATGATGCCGGTGATCGCCACCACGTCGAACAGGTACCGTTTCGCCTGGGCTTCGGCAAAGATTTTATTAATCAGATGCTGGTCTCCCGTGCGATAAAGGGTTGTCTGGATAAAAGGGTATTTTTCCTGGAATTTCTTGCGGATGGCTTCCCCTCTGTCCCCGGCAATCGACGTATACCAAACGAGCTTGCCCTCTTTCCTGGCGCCCTCGATTAAACGAGCCTGTGTTTTATCTTCTCCCGTAGCGGCCTTGGCCGTTAGGGGAGAGAAGTTAAGAAAAAGGGCCGCTAGAAAAAAGCCGAGCCAGCAGCCAAGCCGGATAAAGCAGCTAACATCAATTCCTCTCGATTTCATTTTCCCCCCTCCTGGTAAAGCTTAAAACAGTCTTAAAATTTTATGTATTTGCCGAATTCTTTGACAATGCTATCGGGTTGGCTGAAGAGGTCTTTCAAGATTTTCAGGCATTCCTCCGCCGGAACATACTCGATGCCCATCTCCAGTTTTTCCGCCATGGCCTGCACCTCGGGATCATTGGTTGTCTTGGCAAAGGCCTCCCGGAGTATCTTCATCAATTCGGGTGGGGTCTTCGGGGGCGCAAAAACAGGCCGGCCGATCCGATCGGGGCCGGAGCGCAGGGCCATGAGTTTCTTGCCGATGGGATCATTCGTAAGATCCTCATCCACGGGTAAACGTTCAATGCCCGGTTCTATGACCCGGCCCCGGATCAGAGGGCGATAATGTCCCCGCAATATTTGTGTCTTGAAGGAGGCATAGGAGGTGGCCTTGCCATCTACTTCCTTCCTCTCGATGGCCAGTGCGACCTCGGAACTGGAGCGATACTGGACCATGTGGATGTTCTTGATACCGGCAAAGGCCTTTAAAAGGAGAGGAAAATGGGTGGAACTGCTGGCCACGCCACCGGCGCCGAACTTGATTGGCCCTTTGGCATTCCTGAGATCTTCGATGGATTTATAAGGAGTGTCGGCCCTGACGGTCAGCACATTCGATTCGATGGCCGGGGAGCCGATCCAGGCAAACTTCATAAGGTCAAATTTGACCCCTTCCGTCTTCAGCAGTTGGGCAAAAGGAAGGCCCCGGTTGACAACGCCCAAGGTCAAGCCATCGGGCTTGGCGATGTTGTAAAGATAATTGGCGGCAATGATGCTGGTTGCCCCTTCCATATTTTGGATGATGATCGTCGGTTTTCCAGGTATATATTTGGGAAGGTATTTGGCTAAAATCCGGGCGATACGATCGTACCCCCCCCCGGGACTGCTCCCCACGACGATTGTGATGATCTTTCCCTCATAAAAGGATGGGGCGGCGCTTAGTTCCTGGGGACAGATAAGCAGTAAATTGATAAATAAAACAATGAGTCCATACAAAAGGTTCTTTTTCATCTGTACACCTCCTTGTTATTTTTTGTTAAGGGACCATATTATCCTTTACCGAAATTTTCTAGACGTTCGCTAAACTGCCCAAAATACCGGAAGGCGGTGCTCCGGGTTGATTCTCTGATCCTGAGAAAGGAAGACTACAGGATGACCATGACGGCGTCCATTTCCACGAGTGCAGCCCGGGGCAAGCTCGCCACACCGATTACAGCCCGAGCAGGGTAGGGCGCCTGGAAGTAAAGAGCCATGATATCGTTGACCATGGTAAAGTGTGAAAGGTCGGTAAGGTAGACGTTGAGCTTGACGATCTCGCGCCCGCTACCCCCGGCAGCCTCGGCTACGGCGAGAAGATTGCGGAACACCTGATGCACCTGGCCGGCAATATCCTTTTCCATCTCCAGGGTTTCGGGATGAAGGGGAATCTGACCGGACAAATAGGCCGTATTGCCGATGCGTATGGCCTGGGAATAATTGCCGATGGCCTGCGGGGCGGCTGCGGTCTGGATGATTTCTTTGGTCACGGTATTCTCCCTTAGCTAGCCAATTTCTTGGGCTTTTCGAGGTTACCAGGTGCAAGTTAGCTTGCAAATACCATAGTTGACCGTTATAATCAATCCATTATGGCTATTATCCCCTCGGAAAAGACAAGGATTGAAGATGATGATCGATGATCTGAAGAAAAGGCTTACGGAAACCGTTCATGGAGCAGGGTGAGCCTGCAAGATAGGTCCGGGTGACCTAAAGGAAGCTCTGCGCGATTTACCGCTCCTGGCTGATCCGAATTTGCTGGCCGGGATGGAGCACTCTGAGGATGCGGCGGTATACAAATTAAGGGACGATCTGGCCATAGTGCAAACGGTGGATTTCTTTACACCCATTGTCGATGATCCCTATACTTTCGGCCAGATTGCCGTTACCAATGCTTTAAGCGATGTCTATGCCATGGGGGGCAAGCCCCTTACGGGCATGAATATTGTCTGCTTTCCTGTCGGCAAAATGGAGATGACCATTCTCAGGGACATTCTGCGGGGAGGAATCGAGAAGATGCATGAGGCCGGCGTCTTGCTTGTCGGCGGGCACAGCGTGGATGATGGGGAGCTGAAATACGGCCTTTCCGTGATGGGGGTGGTCCATCCGGATAAGGTTGTCAAAAACAGAGGCGCCATGATCGGGGATAAGCTGATCCTGACGAAATCCTTGGGTACGGGCATCGTTTCTACGGCTTTAAAGAGGGGTCTGGCCGCAAGCACTTTGGTTGACGAATCGGTCCGGTCCATGACGCAGCTGAATAAAGGGGCGGCCGAACTCATGACAGCCACCAGGAACGTGCATGCCGCGACGGACATTACGGGGTTCGGATTCCTTGGTCATGCCGCGGAGATGATCGAGGGTGATAAACTGGCGATGGTTGTCTACGCCCGGAAGGTGCCTTTTTTCCGGGGAATTCAAGAGTTGGCAGAAAAAGGCATCCTGCCGGGCGGCTTAAATCGCAACAAGCAGTTCCGCTTGCCCATGGTGGAAGGAATGGATTCCTGCCCGGCCTGGCTATTCGATGCCCTCTTTGATCCCCAGACGGCAGGAGGATTGCTTATTTGCCTGGCGGCCGACGAGGCGGACCCCTTGCTCGAGAAACTGCACCATGCAGGCCTCTCGGAGGCCGCGATTGTCGGGGAAATCATCGCTGCGGAGAGAAACATTATCCAGGTCGTCAGCTGATGGCGACTACACGTAATATCTCAGCGCGCCGCTTTCCTTGATTAAAAAAAGTGGCCTTCCTAGTAGCGAGAGGCCACCCATCAGAAAATCTCTTGCCGCCCTCAATCCTTGGTGGTGGTTGTCGGACTTGGCTCAGCCTTCGCTGTAACAGGGGAGGTTGTCTCGGCTGGTGTGGACCCTGCTTCCTTAGATTCTTTTTTCCCCTCATCGCCCTTGGGCTTCTTTCCCCCGTAATCGGTTACATACCAACCGGAGCCCTGGAGCTGAAAAGAAGAAAGTGAGACCAGTTTATGGACTGGTCCGCGACAGAATTTACAGCATTTTTCATCGGGATCGCTGATCTTTTGAAAAACCTCAAATTCACCCTTGCATTTTTTACACTTATATTCATAAATTGGCATCTCATACCCCCAAAAAGGTTTATTAATTTAATAGCTTGTCAATTCGATGACGATCACTGAAGCAATCCAGCACGATCGGCAGGTCGGGATCACTCCTTGACGAGAGAATCTGACCTGTGATGGCGTGAACTTTACGTTCTTCCTGTTCCTTTTCTTCCGGCAAGACGTCAAAATTTCCCTCGCCGGCATTGAAGCGGATCACATGCACAAGTTCGTGCACCGCAATGTACAGGATGAGCGGCGGAAATTTAATAATGGAACCGGCTCTCTGCACCGCATCGATGATCCGGTTGTCCTGCAGGCAGATTCGATAAAAGTAAAATCCACCTTCTTGCCCCGGACTTTTCTCCCCCTCGTAGTGATACCGGCAGAGATGAGCAAAGGCATTTTCACTTACCTCGTGCTCGGCAAGGTTTGCCAGTGTTTTCACATCATAACGAAGACTTTTTATTTCCCCATCGCTCAGGCGATAGTGTTTCGCCGCCATCTTTTCGGCATGCACAAACGCCTGGCTAGTCAGGGAAATTTGTGATACGTCAAAATACATAGGCTGTCTCTTTAAAAAACATCTCCAAGCGCCGTTAATATAGCTATCTTATCGAATCTGTCAACTGAAAAGAACAGGGAAAAAACGGTCTGTCATTATCCAGGCTTATCTATGTGGCTACAGGTCATCGTCGTCGGTAAGTCGGTACAATTGACATTGACAATTATTCGGTTAATGAATATATATTCACAATTATGTTCATCAACAAAGCGAGAGTGGCGGAAATGGCAGACGCACTGGACTTAGGATCCAGCCCGTGCAAGCGGTTAGGGGTTCAACTCCCCTCTCTCGCACCAACATCGCACCTTTTTAGTAAGTCAGAAATTGCTTGACCGTGGAAAGCAATTTCGCTAACGCACTTATCCCGTTTAACGGGGTTAGGAAATAATAGGTTAAGGAGCTAAATACCGTGGACGAGACGAGTGTGGCTGTAAAAGTTGAAGAAGTTAGCCCCATAAAAACGAAGTTACTCTTTGATGTTCCCTGGAATGATGTCAAGAAGCAGTTGGATGCCCTCTACCGGGAAGTAGGCAAGACCGCTAAGGTTAAAGGATTCCGGGCCGGTAAAATACCTCGTAACATTTTAGAGATCCATTATAAGGATTATGTCGAGGGTGAAACAATCGCCAAGCTCGTGGAAAGATACTATTTGGATGCCCTCAAGAGCCATAACATCTTGGCCGTGAATCAACCCGACATTGAACAACAGGGCCTGGAGAAGGATAAGAATTTTACCTTTACGGCAACCGTGGAAGTGGAACCTCCCCTTGAACCGAAGGGTTATACCAACCTCGAGTTGGAAAGAATAGAACGGCAGGTTACGGATAAGGATGTGGACACTCGTCTGGAAGAGTTCCGGAACATGTTTGCCACGATGGAAGATGTCAAGGAAGAGCGAGGGGTGGCAACGGGAGATTTCGCAACGCTGAATTTTCATGGTTCCATCGACGGCGTCGAAAAAAAGGAATTGCAGGGGGAAAAGGTGCTCCTTGAGGTCGGCACAAAAAGATTCATTCCCGGGTTTGAAGAGGCATTGCTTGGGATGGCCAAAGGGGAGACTAAGGAATTTCCCGTCAGCTTTCCCGAAGATTATTATGTGCCCGATATTGCCGGCAAGGATGCTCTCTTTACCGTAACTGTCGAGAGCGTCAAAGAGAAGAAACTACCGCTGCTGGACCCGAGCTTTATTGAAAACTTCCAAAAGTATAAATCTCTTGAAGAGCTGAAGGATGATATACGCAAATCCTTGGAAGAGCAGTTTACGAACAAATCACAAAGTGATTTTCAGAATCTCTTGATCTCGGAACTCCTCAAAAACAACGAATTTGAGGTACCGCCTTCCTATGTGGAGCGAGAATATCAGTACATGTTGGCCGATGCACAAAGGAGGATGGCCATGGATGGTATGAGCCGTGAGGATGCCAGCGAGATGAGCAGAAGATATGAGGATCAATACCGGCAGGCGGCGGAAAGGGTAGTCAAGGTCGCGTCCTTGTTAAAAAGGATCGCCAGCAAGGAAGCCATTGCCGTTGAAGATAGTGAAATAGAGGAGCGGATCAGGGAGATAGCCGAACAGTCCCGCGATCTTGAAAATTCAAGGAAATATCTGGAAAGTGATGCTGTTAAAGAAAACATCAGACAGGAGCTATTGAGTAAAAAAGTATTAAAATATATCGAGGATAATTCCCATATTACGGTTGTGAAGAAGGAAGCGGACGATATCGAGGAGGAAAGCAAATGAACCTTGTTCCGATGGTAGTTGAGCAGGATGGCAGGGGAGAAAGAGCTTTTGATATCTATTCCCGTCTTCTTAAGGATCGCATAATCTTTTTAGGCACGGCGATTGACGATCATGTATCCAATCTGGTGGTCGCGCAAATGCTCTATCTGGAAGCGGAAGACCCTGATAAGGAAATCTTCCTCTATCTGAATACGCCGGGGGGTAGTGTCAGCGCAGGCCTTGCCATTTATGATACGATGCAATATATTAAAGCCCCGGTATCGACTTTTTGTATGGGGCAGGCAGCGAGCATGGGGGCTTTGTTGCTCGCGGCGGGAAATAAAGGCAGGCGATTCGCTCTGCCGCATTCGCGTATCTTGATTCACCAGCCTTTGGGAGGTTTTCAGGGGCAGGCCACGGATATCGACATTCAGGCTCGGGAAATATTGCGATTGAAAGACGAATTGAATCAGATTCTCTCCGACCTCACGCATCAGCCTCTTGAGAAGATACAGGCGGATACGGAAAGAGATTATTTTCTGACGAGCGAACAGGCAAAGGCCTATGGCCTGATCGACGACATCGTCGTGAAAAAACCTTTTAAGTAAAAGGAGGAGATCTGTAAGGTCAATCCTGACAACAGGTGCCCCCTAAGTAGTTCATAAATATTAATGAGGGATTTCGATGGCAAAAAAAAATGGTAATCACCGGGATATGCAAGGAGTGCTTTTTTGTTCCTTCTGCGGAAAATCGCAGGATGAAGTGCGAAAACTAGTCGCCGGGCCTTCTGCATATATCTGTGACGAATGTATAGATCTTTGCAAATGTATCGTGGAGGAGGAAAATGGTCCGGCGGCCGTCGAAGATTCCAAGAAGGGCCTCCCCGAGCCGAAGGATATAAAACACTTTTTAGATCAATATGTTATCGGCCAGGAACGGACCAAGAAGGTACTTTCCGTGGCTGTTTATAATCATTACAGCCGCTTAGCATCGGGCACCAAAAATGATGATGTAGAAATCCAAAAGAGCAACGTCCTGCTTATCGGTCCCACTGGTTCCGGTAAAACATTGCTGGCCAAGACCCTGGCCAAGGTTTTGAATGTTCCCTTTACAATCGCCGATGCCACAACCTTAACCGAAGCCGGTTATGTTGGGGAAGACGTCGAAAACATCATCCTCAGCCTCTTGCAGAACGCCGATTACGACGTGGAAAAGGCATCCCGAGGCATCGTCTATATCGACGAAATCGACAAGATTGCGAAAAAATCAGGTAATCCCTCCATTACCAGGGATGTCTCGGGTGAAGGCGTACAACAGGCACTCTTGAAGATTATGGAAGGAACCATCGCCAATGTTCCCCCGAAAGGTGGAAGAAAGCATCCGCAACAGGAATTCATTCAAGTCGATACCTCCAATATTCTCTTCATTTGCGGTGGTGCCTTCAATGAGCTGGAGAATATCATTGCCCGGCGCCTGGGGCAAAACAGCATGGGATTCGGTGCCAATATCAAGCGGAAGAAGGAAAAGAAAATCGGGGAATTATTACTTAAAGTGTTATCGGAGGATCTGCTGAAGTACGGCCTCATACCGGAATTTATCGGCCGCTTGCCCGTGATCACAACTTTAAACGAATTGGATGAGGCAGACATGGTCAAAATACTCGTGGAGCCAAAAGATGCCATCATCAAACAGTATAAGAAATTGTTCGAACTGATCAATGTGAAATTGAAGTTTACCGATGGGGCGCTCAGCGCCATCGCTAAGTTATCCGTAGAACGTAAATCAGGCGCCCGGGGCCTGCGGTCCATAATCGAGACCACGATGCTTGATATCATGTATGATATACCATCTCGTCACGATGTACATGAATGCGTGATTACAGAGGAAGTGGTCTTAAACGGCGAACAACCGATTTTGATTTTTGAACAGAAATCAGAATCGGCATAAAGTAAAGCTTAAAAGAGGATACAGGAAAAGGAAAATATGTTTGATTTCATAAATAAAGATAAGGATCAAGCCAAAGAAGGAAAATCTACAGTAATGCCCTTGCTGCCGCTGCGGGATGTGGTTGTGTTTCCCCACATGATCGTACCGTTGTTTGTGGGCAGGGAAAAATCAATTGCGGCCCTGGAATCGGCCATGAAGCTAGAGAAGGGCATTTTTTTGGCCGCCCAGAAAAATGCAAAAAAGGATGACCCTGGGGAAGAGGATATCTTCACCATCGGCACCATCGGCGTGATCATTCAGTTACTGCGCCTACCCGATAGAACTGTTAAAGTACTTGTTGAAGGCCGTTCCCGGGGAGTGATTAAGGAATATGTCCCTGATGAGGATTACTTCCTGGTCAAGGTGGAAGAGCTCTCCGAAACATTGGAGTCTGATGTCAAGAAAACAGAAGCCTTGATGAGAAGTATCAAAGAGGCCTTTGAGGTTTATCTGAAGCTGAGCAAAAAGGTCCACGTGGAAATTGCCAGTACTATCGCGGCCATGGATAATCCCTCGAAATTTGCCGATATCGTTATTTCAAATGTTAATGTAAAACTTGAGGAAAGACAAAAAATCCTCGAAATAATAGATATAAATGAGAGACTTGAAAATATCTATACCCTGATCATGTCGGAGAATGAAATACTCCAGGTGGAGGAAAAAATTAAACGGCGTGTGAAAAAACAGATGGAAAAGACCCAGAAGGATTACTATCTGAACGAACAGATGCGGGCCATCCAGAAAGAAATGGGGGAAAAAGACGATTTCAAGAATGAAATTGCGGAACTGGAAAAACGAGCCAAGCAGAAAAAATTGACCGAAGAGGCGAGCAAAAAAGTCAAGCAGGAAATAAGAAAACTGCAGATGATGGCCCCAATGTCCGCGGAATCTACGGTGGTGAGAAACTATATCGAATGGCTTCTGGACATGCCATGGGGAGAAAAAACCGAAAATAATTATAATCTTAAAGAGTCGGAAGCGATTCTTGAGGAAGATCACTACGGATTGAAAAAGGTTAAGGAAAGGATTTTGGAATACCTGGCAGTGCAGAGTCTTTTGAAGAAGAATAAAGGCTCCATCCTCTGCCTGGTCGGGCCTCCTGGCGTAGGCAAGACTTCGATCGCGAAGTCCGTGGCCCGGGCGACGAACAGGAAATTTGTCCGTATGTCCCTGGGTGGCGTCAGGGATGAGGCGGAAATCCGCGGGCATCGAAGAACCTATATCGGCGCCTTACCGGGAAAGATCGTCCAATTATTGAAAAAGGCAGGCTCTAACAATCCTGTCTTTTGCCTGGACGAAGTCGATAAATTGAGTTCCGATTTTCGCGGCGATCCGTCTTCGGCCCTTTTAGAGGTTCTCGATCCGGAACAGAATAACGCGTTTAACGATAATTACCTGGAAGTCGACTACGATCTCTCGGACATCATGTTTATTACCACCGCCAACGTGCTGCAGACGATTCCGGCGCCTCTTCAGGATCGTATGGAAGTGATTCGCATTGCCGGCTACACGGAGCCGGAAAAGTTGAGCATTGCCAAGAAGTTTCTTGTTAACAAGGAGTTGGAGGGCAATGGCCTGGTCCCTGATAACCTGGCTTTTACCGATGGCGCCCTGCTTACGATTATCAGGCAGTATACCAGTGAGGCGGGAGTCAGGAATCTGGAAAGGGAAATTGCTTCCATCTGCAGGAAGGTAGCCCGCGAGATCGTTACTAATCAACAAAGCGGGCAGATACGCATCACCTCAAAGGTTGTTGCCAAGTATCTGGGCATACCCAAGCACCGACACGGCGCCACGGAAGGAAAGGACGAGGTCGGACTTACGATCGGGCTCGCCTGGACAGAAGTAGGCGGTGAGTTGTTGGTGATAGAAGCCTCGATCATGAAAGGCACGGGGAAGATGACCCTGACCGGTAAGCTGGGGGACGTCATGCAGGAATCGGCCCAAGCAGCCTTGACCTATGTCCGGGCTCGGGCGGAACAGTTCGGGTTGCCCGGCAACTTCTACAGTGAAACGGATATCCATATCCATGTCCCGGAAGGGGCGATCCCGAAAGATGGCCCCTCGGCAGGCATTGCCATTGCGACCTCCATTGCCTCGGTTTTTACGCGGAGAAAAGTTCGCTCCGACCTGGCGATGACAGGGGAAATTACCCTGAGGGGCAGGGTGCTGCCGATCGGGGGATTAAAGGAAAAACTCCTGGCGGCCCATCGCGGCAATATCAAGACGGTAATTATTCCTAAGGAAAACGAGAAGGACCTGGCCGACGTGCCGGCCAATATCTTGAAGGCCTTGGAGATCGTGCTTGTGGAGCATGTGGACGAAGTGCTTAAGGTGGCCTTATTTCCCGCCGCGGAACGAGGCCCGCATGAACTGTGCACAACTGAAGAATTGATGAATATTCCCCCTCATCAGCTGGATATGCCGCAGGTTCAGGTGCCGATGTGAGGATTTAAGCAGCAAAAAAATGTTTTATTACAGGTAAATACCTTAAGCTAAGTATTTAATGCTTGACAAAGGTAGCCGATATTGTTAGAGGGTTCGCCGAAGAAACGAGTAAATAATGAGGGCGGGTAGCTCAGTCGGGAGAGCGCCACGCTTACACCGTGGATGTCACAGGTTCAAGTCCTGTTCCGCCTACCAGGAAAAGCGGGAGGAGTCACCCGAAATAACTTTGGTGGTTTACTTAAAAAAGAACATGCGGGGTCGTAGTTAAGTTGGTTATAACGCCGGCCTGTCACGCCGGAGGGCGTGGGTTCAAGTCCCATCGGCCCCGCCAGTAAATGAAAGGGATCAACGACCTATGTTGATCCCTTTTTTTATCTCTGCCACGCAATCAGGAAGGAGCAGGTCGTTGGATAGTAGGACAAAGGCCATCCTAGCGGTAATTTCCGGGCTGCTGCTCTTTCTTTCCTTTCCTAAGTACGGCGATGGTGCGGTAATCTGGCTGGCCCTGGTGCCGCTTCTCTACGCCCTGCGGGAAAGTAACCTAAAATCGGGATTCATCACTGGTTTTATCACCGGTTTTATCTTCAACATCGGCATCCTCTATTGGGTAGGTTTGGTCGTCCTTAACTACGGTCACCTCCCCTTGGCCGTGGGCCTTTTGGCGACCCTTTGCCTGGCCGCCTATCTCGGGATCTATGTGTCTCTCTTTGCCGGCGGTGTGGTTTATTTCCGAAATCGAGGCCTGTCTCCGCTTATCGCCGCGCCTCTTCTCTGGACCTCTTTAGAATATGTGAAATCCCATGCCCTGACCGGATTTCCCTGGGAAAATCTGGCTTACTCACAGTATAAATACGGGCAAATTATTCAGATTGCCGACGTCACAGGCATCTACGGCCTCACCTTCGCCATCCTTTTCATCAATGCTCTTCTTTATGACCTGCTGATCAACCTTACGGAGGGCAGCGACGCAGGCAGGATAAAACGTCTGATAAAAGATGGAGCGGGTCTGGTTATCTGTTTCCTATTCCTTAACATTTACGGAATAATCAGCCTGGCCGACATCGAGGCAAACCTCCAAAAGGCTCCACCCTTCGAGGTTTCGCTTGTCCAGGGCAATATCGATCAGAGCGTCAAGTGGCATCCGGATTATCAACAGAAGACCCTGAATGTCTATGGATCTTTATCGAAATTATTTTCCCCGCCCCCGGCAGGGCTCATCATCTGGCCCGAAACAGCGGTGCCTTTCTACTTTCAAGATGGTAGTGAAAAGTCCAGAGAGGTGGTTAAGGTAGCGAAGGGCTCGGAAAATTGGCTTTTGTTCGGCTCTCCGAGTTACCGCCAGGAAAACAACAGCCTTTCCTTTTACAATAGCGCTTTTCTCTTGTCTCCCGCCGGGGTGATTACGGGGCGTTATGACAAGGTTCATCTGGTGCCCTATGGCGAATACGTTCCCTTAAGGAGATACTTTCGCTTTGTAAAGAAACTCGTGGAGGGGCCGGGCGATTTCCGGAAAGGGGATGGATATTATCCTCTTGCCATGAATAATCGCCAGGTTGGTGTCCTCATCTGCTACGAGGGTATTTTTCCTGAATACAGCCGCCGGTACAGGAACATGGGTGTGGACATGCTGGTAAATATCACCAACGATGCCTGGTTCGGCCGCACCTCAGCTCCTTACCAACATCTTTCCATGACCGTCTTTCGGGCCGTGGAAAATCGCCTTTATGTCCTGCGAGCTGCCAATACCGGGATCTCGGCGATTATTGAACCGACTGGCAAAGTCATTGCGCAGACGGATTTATTCGTGCCGACTGCATTGCAGGGAAGGGTAAGATTTATTGACAGAAAGACTCATTATATGGCATATGGTGATGTGTTTGTTTATATATGTATGATTTTGCTGTTAGCGTTATTTTTCATTTCCCGAAGAGGAGCCCATAAATGTTAGATGAATTAAGGATGACCATCGAAGACTTGAAAAACAGAATCGATCAGCTCGGGGACTGTCTTTGACATAACAAATAAAGAATATAAAATTAAAGAGTTGGAAAAACTATCCCTTAAGGAAGGCTTCTGGAGCGATACGGAAAAAGCCACCGAAGTCTTGCGGGAAAAGAACAGCCTGCTCAACGGCATCAATAATTGGAAAAAGCAAAAAAAAGAATTTGATGACCTCGTAATGCTTTTTGAGATGGCCACGGCAGAAAATGATTATCAGACCCTGGAGTCACTTCAGGCGGACCTGGCGCGTTTGCAAACGTCCTTAAAAGAAATGGAATTTTTAAGGATGCTGGGAAGTGAACAGGATCCTTTGAATGTCATCATGTCCATCCATGCCGGCGCCGGCGGTACGGAAGCCCAGGACTGGGCGGAAATGCTCTTGCGTATGTACCTGCGCTGGGCGGAACGGAAAGGGTTCAAGGCCACCATCATTGATTACCAGCCCGGTGATGAAGCTGGGGTCAAAAGTGTATCTTTAACTCTTGAAGGGCCCTATGCCTACGGCTATGCCAAGGCCGAAATAGGTATCCACCGTTTGGTGCGCATCTCGCCCTTCGATGCCGGTGCCCGCCGGCACACTTCTTTTGCTTCCGTCTTCGCCTATCCTGAAGTCAGTGATAAGATCGTGGTGGAAATCGACGAAAAGGATTTGCGCATCGACACCTTCAGGTCAAGCGGTGCGGGCGGACAGCATGTCAACAAGACCGATTCGGCAATTCGCATCACCCATTTTCCCACGGGGATCGTCGTGCAGTGCCAAAATGAACGATCTCAGCATAAAAACAAATCCATGGCCATGAAGTATTTGAAAGCCCGTATTTATGAGCTGAAACTTCAGGAACAGAACGAAAAACTCCAGGAGATAAATAAAACGAAAAAGGATATCGCCTGGGGAAGCCAGATCCGCTCCTATGTACTTCACCCCTACAAACTGATTAAAGACCATCGGACAAACCTGGAAGTGGGAAACGTGACGCGCGTTCTGGACGGCGATATCGATGATTTCATAGAAAGTTACCTTTTACAATGCTCCAGAAGCGGTTGAAGCAACATTTGTACAAGGATAAATTAATAGGGAAATAATAAAAAGTATGCTATAGGACGGGCATACCCGATTCATTAGTTGAACACCGTTTTTTTATGAACAAGGAGTCAGATCAGATGATAAAAAGCAAAAGATCCTTGCGGCCGTTTGTTCCTTTTTTAATCCTGCTGCTAGCTGCCCTTGCGATGACGGTTAAATCCCATGCCCGGGAGGAGAAAATATCCCCGGCAGCTAGCATGGCCGTTACGGATAAAGCAACGTCCCTCGATCCGACAAATTTACCGGCTGACAACGGCGAAGCCTTAAAAAAAACGCCCGTCCTTCCCAAAACGCCTCCTAAATCCGAAAAGTACACCGAACACAGTGAGGGCAAGTCTGTTGCACCCACAAAGAATGACAAGCGCGAAGTGGAACAGGATATCATGGAAAGGGCTCTGGAATTGGTCAGCACTTCTCAAGAGTTCTGGGTTAACGGGGACATTGAAAGTGCCCTGGATACCTTGGACCAGGCTTATGCCATTCTCCTGGATACCAATGGGGATGTGGAGATCGCCCGGCAGAAGGACGACCTGCGCCTCTTGATATCAAAAAAGATCCTGGCCATTTATACGGCCAAGCAGACCGTTACCACTGGCAAAAGAAGTGAGGTCCCCATGATCATGAATGCCGAAGTGGAAAAGGAAATCCGCAGTTTCCAGACAGTGGAAAAAGATTTTTTCATTTCCTCTTATCAGCGTTCCTTTTTCTTCCGGCCCACCATTGTGGAAGCCCTGAAGAAGGCCGGTTTGCCCGAGGAATTATCCTGGCTCCCGCTGGTGGAAAGCGGCTTTAAAATCCGCGCCCTTTCCAAGGCCCGCGCCCTGGGCTTGTGGCAATTCATCCCTTCCACGGGTTACAAGTACGGTTTGAACCGCGACGACTGGGTAGACGAAAGGATGGATGTGGAGAAGTCGACTCAAGGAGCGATCGGCTACCTGAAAGACCTCCATGACATGTTCGGCGATTGGCTGACGGTTCTGGCCGCCTATAATTGCGGTGAAGGAAGGGTCTTAAGGGTCATCTCCCGGCAACATATTAATTATCTCGATCGTTTTTGGGATTTGTACAGTCAACTGCCGAATGAAACGGCCCGCTATGTGCCGCGACTCCTGGCAACCCTGCATATTATCAAAGACCCGCAGAAATATGGATTTAACTTTGAGAATCCCGCGGAAAAGCCGCCCGCCTATGTTTATAATACCGTCACGACCAACAAATGTATGAATCTTGATGTCATTGCGAATCGCCTTAACGTATCCGAAGACCTCCTGTGTACCCTGAATGCAGAACTCAGACACCAAAAAACGCCGGACAAGGAATATCGTCTTAAAATACCACCCGATGCGATGGAAAGGTTGGTCAGCATCATGGATGAAATCCCGCTGTCGGAAAAACCGCGCACAACCGAGGGGCGCCGCATCGGGCTGATCAGGCATAAGGTAAAAAAAGGGGAGACCTTCGCTTCCATTGCCAAGCGCTACAAGACAACGGTGTCGGCCATTAAGAGTTCCAATAAACACCTGTCAAAAAACGCCCTCAAGTCGGGTTCGCATCTGATGATTCCTATCCAGGGCAGCCGAACGGTAAAGTCTGCGGAAGATAAAGAAACAAATGTGAAGAAGACGCAAACTTCGGAAGAATATGCACGCTATAAGGTTAAAAAAGGAGATACCATTTTTTCCTTGGCCAAGCGCTTTGAGATGACCGTTTCGGAATTGAAGAAATTAAACAACCTCAAGGGTAATAACCTAAAAATCGGCGCGACGCTCAAGGTCGATAAAAAAGCGGCCCTATCCGTGGAAAAGGGCCAAAAGAACGGTCATCCCCCGGAGGGCGTGGCCAAGTCGGCAAAGGCCGAAAAAACCACGGGTGAGGCTCCAGGGGCGCCAAAAACCTATGTCGTCAAGAGGGGTGACAATTTAAAGGGGATTGCGCAAAAGAATGGCAGCAACGTTGAGAAGTTAATGCAACTTAACAGTTTGGAAAACAAGAATAATCTCCAGCCCGGCCAGGTGCTCGTGGTGCGCTGACCGGCCGGGAAAGCCGCCTGTAACCTATTCTATTTTAAAGCCTTTGAGAAGATAAAACAATTCATCGGTTTTATTCTGCATAGCCAAACTGTGGGTCTCGCTGACATCTTCGTGGTCGTAGCCCGTTAAATGGAGAATCCCGTGAATTGCCAGGAAATCCAACTCATCTTCCAAGGATAAGCCGCCTTCCCCTGCATCCTGAAGGGCTTTTTCTACGGATATTACCACGTCGCCCATGATGTTGCTGTGCAGATCAGCGAATTCACCTTCTGTCTGTGAAAAAGCGATGACGTTGGTGGGGTAATCCCGATGCAGGTATTTTTTGTTTATTTCCTGCATTTCCCCGTTATCCACCAGGAGCAGGCTGAGTTCTTTTTTTTGGCAATTCAGTTCCTTAAGGATCTTATTCACCGAGAGCCGCAGCCGCCTCAGCCCGACCTTTATTTTTTTCTGCCTGTTTTCGATCAAAAGTGCCATTGCCGTTTTCTTTCCTCGTGCCGTTTGTTTCACGGATAACCGGTTCCGGATAGTCGATCCGATGGTGAAATATGCCGTTTAAGATCATGGTGAAGCTTTCGGCAATCTTGTTCAGGTCATGGAGCGTCAAGCCGCATTCATCCAATTGTCCGTCGCTCAATACCCGTTCTAGGCGTTCCCTGACCAGCGTCTTGATTCTCGATGGGGTAGGATTTGATAAACTGCGCGATGAGGCTTCCACCACGTCACCCAATAAAACCAAGCCCGCCTCCCGCGTTTGGGGTTTAGGTCCGGGATAGCGAAAATCCGTTTCCGGTAGGGATCTAATGGAGGGATCCTTATCTTTTTTAGCTTTTTCGTAGAAAAAGCTGACGAGGCTCGTCCCATGATGTTCGCGGATGATATCGGTGATTTCCTTGCCCAATTTTATCTTCTTGGCCAGGTCGCAACCGTCTTTAACATGGGAGATGATGACCAGCGAACTCATTTTCGGCGATATATTATCGTGCTTATTCTCACCGTGGGGCTGGTTTTCGATAAAGTACTGCGGTTTTTTCATTTTACCCATATCGTGATAATATGCGCTCACCTTCGTCAGAAGGGAATTGGCGCCAATGGTTTCGGCGGCTGTTTCCACCATGGAAGCTACGATCACGCTGTGACTGTATGTTCCGGGCGTCTCCATGATCATCTGTTGAAAAATAGGTTGATTCAGATTGGCCAGTTCGAGCAGTTTGATGTCTGTCATGTAGTGGAACAGACTTTCAAAGATCGGGCACAGCCCGGAGACGAGGACGCTGGCCACAATGCCACCCAGCAACCCCATGAAGACACTGATAACTGTATGCCAGGTGAAGATGTTTTCCTGCAGAAGTCCGAAGAAGAGGATGGTCGCGGCATTGACCAGCCCCAGGAGGAACCCGATTCGAAAAAAAGCGGTGCGTTTCCGGCAATCGATAATGAGATAGGAAGCCACGGCACTTCCGAGAAAGGCGAAGAGGAACAGGGAGACCTTCCCCTCAAAAAGGAAGGTAACGAGCACGGACAAAAAAATGGCCTGGATTAAGGCCAGATTGCGGTTGATGAGCAGGCTCACAAGCATGGCGGCGGCGGTAAAGGGGATGGGATAGATAAAAGCCTCTTCGTTTAGCATGGGAAAGGCCTCGGAGAGGGCCTGGGCGATAAAGATCCCTGCTTTAACGATGATAATCTGCAGGAGGGCCGTGACCGCCAAAAACAGGAGATCGAGATTAGCCGTTTTTAGCCACTGTTTTGCAGGAAAATACAAGATGATACTCAGAAAGGCGACGATAAAAAACATACCCATGAAAATAAGCAACTTCGATAAGCGCTTTTCGCCTTTAATCCTGTAATACGCCTCAAGTTTATCCAAGCTGGGCGCGGTTATTTTTTCTCCTTCCCGGACGATCATTTCATTTTTTAGGACCTTGAAAAAAACCGGCTTAACATCCTTGAGGGCCTCTTCTTTTTTTAATTCCGTGGCCTGTTTATTGTAAATGAGATTGGGCTGCAGCAATTTAACGGCGAGCCCTAAGGTGACCCTTCTGATATCTGATCTACCCAAATCGACGACCTGATCGGCAATTTTTATCAGATTGGCCTGGACAGCGGATATGTGAAGAATTTCAGAGAGGTTGCGCATTTCCGTTTCGCCTTGGTTCCTGATGTCCCGGACGAGGATACCTTTATCCTTTTCCTGTTGCATAAAGGTTATGTTCGTTATCAGTCCCTTCTGGTAGGCGGCCGTGATGAGTTGGGAGATCCTTTTGGCGATCAGGGGCGAAAATTTATGCTGCTGGAGGATGACGAATTCTTCTTCCGAGAGGGAAAGGCCCAGCGCACCTTCAAAATCCTTTTTGATTTGCTGAAAGGCCAATTTACCCTCTCTGGACGCCAAGGTTGTTTTGTCACTGCCGTTATCTTTTGTCCGGGCAAAGGCGTTAACCAAATTATTTTGGATCCGCGCCAGCACTTCACTATCAAAATCGTAGACGGAAGGTATTTCATGGAAAGCGGCCATTTTTTTCTGTTCTGTCGCGTCTTTTTTTTCCACAAGAAAATCGCGGTCCGCTTTGATATTGCTCGTTGCTATGGAACCTGTCGTATATTCGGGATAGCGAAATTGGATCTGCGGGGTAAGCAAGACAGCGCAAAAAATGCTGAGACCGGCTAAGATCATCAGTTTTTGCGTCAGATGGTTGGCGAAGAAGGCAAGGGCAGGGGCGCTTTTGTCCTTAATACTTTTCGCGTAAGCTGCTAATTTATCGATGTTTAAGCTTATCTTGTACATGATTTCAGTTGCCGCTGTGTTTCTTTCTGACTTCCAGCTGTGTGTAGGCCCGGATCACATCCTGTACAAGGGGATGCCTGACAACATCAACTTCGGAAAAATGAATGAATGCTATCCCTTGGGTTTTGCAAAGGATCTGCTCAGCTTCGATAAGCCCGGATGCTTTTTCCGCAGGTAAGTCGATCTGGGTAACATCACCGGTAATCACGGTCTTTGACCCGTAGCCGAGGCGAGTCAGGAACATTTTCATCTGTTCGGAAGTCGTGTTCTGGGCTTCATCAAGGATCACGAAGGAATCGTTGAGGGTCCTCCCGCGCATAAAAGCCAGCGGCGCCACTTCAATGATACCCTTCTGAATGAGGACCGTGGCCCGTTCAAAATCGAGCATGTCAAAGAGGGCATCATAGAGGGGCCGCAGGTAGGGATTGACCTTTTCCGAAAGGTCCCCCGGCAGGAAACCTAATTTTTCTCCGGCCTCTACGGCCGGTCTGGCCAGGACGATGCGGTGGACCCTTTTTTCCAGCAGGGCGGAGACAGCCGTGGCCATCGCGAGATAGGTCTTACCCGTACCGGCCGGTCCGATACCGAAGACCATGTCATGTTTTCTGATAGCATCGATGTAGAGTTTCTGTGCGACGCTCTTCGGTGTGATGGCACGCTTTTTTGCGGCGATAAAAACCGTATCAAGGAATATCTTTTCCAGATTGACGGAACTGTTTTCCGAAAGAATCCGGTGCCCGTAGTTAATGTCTACGGGATATACGGTGTAGCCCTTTTCAATGATTCCGTAGAGCTGGATGAGGAGATTCTTAATAAGTTGCACGGCGATGGGGTCGCCGCCCGAGATGGAGACACTGTTGCCCCGGACGGCCAGTTTTACCGGTGAGAGTTTTTCCAGGAGTTTTAAATGGTTGTCCTGTTCACCGAAAAGATTCAGGAGAAGGGCATTGTCTTTAAAAGAAATGTTTTCCGAGAAGAGATTTAATGTTTTTGGTTTCAAGTAATTAACGACCTTTTTGTAGGCATAAATGGGCATAAACCTTGGCATTGCCAAGGATATCCTCGAGGCGACAATTTTCATCGGGCTGATGAGCCGTATCCCCGGTTCGACACCATACCGCAGCCGGGTATCCCTGTTTACGAAAAAATGCCGCGACCGTCCCTCCTCCGATGCCCGCGGGATGTGCCTCGACACGATAGACATCCCGAATCGCCTCCTGCAGGGCCAGGACGATGGAGGCATCGTGAGGTGTCGGGGGCGGCGCCTCTACCTGGTGCACAGGGGTAAGGTGGATCTGGACGGAAAATTCCTTTGCAATGTTATCGGCAATTTTCCGGATTTCGGCCAGGACCTGAGACAGCGGATAACGGGGTAAGATGCGACAGTCGAGATAGAATACATCTTCACCCGGGATGGTATTGACGTTTGGGACGTTCGCTTCCTTCTTCGTGGGTTGAAAAGTGCTGCCGGGCGGCCCATAGAGAAGGTCGGCGTCTCCGAATATCCGGTGGAGTTCGTTTAGTTTGACGATCAGGTGGGAGGCGGCCAGGAAGGCATTACTACCCTGGGCAGGCCTGCTTCCGTGGGTCTGCTTGCCGATGGTTTTTACCTGGAGCCACAAAAGACTCTTTTCCGCAATCTCGATCATTGATCCCTCTTCGTTACCGCCATCCGGCGCGAGGATCAAATCAGATACCGAAAAGGGGTTGGCGGGATTTTCCAGCAGGTATTTCAAACCAAAATCACTCGCTGTCTCTTCATCCGCAACAAGGGCGAGCCCCAGCCCGAGCTCCGGTGTGACGCCCTCATCGAGGAAGGCTTTTAGGGCAAAGATGGACGCCACTAAATCCTGCTGGTTGTCCTCCGTCCCCCGGCCGTATAGCTTCCCCTCCTTAACGTAGCACTGGTATGGATCACGGCTCCAGAATTTTAATTCGCCCGGCGGGACGATATCCATATGCGTCAGGATCCATACCATCCTGGCCTCATTTTTCCCCGGCAAGGTCACGATCAGGTTCGGTCGCATACCCGACGAGACCCGGTCATCGGGGGCATTTATTTCCCTGACCTGCGGAAAATCAAGGCCCTGGAGAAGAGAAAGGATAAGACGGGACTTTTCATATTCGCCGTCGCCTCCACTTTCGGGAGACAGCGCAGGAACGGCGGTGAGACGGCATTGCATGTCGATCATCGCTGCCTCGTAGGAGTCTATCCTGGCGGCCAAACGGGCGAATAATTTCTTATCAATCATGGTTGACCGGTAACTTTTCGATTTTAGCCGGGGGAGAAGGAAGGGAGTCAAACACATCTTCTTGGCCCAGTACGAGCGTGACTGTATTGTCATCGGAAAGGTACTTCTTTGCTACCTTGTTTAAATCGTCAATATCCACGGACTGGATGCGCTCGCGATACTTGGTAAGATAATCGCTCGGCAGGTTCTCGAATTCAAGCATTAATTGTTGTCGGGCTATTTGTTCCGTGGAAGAGAAGGAAAAGAGGAAACTGTTGTTGATCGAGTTTCTGGCCCAGATAAGCTCTTTTGCGCTGACTGATTGGCGGCTCGCTCTTTCTACGATGGAGCGCAGGAGAGATAAGACCTGGCCCGTAGATGCGGATTTTGTCAGGCCATAGGTGCCGAAAACGCCATAATCGCTTTTGGCCCGGTAAAAGCTTCCGGCGCTGTAGGCCAATCCCTGATTGGTGCGTATTTCCTGAAAGATGTGGGAAGTAAAGCCCCCGCTTCCCAGGACGAAATCCAGCACCGTAAAGGAATAAAAATCGGCAATCCCGCGTGCCGGTGCATATCTGCCCGTGATCACGACGGATTGAGGAATGTCTTTCGGGATGTGCGATATGACTCCTGTGAATTTGGCAGCCGGCGGGGGGATTTCCGCCTTGCTTCCCTGCTTCTGCCAGGCGCCAAAGTATTTTTCCCATAAGGCCAGGGCTTCCTCTTTGGTAATGTTGCCTGTCACGGCCATCATCATTTGGTCGGGATTAAAGAAACGCTGATGAAATTGGCTAAGGTCGCTTCGCTCAACTTTATTGACCGATCGCACCGAGGCGAGGCGGCCGCGGGGATCGCCTCGATAAAAAATTCGGTTAAACTCCCGAAAAGCTAACTGTTGTGGATCATCGGCGATCCTTTTCAATTCTTCAATTTTTAAACTCTTGGCAAGCTGCAGTTTATCCTCGGCGAAGACCGGCTGCATCAGGGTCTGCGCAAGGATTCCGAGTCCTTTGTCCAAGGTGGCTTTAAGACTGGAAAAACCAAGGGAAGTTGCTTCTACTTGCGCGGAGATATGGAGGTTAACCGCCAGGAATTCCAACTCTTCATCGATGGCCGAGCCACTATAGGCCGCCGTTCCTCCGGTCCTCATGACCATGGCTGTTAATTCGGCCAGGCCTTCTTTTCCTTCCGGATCGAAATAAGAACCGGTCCTTGTCACCCCATAGACATTGATAAGCGGCAGTTCATGATCCTCAAGCACATAAAGAATCATGCCGTTTTTGAGGACGACCCTTTCCGCTCCGGGCGGCTGGAAATTGAGCTGCGGGTAGCGAAGGTCATGCGGATCAGCGAAGGCAGGCGGTGTGCCTGCCTCTCCCAAGACACTGCTAAAAGAGAGCAGGAAAAACAAGGCTAAACAGAAATATTTTTTCATTTTATGTTCTGCAATTTATTCCCTGTCTTTTACTTTATCGGCCAATTTACCTTTTAGTTTATCTCCCAAGGAACCAAAAGATGTGGCGGTTGTTTCCAAATATTTTGCATAATCATCACTTTTCTCTGTCTTCTCGGCACTTTCCGGATCGATGATAGCAAGAGAGATACGTTTTTTTTCACGATCGACCGCTTCAATCAGCACTTCCACGGCTTGGCCCTTGGCGAGCACCTCTCCGGCATGCTTGATTCTCTTGCCCTTTCCTAATTTGGAAATATGGATAAGACCTTCAATGCCGCCTCCCAGGCTGACGAAAGCACCGAAAGGGGTCAGCGACGATACATGGCCGCTGATACGCGCTCCCATGGGAAAGCTGTTTTCGATATTTTGCCAGGGGTCGGGCAGCGTTGCCTTACGACTCAGCGTTATTTTGTCGGCATCCCAGTCCAGCTTCAGGATGGATAGGGACAGTTCGTCCCCGATGTGCAGCATTTCCTGTATTTCTTCCGCCCTGTTCCACCCCAGCTCGGAAAGCGGGAGTAACCCCTGGACCCCGCCGATATCAACGAAAGCGCCGAAATTGTGGATAGATAATACCTTGCCCTGCACGATCATCCCCACTTGCAGCGTTTCCTTAAGATTTTCTTTCAGCTTGCTCCGTTCTTCATCAAGGATCTTGCGGTGGGAGATGATGATATTGCGGCCACGTTCGCCAAATTCCATAATTTTAAAGAGCAGTGTTTTCCCGACGTAATTGGTAATATTTTCACCCCGGGGCACGCCCATCTGGGAGAAGGGACAAAAGGCCCTGACATCGCCCGCCACGATCACCTCCACGCCTCCCTTGGTTTCTTTGACGATCCTGCCTTCCACAGGGATGCCGTTTGTCCAGGCGTCTTCCAGAAAGGCTTTGGCGGCATCACCGCGACCGACCCGGACGGTGAACAGTTTTTCATTGTTCCGTGCGGAAAGAAAGAAGACCTTGATGGCGTCGCCTTCCTTGACGGTAAGGTTTCCCTCGGCATCAAGGAATTCTTTGCGGTCCAAATAGCCTTCGCTCTTGCCGCCGACGTTGATGAATATCCATTCCGGGGTGATCTTGACGATAACAGCCTCTACCCGTTGGCCCGGCTGCAACCAGTCTTTTTCCACAGGGGTTTCCGCCATAAATTCAGCAAAGCTTTTCTCTTCCGTCGTTTCTTCCATTTCCTGATCCGTCATAACTTGCCTTTTTTGATAAAGTATTTATTTTGAGAAGATATAATAAACCTTAATAATTTTCAACAGGAAAAGAGCCGAGTTTGCCTCCGCATTGTGACAGGTATTGACAAGGGGGGGCAAATTAGGGGATAATGCTTCTAACGGGTCTTAATAATGAGGAAATATCCGGCTGTTGCGGTTAAATAAAGGTGTCGAGTTACCCTACCTTGAAGGACACCGGGGTGCCCATCGGCAGTTTTCTCCAGTATCATTAAATCAGGACATCAGGGAGCTGCAAAAATGAGCGAAGAGGAATGCTCTGACGCGGGGATTGATAAAATTTTATCTTATAGGAGGGTGCCGCACATGGCCACATCGGGAAAGTTATCGATTATGAAGGCGCAGGAAGCAAAGGAATTAATGGAGACGATCTTGGGGCGCAAGAAAGCCGATCTTGCCGTCACCAATGCCATTGTGGCGAATGTTTATACGGGAGAGCTCTGGGAAGATTGCACCGTTACGGTGAAGGGAAAGTGGATCGCCACGGTGGGGAAAGGGCAACCGGACATGATCGGCGAGAAAACGGCCGTCATCGATGCGCAAGGAATGACGGTTATTCCCGGCTTAATTGACGGGCACACCCACCTTGCTCCCCTGTTCGATGCCGGTGAGTTTTCGTGCTATGCCTTGAAGAGCGGCACGACGACCGTCATCGCGGAGACAATGGAGGCCTTCCCGATCGGCGGCTATGAGGCTGTTCTTGATTATCTGGAATCTTTAAGCAATCAGCCGATAAAATTCTATGCCACGGCCGCGGCCATGGTTTCCATCAGCCGGGTATGCCGGGGTATGCCCTTGGCGATACTGAAGAAGCTTCTGAAGCGCCAGGACATTGTCGGCCTGGGAGAGTCCTATTGGCAGGGCCTTATTCAGGATCCGGAGCTACTGCTCCCCCTTTATGAAGAAACCCGGCGCCATGGCAAGGTTGTGGAGGGACATACCGCCGGAGCAAGTGGGAATAAGCTCATGGCCTATCTTGCCACCGGCGTTTCTTCCTGCCATGAGCCGATCAGTGCCGAAGAAGTTCTGGAAAGGTTGCGGCTGGGGATTTACGTCATGGTGCGCGAGGGAAGCATTCGGCGCGAACTCGAAGCCCTTTCCTCTTTACAGGCCAGCGGTGTTGATCTGCGCAGATTGATCCTCGTGACCGACGGCATCGATCCCAAAGATCTCCTGGAGAAAGGTTACATGGAATTTGTCGTGCAAAAGGCGATCGCTTGCGGTTTTTCTCCCATGGATGCCTTGCGGATGGCGACGTTGAATGTGGCGGAACATTTCGGTCTCGACGGCAGGCTGGGTGGGATAGCACCGGGAAAGTACGCCGATATGGTCATCATCCCGGATATAAAAACCATCCGGCCCGTGTACGTCATAAGCAACGGCCGGATCGCCGCCCGCAACGGCGAAGTCCTGGTGAGTCCGCGCAAACCCGTCTACAGCAAGGCTGCTCTGGCGAGTGTGCACATTCCCGAGCCGCTGAAAGCGGAGGATTTTTCTCTCCCCATCCCGGGTAATGTGCCCCGCGTCAAGGTCAGGGTTATCGATCAGATAACGGACCTGGTGACGGCGGAGGCCCAGATCGAGATGCCTGTCAGGGACGGTGAGATAAAGGTTGACCTGGAGAGGGACCTCATCAAAGTTGCGGCCATCGACAGGGCGCACCAACAGGGGAAACGTTTTGTCGGTCTGCTGCGCGGTTTTCACATGCGGGCCGGGGCCTTTGCGACGAGTGCGGCCTGGGATACATCGGACATCGTGGTGGTGGGGGTAAAGGATCAGGATATGGCCGAGGCGGTAAACAGGCTCCGCACCCTGCAAGGGGGTACGGTAATTTATGCCGAGGGGAAGATGCTTGCAGAATTCCCCTTGCCCATCCTCGGCCTCATCTCCCCTTTGCCGATGGAGGCGCTGGCAGAAAAGATGGCGGAGATTGTGGCCGCCGCAGGCTCGCTGGGACTCCCCTTCGCCAATCCCTTTTTGACGCTCATGACCCTGACCGGAGCGGCCATCCCCTACCTGAGGATCTGCGAGGAAGGCCTGGTCAACTTGAAGGACGGAAAAACATTGGGCTTGATCGTCGAGTCGGTTTAGGCACCCCAGGGAAGGGCATTGAGCCAGGCGCAAGCTATTTCGGGATTGGCGTGGTCGTCATAAGATACTTCAAGTCGTCATCCTCGAAGCGAATCGCAATACCGGCAAAGGGAGAACTGTTCCCCTGATCGCTGAGGAAGTCATCCCAGCCCGCGGAAAGATAGAGGTGTTTGAAAAAACGGTATTCGGCCCAGGCTTTCATATGTGCGCGTCTGTCGTTGGCGAAGTCAAAGGCTTCAAAGCTAAATTTTAGATTATCGTTCATGGTTAGATAGTCAAATCCGAAGCCGCCCGTCGATTCAAAGATGCCGCCTTTCAAGACTAAGTCCTTGTATCTTTTCCCGATTTGGGCATTGAAGAGGAGACCCTGCTTGTCTGATTCTTCCGTACTGGTAGTCACGCCGAGGAAGGTCGTCTCCCGGATCGTTCTGCGGCCCCGGGGGTCCGAAGCGAGACCAAGGATATAGAATTTATCCCAGGTGGGTTGGATCCTTAAATCCAGGTAGCTCTTCATGCTGCTTTTATCAAAAAGGTACTCACCACGATAACTTAAAAAGGTGCGGAATTGTTCGGCTTTGTTCACATAGCGATTGATTCCGGCGAGGCCTTCGTTTAGACTATTGACCGTTTCTTCGTCGTTAATGAGCTTCCCGATCGTTCCCTTTCCCTGGTTGATCCGTTCGGCAACCTCCTCCAGAGAAGTTAGTGTCTTATTCAATTTCTCCACGGTGGTTTTATCGGTGAGCAACTGCCCCAAGGTGCCTTGGCCATTCTTAAGATTTTCCGAAATATCGCTTAAGGAGGCAAAGGCTTTTTGTACTTCCTGGGAGGCCACTTTCAACCCGTCCAGTAATTCCGTAAACTTCTGGCTGTTATTATCCACCACGCGATTTATGTTGCCCGTGAGGTCGCGGGTATTCTCCAGGGCTGCCTTGAGAACCGCTTCATTGTTTTTGACAAGGGCATTCATATTAAAGGTCAACTGACGGGTATTTTCCAAAATATCGTCGAGAGACTGTTCACCATGCTGGCTGCCGAATACCTTGCTCAGGGAGCCGGTAAGCAACTTGACATCGGCGGCAATCGAAGCGAAATTATTGAGGAGACGGTCGATATCGGGGTTGCGCTCCGTCAGGTTGATCTGACCGCCCGGTTCGATGAACGCCTGCCCCGTGGTGCCGGGGATGATTTCTACATATTTATCCCCCAGGACCCCGTGCGTCTTTATGGCCGCCGTGACATCTTTCTCCAGCTTAATATCGGGATCGATGCGCAGGGTCACCTGGGCCTTGCCATCCTTCAGTTTGATTCCTGCCACCCGGCCCACTTCCACCCCGGCTATCTGCACCGAGGCATCCTTCTCCAAACCGGCAACGTTGTCAAAAAAAACATCGACGGGGTAGCCCTTCTTGGTGCCGAAACCATCTCTGCCCACCTGAACCGACATGTAACCCAGAATTACAAAGCCGATTAAAACAAATAAGCCAACCTTGGCCTCCGAACTGATGGAAAACATTTATACCTCCGCGAAGGACGCTCTCTGCTATCTTTGCTTTACAGAATAACACATACTCGCCGCCATCTTAAAGGATTTTTATCGGTCCTTCGATGCTGCCCGCCAGAAATTGTATGGTGATGGGGTTCTGGGACGCCTTGATATCCTCCGGGGTGCCGTATTCGATGATTTCCCCCTCGTAGAGCATCGCGATTTTGTCGCTTATCTTAAAGGTCGAGTCCAGATCATGACTGATGACTATGCAGGTTAAATGAAAGCGGTTGCGTATCTCCAGAATAAGCTGATTAATCGCTTCCGTCATGACAGGATCAAGGCCCGTGGTTGGTTCGTCAAAGAGCACAAACTGGGGGTGCAGAGCGATGGCCCTGGCCAGGCCGACACGTTTTCTCATCCCCCCGCTGATTTCCGAAGGCATCTTGTTTTCGATGCCCGTCAGGCCAACGGCCCGCAACCGGTCTGCGACCTTATCCCGCACTTCACTGTCCGAGAGTTTGGTGTGTTCCCGTAAAGGAAAGGCCACGTTTTCACCTACGGACATGGAGTCGAACAAGGCGCCTTCCTGAAAGAGCATCCCGAACTTTTTCCTTATCTCATTTAGCTCTCTTTCATTCAAGGTGGTGATATCCACACCGTCGATCAACACTTGACCGCTGTCGGGTTTGATAAGACCGATCATATGCTTTAAGAGGACACTCTTGCCGCCCCCGCTTCTTCCAATAATAACGGTGGTTTTACCATCCTCGAGCTCCAGGTTGACACCCTTTAGTACTTCCTGTTTACCGAATCTTTTCCGGACGTCGATTAATTGAATCATAATTTCCCAAGGGGTCAGAACATGATGGCCGTGAGAAAATAGTCGCTGACCAGGATGGCGATGGCCGACAGCACCACGGCCTCGGTCGTGGCCTTACCAACGCCCTCCGCTCCCCCGCGGGCATGAAATCCCTTATAACACCCGATAAGCGTCAGAATCAGACCGAAAAAGGTCGCTTTGATGAGGCCGTTGAAAATGTCATCTAAATCCACGTGCTTGGTGATGTTTTTTACGAAGATGCCGGAATTGATGTTCAGCAGGTCCACACCTACGAAATAGCCGCCGAGAATGCCGACAAAATCCGCCACGATCGTCAGGAAGGGAAGCATGATCACTCCTGCGATAACCCGGGGAACAATCAGGTGTTTAACGGGATTGGCAGCCATGACGTAAAGTGCATCTATCTGCTCGGTGACCCGCATGGTTCCCAATTCGGCCGCCATCGCCGATCCGGCCCGGGCGTTGACCATCAGGGAGGTCAAAACGGGTGCCAGTTCCCGCGTCATGCCCAGGGCTACGGCCGAACCGACCATACTCTGGGCGCTGAAGAGGCGGAATCCGTGATAGCTCTGGAGGGCCATGACCATCCCCGTAAAACCTCCTGTCAGGACAACCACGAAGATGGATTTGACGCCGACAAATTCCATCTGTTTGAAGATGTTTTTCAACTTGAGGGGCGGCCGCACCATCCACATCAGGACAGAGAGGAATAGTACCACGATTTTCCCCAGTTCTTCAACATTATGAAGAATCGCTTTTCCCAGATGATCAAGCAGAGCAGCTATCCGTCTCATTTAAAGCGGTCCCCGTTTATCGGCATGGGCCTCCAGAGCATAATCAATAATCTTCTCAAGCAAACCGGCTTGGGTAATCCCGCTGGCCGCCGCCTGGTGGAAAAGAACCGTCGAAGGCGTCAATCCCGGTAGCGTATTGGGTTCCAGAACTACAACTTGCCCATCAGGCTTCACAAACATATCGATCCGGGCATAGCCCTTCAGATCCAAAGCAAGAAAGGTCTGTACGGCCACTTCCTGTATCCGGCGAAGGACGGCCTCGGGAAGACGGGCCGGGGTCTTGTTTTCACCTTGGCCGTAGAGAAATTTATCTTCCAGAGTGAGGATGTCGTCGGTCGGAATCGTTTCGGAAGGCACCAAGGCGACGGGCGGTTGGTTACCCAGGACCCCGCAGGTTACCTCCGTACCAATGAGATATTCTTCGATCAGCACCCTATCGTCCCAAGCGAAAGCGGCCGCGATTGCTTCCGTAAGCCCCTGTTCGGCATGGACTTTTTTTACGGCCGTGCTGCATCCCTCCCGGGAAGGCTTGACGATACAAGGAAACCCGATCTCCCTGCCGATGGCCTGTACCAGGGCTGGGCCGCTCTCGGAAAGCCATTGACTGCGCAAAATGGGCCTCGTAGCCGGCACCGCGATGTTTTCGGCCTCCAGGATCTTCCGGCTGACGTATTTATCCATCCCCAGCGCGGAGGCGAGCACGCCCGATCCGGTGTAGGGGATCTTGAGCAGTTCGAGAAGTCCCTGGAGACAACCGTCTTCTCCGTATTTGCCGTGCAGTCCCAGGCACGCGACATCTATCCGGGAGGCCAAGGTCTCATAGGGGATGGGCACAGCTTCCTCCTGAAGGTCCTCCTCGATGTCCGTGGTGGCGTTGCGCATCAGTAATTTAAGCGGTATCTCCCATAATTTTCCCTGGCTGTCCATGAAAATGGGAAGGACATCAAAACGTTGCCGCGGGATTTTCTGGAAGATATTCCTGCCGCTTTCTAACGATACCTCCCGCTCCGAGGACATGCCACCCAGAAGGATGCCGACTCTGATTTTTTCCGGCCTGAGGTTTTCCGACAATTATCCGTGCCCCCTTCTTATTAAAAACTCACCGTCAGGGCGGCATAGGGCCCGGAAAACTGGGCGTCAAGAAAGACATCATCCTGATCTACATGGAGATTGATGGTCTTGTAGCCGCCGTGAATATCCAGGAAAGGAAAAGGAGTAAAGGAAAGATCTGCCAGGGCCTCAAAAAGATAATTCGAGGAATAGCCGATGCCGGCGATCTCGACTCTTGCTTCCAGTATATCGGCCAGGATGCCGACATGGGCGCCAAGGCCGACCATGGGAATGGGAACTTTGATCGACTCGCTGGCCCTGTTCGCCCCCGAGCTTATATTCATGTCTCCCTCGAGGTATTTTATCTTGCCCATTGCGCTGATGGCAAAGCCGGCCAGGATGTTTCTCGTATCGATGAGATCGCGCTTATAAGTCAAATCGAGCATTTTCAGCTTAAATTCGGAGTTCACAGCCGTGCCTGCCGGAAAGGTAGTGCCGTTGAAAGTGATCGCTTGCGAAAGAGTGGTCGCGGCCGAAGAATCGCCTTGGGTATACATTAAGCTGATATGGTTCTTCCCGAGTCCGGCGAAAATCTCTATGCCGGGAAAGGGATCCGCATCGACGCCCAGGTTATCTTCGAAGTTAAATTCCGTTCCTCTTATGGAACTGCCGTCCACGCGGGCATCAGATTTGAAGGTGGGAAACCAGTAGGAGCCGCGCGCTCCCAGCTCAAAGGCGTGGAGCGATGGGGAAAGAAGGGTGATGAGCAAAAAGCCGGCCATAGTGGATAACAGAATTGCGCAATATTTTTTCATATACTCCTCCTATCAGATTCTAAATAAAGTTATTTTGCCTCCCTTGCCGAAGCACGCTTCCCTGCGCCGTCAAGGGGTTATAAATGACAAAAATTTATAATAATAGCAAGGAAAAATCAAAGATTGCCGGATTTATAAAGGACAATTCTTACCCCGGTGAATCTGAAGGGCATTGTTGATGAGTTTGGATATTATCATGCCCGGCAGCAGGCCGGCACAGGCGGCCTGTTCGAAGAAAAATGACGAGGGCGCCATACCAGAGGATGAATTGGGGTCCGTAATGAGAATGCGGCCATCGGTCAGAAAAAATCCGTCGATCCGTCCGTAAGATCGGAAACCCAAAGCGAGAAAAGCCCGGGTCACATCTTTTTTTATTTCCTCCACCCGGGCGGGCGGGATGTTTTTCGGGGGGGTAAACTTCCGGCACCTCCCGGGCATGTACTTGTCATCGTAGGTATAGTAGCCGCTCTGGGGATGTATTTCTGTAACGCCCAGGACCTCTATCTTCCCCTCTTCCTCATAGACGATGGCCGAGAATTCCGTGCCCTCGAGATATTCCTCCACCAAGGCCGCTTTGTCCCAGCGGAACGCTTCTGCCATGCCCCGCCCCAGGTCATGGGCATCCTTAATAACATTGACGCCCATACTGGAACCCTCCCGGGTCGGCTTGATGAAAAAGGGAAAAGAAAATCGTTTAAGGACTTGCGCTTTGATCGCCTCGTTATTATTTACCCACTCTTCTTCAGGGACAAAGATGCTGGCAGGGACATTTATACCGGCCTGACGCAATACTTTTTGCTGCATATGTTTGTCCATACCCAGGGCCGAAGCCAGGACCCCGGGACCAGTATAGGGTATCTTCAGGAGTTCGAGGAGACCCTGGATGCACCCATCATCGCCATACTTGCCGTGCAGGGCGATGAAGGCAAAATCTATTTCACTTGTAAGTTCTTCGTAAGGTATTTTTCTCGCCTTCGTTGCCAATTGCTCCGTAATATCCGTCGTGGTGTTCTGGGAAATAAGCTGCCAGGGCAGAAACCACAGGCCCCCCCCCTGATCCATGAACAGGGGGATGGCTTGGAATAATTCCCTGTCCAGATTGTCATGGACGTTTCTGCCGCTGTTCAAAGAAACCTCTTTTTCAGAGGACATGCCGCCGAAGATGATACCTACCCTGATCATTGCCATCGCCATAAATCAGCCGGAAATAAGGGAACCTTTTTTCCGATCATGCCTTTCCCTGTTCATAGTCCCAGATAAATGTGACGCCGCTGTTGGGAAATACCCAGGCGTCATCGCCGCTGCTCATCTCAATCATCCCCGGTTGCCGCCGGACGGCAGGGTAGGGGTTCCGGCCCGCAAAAAAAGCGAGCTCTCTGACGTTCTTCAGGGAGGTTCCCCTGTATTGGAAAGTGATATCCAAGCCTCGTACCGGATAAATAAGATATACCGAAAGATCACGGCTTTTCCGCGCCCTCTTCGTGACGACTTCTATCGCGACCTTGGTCTGCCGGTTTAGCTTATCTGCCAGATAGGCGCCGCCATACCAGGCCTCGCCGCCCCGTTCCGTTACTTCCATCCGGAGGGGAGGGATAGGTTCGTCATCGAGGCGCACGCTCCGGATGAGGAAATCACGGGCTGCCAGAAGGTTATCGTCCTTGTTCAATAGCCAGCGATATTCGCACTGCTTGTCGGCGAAGAGCGCCGCCAACTGTTCGCTATTTTCGGCACAGCCGATCATAAAGGTGTCGTATTTGAGAGTTTTGACGTACTCAACCGAGGTGGTTACTTTGTAAAACTCCTCCGCTTCGGGGATCTGTTCTCGCTCGTCACCCATGAATTCCTCGAGGCGTATAGTATATTTAAAGTTACTGCGCAACTCCAATTGCCGGTCTGCCTTGCCGAAAAGGGTCTCAAACATCGTGTAATAGATGGCATCGCCATATTCCACGTTGTTGGCCCGGGTGTGCAGGCAGCGGCGGATGACGTTGTCGATCCTGGCCAGGGATTTTTCCTCGTCCGGTAGGAAGATTCTTCTCAGGCGCGGTTCTATGGAATCTTGCCTCCCATTTTGCAGGAACAGGCGGGGAGCCCGCTTTCCCAGCGTGCAGAGGATCTCATAACTGATGGTATTGAGTTTGGCCGCAATTTCGTCGGCCGAAATGACCTCCTGGCCCTGGCTTCCCATGAGGACGACCTCGTCGTCCACCTGACAGGTGGGGATGGCACTTACATCGAGTGTGCACATGTCCATCGAAATGCGCCCCACAACAGGCACACGCTTGCCCCTGATCAGCGCTTCACCCTGATTCGAGAGAATAAAACCATACCCGTCGCCGTAACCGACAGGTATGGTCGCGATCCTGGTGGGCTTGGTAGTAATGAAAGACCGCCCATAGCCGATGCTGGCGCCTGCGGGAAAATCCTTGAGGAGCACGACACGCGTCTTGAAGCTCATGACCGGGGCCAGCCTGGCTTGCGCGTGAGTTTCCTCAGAGGGATAAATGCCAAAGGTCATGAGACCCGGGCGCACCATGTCGAGATGGTAAAGGGGAAAATTCAGAATGGCGCCGCTGTTGGCCATATGGCGGAGGGGGATGACAATCTCTTTTTTTTCCAGTTCCTCGAGCAGGGCCTGGAAGAGCAACCACTGTTCGCTGTTGTAGTGCGCCGGCGTCTCGCTTTGCGAAAGATGGGTGAAGATGCCTTCCAGCTCGATGTGGGAGAAGGTCCTCATCTGCTCGATCATGTTGATCGTTTCTTGCTGCACCGCTCCCCCCCGTCCCATGCCGGTATCGACTTCCACATGCACGCAGGCTGTTACCCCCGCTTGCTGGCACCTCTTTTGTAATTCGCCGGCAAAAGCGAGATCGGAGACCGAAGGCGTCAGGGTATATTTGATGATATCGCTGATTTCGGACACGGTGGAGGGGCTCAGGATAACGATCGGGGCCGTGATGCCGCCGACCCGCAACTGCACGCCTTCGTCGGCATTCGCCACGCCCAGATAGGAGGCGCCGTTTTTTAAAGCGACCTGGGCTATCTCCATGGCGCCGTGACCATAGGCGTCGGCCTTGACCACCTGGAGAATCTTTACCCCCGGTCCGACCAAGCGCCGCACTTCCTGAAGATTGCCTGTAAAACTATCCAGATCGACTTCGACCCAACTGCGATATTGCTCTTCTTTTAATCCTGTCATTTCTTTGTCATGGTGAAAACACCGTCCCAGGGCTGGGGAGGCGGATCTTCCTTGAGTTCCCGGCACCGGGCCAGGTAAAGCTGCGTCGGCGGATCGTTCGGTTTGATCGTCAGGACCTTCTCGAAGGCCACGAGCGCGTCGTCCCACTGGGCCTGTTTATATTTTGCCAAGGCCGCTTCGAAAGACTCGGCCAGAGTCCGGTAGGAATCGGCGTCTTTCTTTTCACAGAGAAGCTCATAGATAGTTACGGGCAGTTTTTTGCCCTTGACGCGGACGGCATCAAGCTCCCGGAAATAAAATTCATCTTTCACGATGGCCTGGGTATATTCACTGATGACGATATTCGTCCCATACTCCTTGTTGATGCCTTCCAGTCGCGACGCCAGATTAACGCTGTCACCCATCACCGTGTAATCGAAGCGCATCTGCGAACCCATGTTGCCCACCACCATATCGCCCGTATTGATGCCGACGCCGATATTCATGTAAGGTTTTCCCTCGGCGCTCCATTTGTCTTGCAATTTCTTCAAGGCTTGCAGCATTTCCAGGGCGGTTTGGCAGCAACGCCGGGCATGATCGGGCTGCGAGAGCGGTGCGCCGAAGACGGCCATGATCGCATCACCCATATACTTGTCGAGCAGGCCGTCATATTTAAACACGAGATCCGTCATGGCAGTCAGGTATTCGTTCAGGAGATGGACCAGATCTTCCGGAGCCAGCTGTTCCGAAATGGAGGTGAAACCCCGGATGTCGGAGAAAAGCACGGTCAGTTGCTTCTTGTCCCCTCCGAGCTTGAGCTTGGTGGGGTCCTTTAACATCTCGTTGATGACCGAGGCCGTAAGATAAAACTGGAAGGCGTTGCGGATTTTTTTCTTTTCCCGCTCTTCCGTAATGTAGCGGTAAACCGTAATGGCCAGATAAACGGCGAGCATCGTCAATACGGGGTAAATCAGATTCAACCAGATGCTGTACCGGGAAAAAAAGAATATATTTACACCCATGTAAGAACCGATGAAGAGGAGGCTGATTAATATTCCCATGATGGCCTTGAGCCTGGGTATTGCCAGGCCCATGATGAGGCCGACGGCCACGATGGAAAATACATCGAGAAATTTTATCCACCAGGACTGTTTGAGGAAATTTTGGTGGAGGATATTGTCGATGACTGTCGCGTGGATTTCCACACCGGGGTAAACATTGCTGAAGGGTGTTACCCGGAGGTCGTAGATACCTGTGGCGGTAGCCCCGACGATGACGATCTTGCCGCGAAAGGCGTCCGCGGGCAACTTGCCGTGGAGAATGTCGGAAACGGCATAATGGGGGAAGGTCTTGGCCGGACCGAGATAGTTGATCAGGAGACGCCCCGTATCGTCCGTCGGAATCGCGACCTTTTCCATATCGATGCCGTCTACGCCGAATTCACCGAGCTTCAGGACGGTCATCGGCCAGTTCTGATACTGGAGTAAAAGGGACAGGGCCAGGGAGGTGTAATAGTGGTCACGGAACTTAATGACCAGCGGTGACCAGCGGATGGCGCCGTCACTGTCGGGGATGGCATTAAAATACCCACTATTTTCTGCGGCTTGCGAGAGTTGCGGGAGATTGGGGACCGGAGCGAAGGCATGGATGAGGGCTGATTCATTTACTGACCGGGCCGCTTTGACCATGGCAAATTTGGAGCCCGAGATATCCTCCACCCGTGCGTCAATCTCTTTTTCCGTAAGATGGTCGACCTCTTTCTTGGAAATATGGAAAAAATAACCCAGGGTAATGTTTTTTGCCTTCTCCACGGCCTTGGCTAAGGCCGCGTCCATGTCTACCTCGGCCTTCTTTTCCTCCATCAATTCCCAAAAGCGGCTGTCGCTGAGGCCCAGGCTCTTGGCTTCACTGGTCAGGGAAGCAATTGTTTTTAAGCCGGAGTTTTCATCGGGTTCCGCAAAAACGACATCGAAACCGACCGCCTTGGCGCCCGCAGCCTTTAGAGTTTCCACAAGTCTCGCCATGGTTGTCCGCGGCCAGGGCCAGCGCCCCAGTTCGGAGATGCTCTTTTCATCGATGGCGGCAATGACGGTTTCGCCGCCCGCGGGGATGCTGCCGCGGGAAAGGATGCGCAGGTCCAGGGCCTTTAGTTCCATGAAGCGCAGAAAAGGAGCGTCAAAGAAGAAAAGCACCAAGGCCATCATGATAACCAGCAAGGTTATCTTCAAAGGTGAAATGTAAAACAGTTTTTTAACTTTTTGCTTCATGTTCCCAGCCCATCACAAGTCTGGCGCATCATACCAAAGAAGCACGGAAAGTCAAGGGAAACAGGGCAGTCCTGATCCCTTGCGGAAAGGATCATGAGCCTATCCGCCCCCAAGTTAAAAACTTGACAAGTCACCCCTGTTCATATAAGAAATGCCCGTTATGCAGCAAACGCGTTAAGCGGGCCGGAGTAACTCAGTTGGTAGAGTAGCTGATTCGTAATCAGCAAGTCGGCGGTTCAAATCCGCCTTCCGGCTCCATTAAAATAAAGGGGTTAGTGAGTTTTCGCTAACCCCTTGTTTGTTTTTGATGCTATTCTTTACCGCTTTTGGAATTATTTCTGGTTGTTTTTACTCTGCTGGTTGTCAATCGGCCATACCGATCCCAAAGTCAAGGAACAGAGTCATTTTAAATAAGCTCCCATCCTCAGTTCAGATACAAGTCTAATACGACCACTCGTCGGGTTATTCATTTACTTCGGCTTGTAGGTATGTAATGTGCGCAGTCTTTTGGAATGCGTCAATTGACTGATCTTGAAAAGTATGCAATATTGCATGCACAAGCGGCTTTACTCATGTGTATCACGGAAGACTTAGCCTACTGGAAGTGGCTGAGCCGTTCATCAGATTGCCGCTGTTATAAAGTGGAAGAGGCAGATTATGATGAAAAGCGATGAGATTCTCGACTTCCTCAAACAACACAAACAAGATCTCGAAACTCGGTTTTCTGTGATCCGCATCGGCTTGTTCGGGTCTATTCTTCGCGGTTCCGCCACTGAGATAAGCGATGTGGATATTCTTGTCGAATTGGCTCAGCCCACCTTCGATCAGTATATGGATCTGAAGTTCTTTCTCGAGGATAAACTGGGAAGGCCCGTAGACCTTGTGTTGGCCGATTCCTTGAAACCGCGCCTCAAACCGATCATCACCCGCGAGGCGGTTTATGCTTAGGGATTTCAGACTCTATATCGATGACATTTTAGAAGCAATCCACCAAATTCGCAAATACTTGGCGGACCAGAACGAAGAGTCTTTCTTAAAGGACCGAAAAACCCAGGATGCAGTCATTCGGAATCTTGAAATCATTGGTGAAGCCGCGGGAAAACTGCCTGAGCAAATGCAAAAGGGTGAACCGGAGATCGATTGGCGCAAAATTACAGGGTTACGCAACATTCTCATTCATGAGTATTTCGGTATTAATTTGCCAATTGTATGGGATGTGGTTCAAAATAAGCTGGGTCCGCTGGAAACGGTCTGTCAAAGACTTCTGGATGATGCCACCGAGCCTCACGATCAGGATACTCTATAGCATAGCTAGTTCCTAGATTTATCAACAACTGGCCGTTCGATAATGGTCAAAATTTCAAATACTAATGTTCAGGGTTGCTGACCGAGGCTGGTCAATGAATTCGGATTGAAAGGTGCAGTGTGACAAAAGAGAAATCTCCGAAGACCTCTGCTTCTTCCTATACACAGTAACCCGAAAAATCGACAATTGGCATTCGTGTACTGGATCTCACCAGATAATGACGATAAGAATGCGATGCCACAAATCGCAAAGGCAGATATTGAAAAGGTCACATCGCAGTCTAATGTTTTCACGAGGGAACATTTATTTATTGATCTTGTTTAACAAGTATTCCCATGGGGACATGTTTCAAGTATTTTGGAGTTCCATAATGAAGTAGCAATCTGTGGACTGTGTTCATGCTAAATCCATTTGCTGGTAAAAGGCTGTCAATTTTTCGCTTGAACACAAAACGTATATCGTTGCCTGCATGTCCCTTCATTCTCTCTTCTATTCCGGTCCACTCCTTTTCACTTCTTTGGAGCGATTCGTTTAATTTTTTATTTAGTGACACACACAAATTATGTATTCGAGTTGGATCATGTTCGGACTGAACCGCAGCAAATATTCTTCGCAGTGTATTTCGGACCGAGCTTAGTCTACCTTCTTGTCTTATTCTCAAATTAATCAGGTGATTTACCTCAAAGCTCAGCACAAGGTCTCTCATAGCCGTCTCTAGCGGCTGCCACAAAGATACTGATCCATTTCCAAATTGGGCAGCTGTGTCAGTTATTTCCATCCATCTATGAGCATTGTCAGTATATAGCAGTGATCCAGTTAGCTGCGCATCTATATTGGTTAACTGAAATCTTCTTGGTGGGTCAAGGGCGCTTCTCTAGGGTTAAATTGCATGGTTTGGCCGCCCCATTTCCCCTTTAATTTCTCAAGTTTCTCTTGCTTAGTTTTGCAGCTAATGCAGAGGGTGGTAACGGGTCTTGCCATCAGACGTTTTTCAGATATTTCTTCGTCACAATTCTCACATATTCCATATGTGCCATCATCAATCATTTGGAGCGCTTCATGTACTTTGGCAATGAGCCTCCTCTCCCGGTCGCGAATTCTCAGTTCAAGGTTTCTGTCAGATAGAAATGATGCCTGATCGGCAATATCGGCAAGTCGTTCGTCAGCGCCGGTCATTTCTGCCAAGGTTTTTTGTTGGTCGCTTGACAGTTCGGCAATCTTTGACTGTAATAGTTCCCTGAAATATTGCAGCTTTTTTGAGTCCATTCTTTCCTCATCCTTATAGCTTTCAGATTTTTCAGCCCTTGGCAACACTTTTGTTTTTTAGGGGGGGCGGTGGGTGGGTGAGGAGGGGGAAAAATCCACCCACCGCTAAAAAACATTGGTAACGTATATGCAATTCTCTTTATTTAGCATTATTAGGGCCTTTTTATATTCCTAGAAGCATTTTACATACCAAAGGACATTTTATCACGATGTAACGGATATTTATATGAAATTGCAGGTGAAATTAGGAACCAGCCTTTCGTTTCCTTTTTAGCTTTTGTATGATCATGGTCATTTCACCCACTTTCCCTGATAACATAGGTTAAATGGCCATTAGCGAATATATGCAAGAAGTCCACAAGCCGCCAACACCGCTTAAAATTCTTGACTCCCAATAGTTATCAGTGATTTTATGTACGCTGATGAAGGAGGTATCGAATCTACGGGTTATCATGACTGATCTCGGAAAAATACTCTTAATTATCGGCCTGCTTATCGCCCTCGCGGGTCTCGTGCTGATGGTTGTGGGGAAGATCCCTCTGCCTTGGCTCGGTCGTCTGCCCGGTGATTTCATCTTCAAAAGAAGGAATTTCACCTTTTACTTTCCTCTGGCCACGTCCCTGCTGATCAGCCTCGTCCTGACCTTGATCCTCTGGCTGATCGGGCGCAAGTAGCTGACTGCTAATCTCCTGGCACTGGCCTCATCTTCCCCCGGAGATAGGTTTTCCCAGGACCGGTTATTCCAGTTTCACACCGAAATAGACGGTTTTTTTCTCACCTGGGGCCAGCTCGATTTCCCAGATCACGGTGGTTGCTGTTTGCGCGGAGGGGTTCGGGCGATGCTGCAGGGTGGCCCTGATCCGCTCGTCGGAAGAATTGGGGATGGGTTCTTCCAAGCGCAGTCTGATGGGAAAGTTATGGGAATTTTCCAACACAATGATCCGTTCCTGTTCATAGGGATTTTTCTCCCGATGATCATTCTCTTTTCCCTCCTGACCACCTGTCCGGTAGGCGGCAGTGACGAACGGGTCCGGACCGAAAAATATAGTTTCTTCCTTACCGGCCGGCAGGAAGGCTTGCTGGCCAAGCAGGGCGCCGTTTAGCAAAAACATGGCTTTTCCTGGAGGGAGATACTCCCCCTTGGGAGGTCTTAAGGAGGCGCAAATAAAAGCAGCCAAATTTTCGCCAGGCCTGGCCAGATAATTAAAAGCAGCCGGCCATGTCTCCTCGCGGAGCTGCACCTTTTGGCGGGAACCGGAGAGGAAGGATTTTTTACCCTCCAGGCGCAGGGGAAGAGGTGAGGGGCCGGAAAAAGACGCCACGGCGGCTTCCGGCTGCTCGCTGCCTGCGGAGGACTTTGGCGGGACTGCGGAAGCTTTGTCGCCCGTCCGTTTGCCCTTGGTTTTCTTCCCTGGGGGGAGGTTGACGATCCAGGGCCTGATGTCCGGCGGCATCAGAACATAGTTCGCGCTACCAGGGGCCAGGGTGACCTGCACCTCCTTCCAGTTTTCACCGGAATTTTGCCAGACTTCGGCCTCCCAGCCAAAGCGGATTTCTCCTTTCTCCGGTTGGGCATCGAGACGATAAGCAGGCTGCCAGCCGCAATCCTTAAGGGTATAACTGTAGGTCAGGCTGGTTTCCGCGGCCGGGGTATGGGAAAAGAGGATGGTTATTTCCCAGCGTTGGCGATGGCCGGGGTCCAAGAGCTTCCATCCCTCTTGCAACTCTTTGATCCTCTTATCCAATCTGACGATCTCGGGAGCCAGCTGGAGTTTCTCCTGGAAAGCTTTTTTAATGTTCCGGCCGATGGCGGCGGCCACGTTGCCTGCCTCCGTGAGATTCTTGACCCGTGTCTTAATCTGTTGCTGCCAAAACTGGACCTGCGTTTCCAGGGAAAGCCGCGCGGCTTCCAGCTTGTTTTTCTCCTCCTGCAACAGGTTGATCTGCTTCTGCAGGTCCTTTGCCTTGGGGTCATCGACGAAAGCTACGCTACGCCAGGACTGTTCTACTATCTTGAGTCTTGACTCCCGGGGTGGGTAGGTCACCAGGGATGCCGGATCGGCCTTGCCTGGCAGGGTAAGGATGGCTTTACGATGCTCTTTTCCCTCAGGCAAAAGCTTAAGGGAGGTCACTTCCGTAACACGGGCGGTTTGCGGGAAGAGCGTAACCTCGCGCACGGCGGCCCAGGAATCGGGAGAGTAGAGGAAAAACAGCAAGGCGGCGCTGAGAAGCAAGGCTCTGCCCGGTGGATTGCCGGACGTAATGACACGGAAGGGATATTTATTTGCAAACATCATAGAGTCCCCCTTTCTGATGCCTATCCTGTCGGGTAAAGGAAATTAAAGAGCTGGATACACCGTGCGCGGATCACGTCATGCTGGCAGACTGCTCTTGATGCGCACCGCGATTTCTCGTACCTTGGCTATGACCTCTGCTTCATCAATTGTCAGGAGACGGCGGTTTCTCATAACCACCTTACCGTTGATGATCACCGTATCGACATCGGCGCCGCCGGCGCTGTAGACGAGCTGGGAGTATTCGTTATAGAGGGGGGTTAGATGGGGTTTGTTCAAGTCCAGGATAATGATATCGGCCTTTTTCCCGATTTCCAGGGAACCGGTGGTCTTGGCCAGGCCCAGGGCCTTTGCGCCTTCGCGGGTGGCCATGGTGAGGACCGTTTTTGCGTCCATGACCGTGGGATCGAAGGCCTTCACCTTCTGGAGCTTAGCCGCGGTGTCCATCTCCTGGAACAGGTCGAGATTGTTGTTGCTGGCGCAGCCGTCCGTGCCCAGGCCCACGGTAAGGCCGGCTTCCTGCATGGCGCAAACAGGGGCAATGCCAGCCCCGAGTTTCATATTACTTTCCGGGGTATGGACCACCTGGCAGCCCTGGTCGGCAAAGAGCTTTATGTCTTCATGATCGAAAGCGACGCAGTGAAAGGCGAGGAAACGCTCGGTGAGGTAACCGAGATCTTTCAAGAATTCCGTCGCCTGCCTGCCGAACCTCTGAAACAATTGCGCCCGCTCCGAGCCGGTTTCGAGCAGATGCAGGCCATAGGGGAGCTGGTACTCGTCTGCCAGCATTTTAGCGTCCCGGAGCGCAGCGGGGGAAACGGTATAGAGAGAGTGGGGGGCGATGATGACGTTGATCAGGGGGTCGGCATCCCATTTCTCGATCTGCCTCCTGATGATGGCCAAGGCCTCGGCAGGCGTTTTAGCATTGTTCGTGGGGAAGTCAAGGATCCCTTCGCCCAAAAGACAGCGCATGCCCGCTTGCCTGGCAGCCTGGGCTGTTTCCTCCTCAAAGAGATACATATCGCAAAACGTGGTCGTCCCCGACTTGAGCATTTCTGTGCAAGCCAGGAGGCTTCCCCAATAGGCCAGTTCGGGGTTGAGGTATTTTGCTTCCACAGGAAAGATATAGTCGTTGAGCCAGGTCATCAGTTCCAGATCATCGGCCATGCCCCGGAAACAGGTCATGGCGGCGTGGGTATGGCCGTTGATCAGTCCGGGCATGATCAGGGAGTTTGCGGCGTGCAGGACCGTGCGCCCGGTGAATTGCTTATCAAGCTCCCCTGTTGGGCCCATGGCGACAATGGTGTCGCCTTGGATGGCCATGGCGCCCGCTTCGATCCGGGTGCCTCTTTCATCCATCGCCAGAATTGTCCCCCCGGTGATGAGGATATCCACGTCTTTCACGTCAGGGCCTCTCTTCTTCCCGAGCCTCGCTTATGTAGGTAAGCTTTTCTTTATCTTGATGGCGATTTCCCGTACTTTTTCCATGATTTCCGCTTCATTCAACGTCAGCAGGGTGCGGTTTTTCATGACCACTTTTCCGTCGATGATGACCGTATCCACATCGGCACCGGAAACGGCATAGACCAGGTGAGAATATTCATTATATAAAGGTGTGAGGTGGGGTTTGTTCAGGTCGATTAAAATGATGTCGGCTTTTTTCCCCACTTCCAGGGAGCCGGTAGTCTCTCCCATACCCAGGGCCTTTGCCCCTTCGCGGGTGGCCATGGCCAGGACCGTTTTCGCATCCATGGCCGTGGGATCGCAGGCGCTCACCTTGTGGAGCTTTGCCGCCGTGTCCATTTCCTGGAACAGGTCGAGATTGTTGTTGCTGGCGCAGCCGTCCGTGCCCAGGCCCACGGTAATGCCGGCTTCCAGCATGGCGCAAACGGGGGCGATCCCGGAGCCAAGTTTCATATTGCTTTCCGGAGGATGGACCACCTTGCAGCCGTGGTCGGCAAAAAGCTGCCTGTCTTCACGATCGAACATCACGCAGTGAAAGGCGAGGAAACGCTCCGTGAGATAGCCGATATCCTTTAAGTATTCAGTAGCCTTGCAGCCGAACTTCTGCAGCAATTGTGATCGTTCCGCCGCGTTTTCCAAAAGATGCAGGCCATAGGGAAGACGGTACGCATCGGCCAGTTGCTTCGCCTCCCTGAGCAGTTCGGTGGAGCAGGTATAGAGGGAATGGGGCTCCACCATGATGTTTATCAGCGGGTCGCCGTCCCATCTCTCAAGCTGTTTTTTTATGTAGGCCCAACCAGCGGCGGGCGTTTTTACATTGGGCGAGGGGAAGTCAAAGAGAACTTCACCTAAAAGACAGCGCATGCCTGCTTGTTTGGCGGCCTGTGCGGTTTCCCCCTCGAAAAGGTACATGTCACAGAAGGTCGTTGTGCCGGATTTGATCATTTCCAGGCAGGCTAAAAGGCTTCCCCAATAAACCAACTCGGGGTTGACGTTTTTCGCTTCCGCCGGGAAGATATGCTTGTCCAGCCAGGTCATCAAGTCTAAATCGTCGGCCATGCCCCGGAAGCAGGTCATGGCGGCATGGGTATGGCAATTGACGAGCCCCGGCATGGCGATGGTGTTGGCCGCGGCGATGGAACTGCGGCCCGAGAACCGGCACGTTATCTCCGGGGTCTTGTCCAGCGCCACGATCCTGTCGCCGTCGATGGCCAACGCGCCCTGTTCGATTCTGGTAAAGGCATTGTCGCAGGTAAGAATGGTTGTATCGGTGATGATGAGATCAACTTCCTTCATTCATTATGCCTCTTTTCCTCAGGTCTTTTGAGAATCCCTTTGAGCCCCTTGATGATGTTGTTGCCGCCGACAAGCTTTTCCTTTTTCAAGAAGCTCGCAATAACGCAGGTTGGCGTAGAATTGATGCCGTCTTCCCGAAAGAGTTTTTCGAAGGACATAAAGACAGCCGCCGTGCTGAATTCCTTGAATTTAACACCTTTATCCTTTAGAAAGGCTTCCAGGTCGCCGGCGGTACGGATATTCTTGCTTGCCCCCTCGTAGAGCAGGGTGCGCGCCCGGAGGGCGATGGCCAGGGAACGCTCATTACCGTTTAAGATATAAAGGAAGTATTTTGCATAAAGGGAGGTTTCTTTGTGCATGGGGGTATCGATGAAAGTGAGGCGGATGACGTTTTGGTCCATGAGCGTCCTGAGCAGCTCTTCGATTTTCGGTTCGGCGAGGCGGCAGGGAACGCAAAAATAATCCGTATACATCCGCACTTCTACCGGTCCGGAACCATAGGAGGTCATGAGATTATCAGAGGCGAAGGCCGGGGTAAGTGAGCCGGTAAAGAAAAATAGAAAAAAGAGGAGTCCCAGGGTCAGGGAAAGGAACATGAGGTAAATTTTTTGCTTGTCGAAGTTGAGGATAAACATCAGGGCCACGAGGCCGCCAAAGGCTAAACAAAAGGGGCAATATTGATTTTTTACGACTTGATATCCGACCAGAAACAGCTCCGCGCCGATACCGAGCGACAACATGAGGAAGGTGAGGGGGTCTTTCTTAAGGAGGACCGAAACGACGATGGCCGCCATAAACAGGATGCCAAGATATTCCAGGTCCAGGCCCAAGAGGGAGCCCTTCAGGTAAAGGCACGCGTCGCTGCAATAGAGATACAGTACGATATCTACCATGCCCAACCCGGCGAGCAGCAAGGTGAGGGTTTTTTTTTGCCTGAATATCTTTTCCATCTTTTCCTCCGAACTTAACACGCCTTCCTCAGGGGGTTGCTATCTCGGCCGACGCCTCGAGCTCGCTCAATATCTCTTCTAGGTCCTTTTCCGTTAGTTGCAGCCTCTCGAAAGAAGCGGGATGAACGGCGGGAATGAAGCTGTCACCGGCGAAGCCAAGACCCCTGGCCCTTACGAGAATATCAGAGAAATGTACAATAGCCGTTTCCAGGGGGGCCAGCTTTGCCAGCTGTGGTTTATGGTGAAAAGCCACGATTTCTACCAGGTTGGCGGGAAAATTCCACCTCTCAAACAATAGCCTGCCGACTCCGGCATGGGGTTCGGCAAAATGCAGCAGTTCCGCCTCCGTGATGATGATTTCTTTATCCTCGGCATCGCGGAGGGCTTCGGCATAGACCTCGGAAAATTCGAGGATCAGGATCACCTTGCCGATATCGTGGAGAAGCGCCGCCACGGAAACTTCATCAGGCTTCTTCATCCCTTTTCTTAAGGCGATGCTCCGGGCCGCCACAGCGCAGCGCAGTGAATGCTCCCACAGCCCGACCATGGATTTTTCCATCATTTCGCATACCGAAACCCCGAGCAGTAATCCCTTGAGAACATTCAATCCCAGGAGCATGATGGCATGGGATACGGAGGAAATGCGGCCGGGGAACCCGTAGAAGGCAGAGTTGACCATCTTCAGTACCTTGACCGTCAGGGCCGGATCGTTCGCCACGAAACGGCTGAATTCATCCAGGGTTATCTTCGGTTTTTCCATGAGTGACAGGAGCCGCTTGACATTGGCCGGAATAGTGGGTAGCGAAGTGATGTTTTGAACTTTAAAGCGTAATGTTCTTTGGTCCACGCTACTCATAGAGACCCTCGATATGTTTGCCTGTTACTTTTTTCAAGAGTTCCATGTAGGGTTCAGCCAATACATGCCGGAATCTTTTTTCCAGCTGACCCAGCAGCTCTTCTTTGGCGATGGCGGGCGGCGCCTTACCTTCCACAAAGGCAACCTCCACATTCATGTCCTTCATCCGTTCTATCTGGGTGCCAGTCAGTTGGCTGCCTTCACTGAGCAGCACCATCCCATTTGCCGCCAGGATGGGCTTGACTAATTTCATGCCCGGTTCAAGCTCATCCACGGGGATTCTTATCATTGGCCCTTTCCTTGAAACTCATAAATGATGCCCTGCCGGCATGTATGTCTGACTTTTATCATCGCCCTCCTTGCGTGTCAAGCCTGACGCCAGGTGAAGGGTCTGATTTCACCATAGAAACAGCATTATTTGATTGCAAAAAATGCCCGTATTGGCTAATGTCCTAACTATGAAGGAAGATGCAAAATCGGATATTCTCTGCGATCTCTGTGGTTAATATTTACTAACAAAAGTTAAGGGGATGGCAACGTGATGAATAAGAACAGTTTTTTAAGAACGCAACATGTTATCAAGTTTATCGAAGAGGTTTTCGGCGACCAAATTTCCTTTGAGATCGAGGGTGCCGATGAGGTAATCCGCAACGAAGGGCGCCGCATGGAAGATACCATGACGATGCGAACTTTTCTGGAACAAAAGAGCTCTAATCTTCTCTTTCGCATCACCTTTTGCGATGCAGCCGCCCCCAACGGAGCAAAATGCCTGCCTGATATTTTTACGAACCCCGACTTTCCCAAAGTCTTGCGGAACAAGTACCGGGAAATTAACCGCACAGAAATACAGTATTGGAAGATTGACTTTAATTTTTCTCGCCTCGTTGAAGGCACTGGTTACCAGCATCAGGTAACCTTTACTTTCACGGTCGGGTACGGTGACGAAAACTGGTAAGTTCTTCCCTCTCTTAACTTGTGAACCAATTGAATTTTTCCCTTCCCTAGACGTCCTGCTCCGCCTCCCCTTCGATTAACAGGTTTTCCCTGGTAATAAGCTCACATTTTATCAACATTGTACAAAGTAACGGTAAGAATTAATATATTCATGACTTGGCAATTCCAAAAAAGCTCCAGGGAAATGTTTCACCCCCGCCAGGGGAGCCATACTTCGCACAGCAAAAGCATCACAAAATAAAAAAGAAAAGGGGGAAGGAAGATGGACTATTTAAATGCCTGGAACAAAATCTCTACGGAATCGATTGATTTGCTTTTGAGGAGTGAGGCCATTCGGAAGGTTGTGCTGAAAAAGGGCAATGACATGCTGTATGAACATATTGTCCTCGTAAACGAGGATCAGCGTCCCCAGGCGATCCAGGAAGCGCGGTTCAAGCTGCTCCAAAATCTCATGCACACCTTGAAGGACGCCATTGCCGACGGCCGCCTTTGCGCGAAGGTGAGGAAGGCCCTTCTCGGGAACTTGATTGGTCGCGTGGTGATGGATGAAAAGGAACGGACCGCCGCCTTTCGCCGTCTCCATGGTTTCCTTCCCCCGGCCTTCCTGACGATCGGTCCGACAAAAAGATGCAACCTGATGTGTACAGGCTGCTATGCCGCCAGTTCATCAGACAATGCCGAAACCCTGAGCTACGAGGTTTTCAACAGGATTATCAGGGAGAAGCGGGAACTTTGGGGTTCCCACTTCACCGTCATTACGGGTGGGGAACCGCTGCTGTATCGCGATGGCAAACATACCCTTTTCGACGTCCTCGAAAACAACCGGGACAATTTTTTCATGATGTACACCAACGGCACGTTAATCACGAAAGATATGGCGGAACGCATGGCCGACTGCGGCAACCTGATACCCGCCATTTCCGTGGAAGGCTATGAAAAGGAAACGGACGGCCGCCGCGGCGCAGGCACGTTTAAGCGGATCATGACGGCCATGGAAAACCTCCGCCAAGCCGGCGTTCCTTTTGGCGTGAGCATCACTGCGACGAAAAACAATGCCGACATCGTCCTGTCGGAGGAATACGTCGACTTTTATTTCCGAGATCAGGGCGCGATGTTCGGGTGGATCTTCCAGTATATGCCGATCGGCAGGAGCATTTCGACTGAACTGATGATTACCCCGGAACAGCGTCTGGCCCTCTTCCAGCGTCAACAGCAGATAATCCGGGAGACGAATATCTTCCTGGTAGATTTCTGGAACGGAGGTCTTTACTCCGTAGGGTGCCTCTCGGCGGGACGGCCGGGCGGTTACTTCTACATCGACTGGAACGGCAATGTTGCCCCCTGCGTCTTCATGCCCTACTATAAGGAGAACGTCAATGACCTTTACAATCAGGACAAGACGCTCAACGACGTGCTCTTTTCGCCCTACTTCCGGGCCATCAGAAATTGGCAGGACAGCTACAGCTACGGACAGCCGCCGGACAAGGTGAACAACCTCATTACTCCCTGCTTCCTGAGAGACCACTTTAACCAGGCCTTCGTAACGATACAGAACTTCCAGGCCAAAGGGCTCGACGAAAACGCTGCCGAGGCCATCGAAGACCCGGAATATTGCCGGAAGATGGCGGCTTACGGGCAGACCGTCCGGGATCTTACCAACGAGATCTGGCAGGAAGAGTACCTGGACCAGCCTAAGAAAAGGGCCGCCGCCCTTACGCAAAAAGGGAATGTCCATTGAGCGGACAGCCATGATGAGCCTATGGACCATGACACGCTGCTCGATTTCTTCGAGGAATTCGCGCCGTTAAAGAAGCGGTATGTCATACATGACGACGGGTATCGTACGCACACCTTTGGTTATGATGATATCGCTGCCGCGGCGCGGCAGTTTTCCCTACGCCTGATTCATGAGGGGTTCCAGAAAGGCGATGCCGTCGTCATCTGGAGCGAGAACCGGCCGGAATGGGTTGTAGCTTTCTGGGGGCTGCTGCTCATCGGCGCCATTGTCGTACCGATTGACTACCGATCTTCTGCCGATTTCCTACGGCGTATTGTCACGAAGGTGAAAGCGCGTGCAGTTTTTCTGGGAGATGAAGTGGAACTCGAAACCGGCGGCGCCCCTCTGGATGCCCCGGTCTGGCAACTGAAGGAGTTCTGTGACCTCGAAGAAAGAGGCGCGACGCAGGGGACCACAAAAATCGGTCCGACACCGGAGAGTTTGCCGCGCCCGTCGATCAGCCGGGACGATACAGTGGAGATCATCTTTACCTCCGGCGCTACGGCGGAGCCCAAAGGCGTCATTATCACCCATCGTAACATCCTGGCCAACATCAACGCCCTGGAGGGAGAAATAGGGAAGTACCGTAAGTATGGCAGACCCTTCTTTCCGCTGAAGTTTCTCAATCTGCTGCCGCTCAGCCACATGTTCGGGCAGGCCCTGGCCCTCTTCATTCCACCGCTGCTACCGGGCATCGTCTTTTTCATGCGCGGCTTCAACCCGGCGGAGATCGTGCGGCAAAGCAAAGTACAACGTCTGACCTTTATCGTTTGTGTTCCGAAGATGCTCGCCATACTGCGGGAATATCTGCTCCGGGTAAGGCCGGAAACCGGTGCGCCGGCCCCCGGCTCTGAGCATTGGCTGCGACGGTGGTGGCGCTTTCGCCGTGTGCACCGGCTCTTTGGCTGGCGGTTTTTGGGTTTCATTATCGGCGCGGCACACCTGCCCGAGGAACTCGAGGCATTCTGGACACGCCTCGTTTTCGCCGTTATTCAAGGCTACGGGCTGACCGAGACGGCGCCGATTGTGACACTGAACCACCCCTTCCGGAAGGCACCGGGCACGGTCGGTGCGCCCATCGAGGGTGTCGAGGTAAAGATCGGTGACGACGGTGAGATTCTCGTCCGCGGAGATAACGTGACTACCGGATACTTAAATGCACCGCACGAAACGGCCCAGGCTTTTCAGGATGGCTGGCTGCGCACCGGCGATATCGGCGAGCTCGATACCACGGGAAGGCTCAAGATCAGGGGCCGCAAGAAGGAAATGATCGTCACGCCTGAGGGACTGAATATCTTTCCCGAAGACGTGGAGCAGGTCTTAAACGAGCAGCCGGGAGTGCGCGAGGCAGCGGTGGTCGGCGCGCTTAAGGAGGGCGCCGAGCATGTGCACGCTATCCTGTCGCTGGAGGCAGGGGCCGATGCCGACGAGATTGTGGTCCGGGCGAATCGGACCCTGGAAGAGCACCAGAAGATCCGGGGGGTCTCGATCTGGGATAAAGGGCCGCTGCCGCGGACGGAAGGGACCCATAAGCTGAAACGGCGTGAGTTGCGGCGGTGGGTGGAAGGCGAGGCAGCAGCCGCACCGGCAGCGGAAAAGGCGACCACCGTTAGCGCAGTAGTCGCCAATTTTGCAAAACAGCGGGTAATCGCCGTCACGACAACACTTGAGGAACTGGGGCTAAGTTCGCTGGAGCGGGTCGAGCTTCTGATGGCGCTGGAAGAGGCCTTTCAGACGACGATAGACGAGCAGGCTTTTGCCGAGGCCCGTACCATCGCGGATCTCGAACGGCTCGTGGCTGACCAGGCCGTGGCCGGCCCCGCGGTGCCCGGAGTTACGCCGGCGCCGGGAGGTGAGCTGTTCGCTTTCCCGGCCTGGAACCGTTCCTTTCTGGCCCGTTTTATCCGGCGCCTCAACTTTTACACCTGGATTCTCCCGGTCACCTGGAGCCTTACCTGGCCGCGAGTCGAGGGTCTGGAACATGTCAAGGAAGTCGCAGGTCCTGTCGTCTTTGCCGCCAATCATCAGAGCCACCTGGACACGCCGGCGATCTTTGCCGCCTTGCCGGGACCCTGGCGCTATCGCCTGTCGCCGGCCATGCAGAAAGAATTTTTTGAGGCCCATTTCAATCCTGGTAAATACGGGCGACTGGCCTGGTTTACCAATTCTTTGAACTATTACCTGGCAGCGCTGTTATTCCAGGCTTTTCCCCTGCCCCGGCGCGAGGCGGGTACGCGGCAAACGCTCCGGTACATCGGCGAACTGGTGAGCGAAGGCTGCTCTATCCTTATCTATCCCGAGGGGATTCGTTCGAAATCAGGCAAGATCGAACCGTTCCAACCAGGGGTGGGCATGATCGCTTCCCGGCTGCACGTGCCAGTCATCCCCGTGCGTATCGAGGGAGCGGACCGCGTCATGGGAGTAGGCCAGTGGCTTCCCAGTCCGGGTCGGGTCCTGGTCGCTTTCGGTCCGGCGCTCCGCCTCGCAGGCGAAGACTATGTAGTGCTTGCGCGGCAGGTCGAGGAGGCGGTGCGCCGCCTGTAATCTAAGGAGAATCACTATGCCGCCAGATCAAAAGGGCGTTTTTTTCATCGATACCCATTGCCATATGTTCACCATCGCCGACATTCCCCTCTATCACTCCATCAGGCAAATACTCGAAGATAACGACCGGACCTGGACTTATCTTGCCTTTCCGCTGATTCCCTTTATTCGCCCCTTTTATGATCCCCATAAAGCGCTCAACCACTTCGCACCGTTCATTAAATATTTCGAATTGGAGCCGGAACAGGCCGTGGAAAAGCTGGCCCGGGAAGTTTCTCAAGCCCTTTCCGGCGCTGCTTTCCAACCCTATGCCGATAATTTGCGCCAGGTCGTCTTGACGCCGCTGATGATGGACTTTGATGAAACAGGGCAAGTAGTGAAATTGACCGGGCAGGTTAACCGCCTCCTCGAGGCCATAAAGAACCAGCAGGAGAAAATTGCCGGCAACTTGAAAGTCTTGCCCTTTCTGGGGCTCTGTCCGGAGCGCCCCAATATACCCGACCTCATGGAGGCCTTCAGGCTGAAATCGGTGCAGGAACGAGGCGGGTACGAAAGTTGCGCCAATGGCGACATGATCGGCATCAAGCTTTATCCACCCCTTGGCTTTAAGGTTAATCCTGAGTACGACAAACATAAGAGACATAAATACCTCACTTTTTACAGGGAACTGGCGCAGAGAGGCTTACCGGTGACGACCCATTGCCAGAAAAGTTCCTTCAGCTTTACCGACAGGAAAGAGCGGGAAGCCTTTACGGCGCCGATGAATTGGGAGGACGTCTTTCAGGAGCTGACGGAGGAAGAGCGAAATAATTTCCGGATTAATTTTGCCCATTTCGGGGGAGATGATGAAGTATATGCCACCATTGTCTATGAACGGGTGGTGACGACGGATGCCAAATTATACGAAGAAGCCTTCCATCACGTCTCCAACAAAACCTGGACCTACAGCATCATTCGCCTGTTAAAGAGGTATCGGCATACCTATTCCGACCTCGGCGCCTTCAATTTCGATTTCTCAGAGGCCTTGGCCTCGTTATACTGGCTCCTTTACCTGGATGAGACAGGGGCGTTCAAGGAGCTTGGCGATTTCAAATTAATCGACAAATTGCTCTGGGGCTCCGATTATCCGATGACCTTGAACAAGCGGCAAAGGGGGTATGAAGAAATTCTCGATAAATTCGTGGCTGCCTGCCAATTTACACCCCACACCGATGGGAGAGTGGAATACCCGCCACTCGATAAATTGCCGGCTCCGGCCGAGGTCATTAAAAAGCTCGTCTGCGATAATCCGCAGAAATTCCTTTTCTGATCGTAGAAAAAACCTTTCGATGCTCTATTCCCATAATTATTTTTTGGCGCCGTCCCGGAAAATGGGTTGACAGAGAGGACATAAATATGTGAAAGACAGGGTGCTTGCCGGGCCATACCTCCTGCCGAGGTAGCTGCTGCGGAAAGCGTCAGGAAACAGGCAAGGGCGATTAGCTCAGTTGGATAGAGCGCTGGTCTCCGGAACCAGAGGCCGACGGTTCAAGTCCGTCATCGCCCACCAAAATTTATTTGACAGGCGCTGAAAAGATTGTTAAAAGTTTTTCCGAAGGGAAGAAACAAAGTGGCGGAAGAAATGGTTAAGTTTGCAGTAATGAACAAAAAGTGGTGGTGGCGAAGCAACAGGAGAGGGTCCTCCCGCTGCCGATCTTTTTGAAATAAGAAGTGACGCACCGTGGCTGACCAGGAGGGAGTCGCGGTTTTTTCATTAGGGATAGACAAAAAAGGCTGCGATGGTTCGCAGCCTTTTTTATTATGTTTTTGAGAGGGTAGGTATGTATTATCCCAGTTTCGCCGATTTCGAAAAATTATCTCAAGAGGGCAATCTCATTCCCCTTTACCGGGAAATCCTCGCCGATATGGAAACGCCCGTGTCACTGCTGAGGAAGCTCCGTTCCAAGGACTATGCCTTTCTTTTGGAGAGCGTCGAGGGAGGGGAAAAATGGGGACGCTATACATTTCTGGGTTCCGACCCCCGCGCGGTCTTTAGGGTGCGGGGTGAGGAAGTTGTCATAGAAATGAATGGCCTGGTGCAGCGTCATAAACATGAGGGAGATCCGCTCAAATTTCTAAAGAAACTCGTCAAATCCTACCGGCCCGTGGCCGTTGAGGGCTGCCCGCGGTTCTATGGGGGAGCGGTGGGTTTTTTCGGTTATGACATGGTGGGATATTTCGAGAAGCTTCCGGCCGCAGCGCAAGATGATCTGCAGACCGATGATGCACTCTTCATGATCACGGATTCCATGATCATCTTCGACAATGTGCGCCATACGATCAAGGTCGTATCCTGCGGTCATACGGGAGAGGAAGCCGGACTCAGCGAAGTTTACGAAGGCTGCCGGAAAAAAATCGCGGAAATGATCAGGCTGATCAAAACGCCTTTGGAGAATAAGCCGGAAGATGTCTGCGCTCCCGAGAGCGAGAATCTGCCCTTCTGCAGCAATATGACCCAGGAATATTTCGAGGGCATGGTGAAAAAGGCCAAGGACTACATCCTCGCCGGAGATATCATCCAGGCTGTTCTTTCCCAACGCTTCCAAATGAAAAATCATTTCGACCAGGTAGATCTCTACCGGGCCCTGCGCTATGTCAACCCTTCACCCTATCTTTTCTTCTTGAAGCTCGGGAAAACCACCTTGATCGGTTCTTCCCCGGAAGTCATGGTGCGCCTGGAAGAAAAGAGGGTGGAACTGAGGCCCATTGCCGGTACGAGAAAAAGAGGGAAAAGCGAACAGGAAGATCGGCACCTGGCCGATGAATTGCTCGAGGATCCGAAAGAACGCGCCGAGCACGTGATGCTGGTGGACCTGGGAAGAAACGATCTAGGCAGGATAGCCCGGATCGGCAGTGTGCAGGTAACGCAACTCATGACGGTTGAGCGGTATTCCCACGTGATGCATCTGGTTTCCAATATTCAGGCGCAATTGGCTGAAGGCCAGGATGCCTTCGATGTCCTGAAGGCCACCTTTCCTGCCGGAACGCTCAGCGGTGCGCCGAAGATCAGGGCCATGCAGATCATCGCTGAGCTGGAACCAACGCGGCGCGGACCCTATGGCGGGGCCGTGGGATATTTCAGTTTCAACGGGAACATGGATTTTTGCATAACTATCAGGACGATCTTGCTCAAGGACGATACGCTTTTCATCCAGGCGGGTGCCGGCATTGTGGCGGATTCCGATCCGGCTGCCGAATATCAGGAGACGATGAATAAGGCCGCGGGCATGAAGCAGGCGATCAAACTGGCGGCCCGGGGATTTGAGATAACATAGGTGATGGGTGATGGGTAATAGGTGATGGGGAGGGGTATGGTAAGATGATTTTCATGATCGACAACTACGATTCTTTTACATACAACCTCGTGCAATATTTGGGGCAGCTCGGGGAAGAGGTCATCGTGCGCCGTAACGATGAAACGAGCATCGCCGAGGTTGCGGAAATGAAGCCGGCAGCCATCTTCCTTTCCCCGGGACCTTGTACACCGCGGGAAGCCGGCATTACGGTCGAGGTCATCAGGCATTTTCACAGGACCGTGCCCATCCTGGGCGTCTGCCTCGGGCATCAGGCAATCGGGCATGCCTTCGGCGCCGAGGTGGTCAGGGCCGGCCGGATCATGCATGGAAAAACATCGGAGATCTTCCACGACGGCAAAACGATTTTTAAAGGGCTTCCCCATCCCTTCAAGGCGGGACGTTATCATTCCCTTCTCCTTCAGAAAGACAGCCTGCCGGCGGAATTCGAGGTCAGCGCCTATACGCAGGAAGACGAAATTATGGGCATCAGGCACCTGAAGTATCCGGTGGAAGGCATACAATTTCATCCGGAATCCATCCTTACGCCCCAGGGAAAGAGGTTGATAAAGAACTTCCTGGACCTGGCCAACTGTGCAGGAACATAAAATATTGAGGAGCGGCAGACATGATCAAGGAGGCCATTGGCAAGGTTGTAAAGGGCGAAGATTTACAGGAAAATCAGATGATGGAAGTCATGGAGGAAATTATGACCGGCGCGGCCACGCCTGCGCAGATCGCCTCGTTCATAACGGCCCTCCGGATTAAGGGTGAGACGGTCGATGAAGTCACGGGTGCGGCCCGGATCATGCGGCAAAAAAGCACCCGTATCGATGCCCGCACCTCTGTCATCGTCGATACCTGCGGTACCGGCGGCGACGGCCTGAACACCTTCAATATTTCCACCACGGCGGCCTTCGTGGTTGCCGCGGCCGGCATTACTGTGGCGAAACACGGCAATCGCGCCGTTTCGAGCGCCTGCGGGAGCGCCGATGTCCTCGAGGCCTTAGGGGTAAATATCAATACGGGACCGGAAATTGTCGAGGAATGTCTCGGTGAGATCGGCATCGGGTTTCTTTTTGCACCGCTCCTGCACGGGGCCATGAAATACGCCATCGGACCGCGGCGCGAAATCGGGATCCGGACGATCTTCAACATGCTCGGTCCCCTGACGAACCCCGCCGGTGCAACCTGCCAGCTGATCGGAGTCTATGATCCGAAATTGACTGAGATGTTTGCCGGCGTGTTGAAAAATCTCGGCACCAAAAGGGCCTTCATCGTGCATGGCTCCGATGGCTTGGACGAAGCCACGGTAACGGGTGAAACCCGGGTCTCGGAACTAAATGACGGCCTGATAAATACCTATAATATCGATGCGCTGGATCTCTTCGGCGAGCATTGCGCGCTGCATGAGCTGCTGGGAGGCACGCCGGTGCAAAATGCCGGCATCGCGCGGGATGTTTTAGCTGGCCGGGACAGCGCCTGCCGGAAGATCGTCCTGTTGAACGCCGCCCTGGCCATCATAGCGGCCGATAAGGCGGGCAATTTGCAGGAGGGCTTGGCCCTGGCGGCCGATTGCCTGGACAGCGGTGCGGCCTTGAAAAAGCTCGCGGGCCTCGTAGAGATCACGAACAGTGTAAAGTGATATGAATATTTTGGATAAGATCGTGGCTGTGAAGAAGAAGGAAGTCCACCGTCAGCAGGAATCGATCTCCCTGGCGGAGTTGCAGGAACGGGTGCAGGGACTGCCTCGGGGACGCGATTTTAAGAAAGCGATCAGTTCCGGGGACAGTGCGATTATCGCCGAGGTTAAGAAACATTCCCCCTCTGCGGGCAGTATCCGGGAGGACTTGGACCACTGTGCCCTGGCCCTGGCGTATGAAAAAAACGGCGCCGCGGCCATCTCCGTTCTCACGGACCGGGAATTTTTCCACGGTTCAACGGCCTATCTCCGGGAGATAAAAAAGGCCCTGGGTATCCCCGTGCTCAGAAAAGACTTCCTGATCGATCCCTATCAAATTTATGAGACCAAGCTGATGGGGGCCGATGCGGTGCTCCTCATCGCCGGTCTCCTCGAGGAAGACAAGCTGCGGGAGTATCTGGAGCTCACGCGGTCCCTCGGCATCTGGCCCCTGGTGGAGGTGCACAGCCGCGAGGAGTTACAGCAGGCCCTGGCCGCCGGGGCGGATATTATCGGTATCAATAACCGAGACCTAAAAACCTTTGTGACGGACCTCAAAACCACCCGGGAACTCGCCCCCCTCGTCCCGCCCCAAAAGCTCGTGGTCAGCGAAAGCGGGATCAAGGCCCGTGGGGACGTCGAGGCCTTGCAGAAGATGGGGGTCCATGCCTTTCTCATCGGGGAAGCGCTGATGTGCGCCGCCGACCCGGGCTTAAAGCTGCGGGAGCTCTTAGGCAAGGGAGGATCATGACGGAGATTAAGATCTGCGGCATAACGAATGAAGAAGACGCCCTTTTTGCCGCTTCCTGCGGCATCGAGGCCCTGGGCTTTATTTTTCATCCTCCCAGTCCCCGCTATGTCACACCCGAAAAGGCCAGGCGGATCATCTCCGCATTGCCGCCCGAGGTCGCGAAGGTTGGCGTGTTTGTAAATTTGGAGGCCCGGCTGGTGGAAGAGCTGCGCGCTTTTTGCGGTCTTGATTTCCTCCAGCTGCACGGGGACGAATCGCCGGAGTATTGCCGCCACTTTTCCCCCTCTGTTTTGCTCAAGGCCCTTTCCCTGGAGAAGACGGAAGATATCGCGGCCCTGACCAGCTACCGGGTACGGGCCATCTTGGTGGATGCGCGGGATGCCGAACGCTATGGGGGAACGGGTAAAAAGGCGAATTGGAAGCTAGCCAAAGAAGCGAAGAAAATCACGCCGCTCATCCTCTCGGGCGGCCTTCAGGAAGGCAACATCGGCTCAGCCATCCGGGAGGTCGCTCCCCAGGCTGTGGATATCAATAGCGGCGCGGAATCGGCACCCGGCAAAAAGGATCGGGAAAAGGTGAAAAACATCATCGCCCTGATCCGCAGCTATGGGACGGTTGCAGGTGAAAAGAAAATCTTTATCCATAACTAATCGCGGGAATGGAGTTTTTAGGATGAATAAGAGTGTGCCTGATAGGAAGGGGCATTATGGGATCTTCGGCGGCCGCTATGCCGCGGAAACACTCATGCCAGCCCTGCTGGAACTGGAGGCGGCCTACGCGCTGGTGCGCAAGGACAAGGCCTTTCAGAAGGAGTGGCGGTCCTATTTGCGGGATTATGCCGGACGCGAAACGCCGCTTTATGAAGCCCGGCGCCTGACCGAATTTGCGGGCGGCGCGAATATTTATCTGAAACGGGAGGATCTCAACCATACGGGATCGCATAAAATAAACAACACACTGGGCCAGGCGCTCTTAGCCCGGCGCATGGGGAAGGGGCGGGTGATTGCCGAGACCGGCGCCGGTCAGCACGGCGTGGCAACGGCCACCGTGGCCGCCCTGTTCGGCATGGAATGCCGCATCTTCATGGGCGAGGAAGATATCCGCCGTCAGGCGCCTAATGTTTTCCGCATGAAGATCCTCGGCGCCGAGGTCGTCCCCGTCTCTTCCGGCACGGCCACTCTGAAAGATGCCATGAACGAAGCGATGCGGCAGTGGGTTTCCCAGGTGCGGGATACCTTCTACATCATCGGGTCCACGGCCGGTCCCCATCCCTATCCCATGATGGTCCGGGATTTTCAGAGCATCATCGGTCGGGAGACAAAAAAACAGATCCTTAAACAAGCGGGCAGATACCCCGATTACCTCGTAGCTTGCGTCGGCGGGGGCAGCAATTCCCTGGGGATGTTTTACCCCTTCCAGGATATTGCGGCCGTGGCCATGATTGGCGTGGAGGCAGCAGGTGAGGGGCTCGCAACAGGGAAACACGCCGCCAGCATCAACGCCGGCAGGGTAGGGGTGCTGCACGGCAATAAAACCTATTTGCTGCAAGATGAAAACGGCCAGATCAAGGATGCCTATTCCCTGGCGGCGGGACTGGATTATCCCGGGGTCGGACCGGAGCATAGTTACTATCATGCGACCGGCCGGGCAAGCTACGTCACCATCGCGGACGAAGAGGCAGTGGCTGCTTTCCTGGCCCTGGCCAAATATGAAGGGATCATCCCGGCCCTGGAAAGCGCCCATGCGGTGGCCTATGCCCTGAAGCTGGCGCGGACCTGCGGCAAGGAGAAGATTATCGTGGTCAATCTTTCCGGCCGTGGCGATAAGGACGCCGAAACGATCATTGCCAAGATGAGGATGTCATGAAGAGGCTAGAAAAAAAATTCCAGGAACTGCGCAACAGAAATGAGAAAGGCCTGATTGCCTACCTTACGGCCGGAGATCCGTCACTTTCCGTAACTGAAGATTTGAGCCTGGCCCTGGCGGCGGCCGGTGTCGACATCCTGGAGATCGGCATGCCTTTCTCCGATCCGACGGCAGATGGGCCTGTTATCCAGGACGCAGCCCGGCGGGCCCTGAAAAACGGTGTCACCCTGGAGGCTGTTTTGGAGATGATCGCCGGGCTACGCCGTAAAGCTTCCCTCCCCATCGTCCTTTTCGGCTACTATAATCCCCTGTTTGCCTACGGGATCGAAAGATTTGCCGCCCAGGCCAAAAGGGTAGGCGTAGATGGCATCCTTATCGTCGATCTGCCCTATGAAGAGGCACCGGAGGTGCGCCGCTTTACCGACCCCTGGGGCATCGATTTTATCAACCTTATCGCCCCGACAACGGATGATGCACGGATAAAAAAGATCACCTCCCGGGCTAGCGGTTTTCTCTACTACGTCTCCGTGACGGGCATTACCGGCACCATCAAGCCGCAAGTCGCGGATATTCAAAGAGATGTGGCCAGGATCAGGCTTTTCAGCAACTTGCCTGTGGCCGTCGGATTCGGCATCTCGACGCCGGAGCAGGCCGCGGAAATTGCGCCTCATGCCGAGGCGATTGTCGTGGGCAGCGCTTTTGTGCAGCTGATCGCCGAGCTAAGCGGTCGTGACGATTTGGTGGCGCAGGTGGCCCGCTTTGCGAGGGACCTCAGGAAAAGCCTGGCGGGGCATCCTTGAGGCCATACTTTTTCAATTTATAGCGCAGCATTCGTTCGCTGATCCCTAAGGCTTCGGCGGCCTTTGTCTGATGATCGCCCGCCTTTTCCATGGCGTCCATAATCATCTTCCGCTCCAGATCTTCAATGGACTGCCGGAGCGGGCCTTCCATTTTTGTGCCCGTTGCTTCGCAATCCTCGAGATTCCGGAAAGGCAGATCTTCCGAGGAGATAACCTGCTCCCGGGCGATGACGATGGCCCGCTCGATGATGTTTTCCAGTTCCCGCACGTTTCCCGGGTAGTCGTATTTTAAAAGCAGATCCTGGGCCTCGCTCGTCAACCCCTCGATTTTCTTGGCGTTATCAAAGGCATATTTCTTCAGGAAATGCTCAATCAAGACGGGCAGATCCTCTTTCCTTTCCCGAAGCGGCGGAATGGACATCACCACTACGTTCAAGCGGTAAAAGAGATCCTCCCGAAAGGAGCCATCTTTCACCTTGTTCTCCAGCACCTTGTTCGTCGCGCTGATGATCCGCACATCGGAATGAATGGTCTGATTTCCTCCCAGGCGCTGAAATTCTCTTTCCTGGAGGAAGCGCAGGAGTTTGATCTGCACAGGAGGGGATATTTCTGCAATCTCATCCAAAAAAAGCGTGCCGCCATCGGCCTCCTCGAATCTGCCGATGCGCCGGGTGACAGCACCCGTAAAGGCGCCTTTTTCATGCCCAAAGAGTTCGCTTTCCAAGAGGCTCTCAGGCAAGGCCCCGCAGTTGACAGCCATAATTGGTTTCTTGGCCCGGGGACTTAACTGGTGAATTAAACGGGCCATGAGTTCCTTGCCCGTGCCGCTCTCCCCCTGAATCAAGACCGTGGTCCGGCTGTTGGCGATCCTTCCGGCCATATTGATCAATTCGCTCATTTTGGCGCTGCGATAAATGATTTTATCAGTGGTGATGCCCTTTTCTTTTAATTCCTGACGCAGGAACTCGTTTTCCCTGAGCAAGGTGCGTCGTTCTGCAACCCGTTCGACCAGGAGCAACAGCTCATCGAATTCAATCGGTTTGGTGATGTAATCGATGGCCCCGGCCTTCATCGCATCCACGGCTGTTTCAATCGTTCCATAGGCGGTAATGATGACAACATCGATCTCGGGGTTGATGCCCTTGATCTGTTTCAGTACCTCCATGCCGTCCATGCCCGGCATCTTGTAATCCAGGAGGATCAGTTCGAAATGCCCGGCCTGAATGAGCTTTATACCCTGCTCGCCATTTTCGGCTTCCGCGACCGCATGTCCCTCTTTCAAGAGGAAATCGCGCAACATCGCCCTTTGGGATTGACCATCTTCGATGATAAGGATCTGCAATTTCTTCATGGGTAACTCCTAAGCACGCGCTGCCTTGCCGTTGGCACGGCGAGGATGTTCTGAGGGCAGGATTATTTCAAAGGTTGTTCCTTGGCCGGGAGCGCTGAAGACATGTATCTCGCCGCCATGGCCCTTGATGATTTCATGGGCCAACGCCAGGCCGAGCCCCAGCCCTTTTTCTTTGGTGGTGTATTCGGGATTGAAGATACGTTCCATCTCCGCGGTACTCATCCCGCAGCCCGTGTCGGATATCGCGATAGCAATGCGCTCTTTTTCCTGAGGGGTGACTCGCATGGTAATGCTGCCCGGGCCGTTGATCGATTCCATGGCATTTTTTACGATATTCAGCAAGGCCTGCTGGAGCTTGTCCATGTCCATGGGAATGATGATGGGTTCGGCACCCCATTCCGTGTGCAAGTTGATGCCTCTGGCCGAGGCTTCTTCTTTTAAGACATTCACTATTTTTTGCAGCACTTCCGTCACGGGAAACATGTTCAGTTCCAGTTTACGGCTCTTGGAAAAGGAGAGAAATTCTTCGATGATGCCGTTTAGGCGCCGGATTTCGTCTCTGATCACGCCGGAGAGCAATTGAAATTCGCGGCTTTTTTCTTCCTCCTCGGGCACAAATTCTCGTTTTAACCGCTGGCTGGCCATGCTGATGGCATTCAGGGGATTCCTGATTTCATGGGCCACGCCGGCTGCGAGCTGCCCCAGGGCCGACAATCTCTCGGCCTTTTCCAGGCGTCTTTCTATTTCCACAATCCCAGCCAGATGTTTGTTCTGATTATGGTAGAGCAGCCACATGGAAAGAAAGGTGATGATGGCCACGAAGATCATGAAAACAACGAGATTATGCATCGTTTCTGCCAAGATGTCCTCCGTGCTGCCCTCATCCAGACCGAGCCTGACCAGGCCGGCAATTTTGCCGTTTATATAAAGAGGCGCTGCCATGTCGAGGATATTTTTTTGCAGATAGATGACTTTACGGCTGGCAATCTTCCGTGCACCGGTGAGAATTTCCCCCTTGTGGATGTCATGGTCTTTCCATGGTTCCGGCTGGCGGCCCGCGCTGCCCAGCACCATGCCCTTGGTGTTCATGACGACCATGTAGGAGAGTCCGGGTTTTTGCCCTTCGCCCAGTTTTTCGATCGCCTTTTGGACGGCAACCTTCAATCCCCAGAAGATGAGGCCTTCCCGATCCAGGGCGATGATCACCGTGCCGCTGCCATCTTTTCGCTGGAGGGCGATATAGCCGATCTTCTTCTGCTGGGCCAGCTCTGCAAGCCGCTCCAGGGTGACAGCCGACCGGGCTTCCCCATACTTACCCATATCGGTGGTCAGGGACCTGTTTTGAAAAATGACTCGCCCCCGTTTATTCATCACCGCGATGAGCCAAAGGCCCTTTTTCTCGGCAAATTTCCTTAAATCATCGTTACTTAAATGACCGGTTTTCCAATTATTGTCCACCTCCTTGCCCAGGTCCGCCAAGGCGGTGGTCAGCCATGTCTGAGGTGCCAGCGGCTCCTTGGCCAGGGGGCCGTAAGTTGGCTCTCCTTCGCGGCGGTGGATCTGTAAGAGAAGGTTCAGGTTTTCCTGCGTCAGTCGCTGAATCACTTCGGCGAGGGCAAGACCCTGATTTTCCAGAAATCCCGTCAGACTTCTTTCGCTTCTCCGTAAATCCAGGATGCCCATGATCAGGATGAGACAGATGAAAACGGCACTGGCAATCCCCAGGGCGAGGGGTTGGAGGAAGGTGCGGTTGGGAGGCTTTGCAGCCGTGATCATCTTATCCATAGTTCAACCTGGAATATATAAATCGACAATTTTGTCGAGAGGGGACATTGCCTGCATCATTAAATAACCACCTGTAATATATATATAATAAGCGATATGGCGGCTGAACAAGGCGACATTTATTGCCGGAAATATCCTTTTTTGTAAAATGTCTTTCCCCTACGTGCAGGAAATATGCCCGTGATAAAGGCAGCTTAAATATCCTCGCGATTCATGGCACAACATATGCATAAGAGAAAGACGTATTATCGGTTAAACAAACGGGCATGATTAGCCGATAGTAAACATCCAAAATGTGAAGAATTAATCCTTCACACTTCCCTTCGCCGGGAGATCTTTATGATCTCCCGGCACCTCCTTTTTCTCCCCCTCTTTTTTTCCGGCACGGATTTTTTGCCAATAAGCCATTCTTTCTTTGATGATTCTTTCAAATCCCCTGTCCACGGGTTGATAATAACTCCGGCCTGCTAACCTCTCGGGAAGGTATTCCTGTGGGATATAGCCCGCGGCGGAATCGTGGGCATATTTGTACCCCTTACCGTAGCCGAGGTCGCGCAAAAGCTTTGTCGGGGCATTGCGGATGTGCAGGGGTACGGGCAATGCGCCGGTCTGCCCGATCGTTTCCCGGATGCTGCCATAGGCACGGTAGGCAGCGTTGCTTTTGGGCGCCGTGGCCAGATAAAGGGCGGCCTGGGCCAGGGCGAGCTCTCCTTCGGGATGACCGAGAAATTGAAAGGCCTGCATGGCTGTAAGCGTTATTACGAGCGCCTGGGGATCGGCGTTGCCCACATCCTCGGAGGCAAACCGCACCATGCGTCGGGCAAGGAAGAAGGGGTCTTCCCCGGCCTCGAGCATGCGCACCATCCAGTAGAGCGCCCCATCGGGATCGCTGCCCCGCAGGCTTTTATGGAAAGCAGAAATAAGATTGTAGTGCTCTTCCCCGGCCTTGTCGTAGTGTAAGGCTTTTTTTTGGATGGCCTCTTCCACGAGCGCCGTGGTGATGGTCTTCCGGTCCCTCTTAGAGGAGAGCAGCAGGGCCGCTGCTTCGAGGCTGTTCAAGGCTGTCCGGGCATCGCCGTCGGCGGACTGGATCAAGTGGGACAGGGCCTTTTCTTCCAGCTCCAGTTCCATCTCCCCCAGTCCCCGGGTCTTGTCCGCTAAGGCCCGGTTGATGATGAGTTGCATTTCCTCGTCCGACAGAGGTTTCAGTACCAAGACCCGCAGACGGGACAAGAGCGGGGCAATGACCTCGAAGGAGGGATTTTCCGTGGTGGCGCCGATCAGGGTAATCAGTCCGGCTTCGACGTGGGGGAGAAAGGCGTCTTGTTGAGCCTTGCTGAAACGGTGAATTTCATCCACAAAGAGGATCGTCTTTACCTGCTCACGGAGCTGTAACTGCCTGGCTTCCTCCACCACGGCACGGATCTCTTTGACCCCCGAGAGGACTGCTGAAAAACTGAGAAAATGGGCATGGGTTTCCCGGGCGATGATGCCGGCCAGGGTTGTCTTGCCCGCACCGGGAGGTCCCCAAAAGATGAGGGAAAGCAGCCTGTCCTCTTCGATCAAGCGGCGCAGCAGGCAGCCCTCTCCCAAGAGATGAGCCTGTCCCACATATTCCGCTAGGGTCTGCGGCCGCATACGGTCGGCCAGGGGGCGGCCATCGGCCTGCGCGCTGTCCTGTGCAAAGAGATTCATGGTCTTCATATGGAGTTATTATTACCTGCCAGGTAATCCCGGTTCAAGGTCTTTATCACGGAGCGCTTGTTTTGCCACGCCGGAATATCGTATGCAAGAACAATTTTCAGAAAACGGGTCACGATGGAAAAAGTGGCACCCCAAAGGATGTTTTCCCGGGACTGCTCATCGCTGTATATCAGGCAAGGTTTGGCCCGGGACTCTGATTCGGGAAGATCGAGTCCCGGGGGGATCTCGGGGATGATACGACCGTAATTGCCAGCGTCGAAAAACGCCCGGACAGGGATGTCTACGATGCGTTCCACCTCATAATTAGGGCGGAGCCGGTGGTCGCCAGGGATGAAGCAGACGAGGGGAAAAATAGTACGCTCAGAGAGATGCAGGCGGTACGCGGGCAATGGTCCGAGAAAGCGGATGCGAAAGGGATTGAGCCCGATTTCCTCCCAGGCCTCCCGTGCGGCGTTGGCCAGAAAGAACGCAATGAGGTCATAGGTGTCTCCCTCTCTTTCCCGGGCCAGGGCGCCTGCGCTGTTGCGCAGGAGGGGCAGCAGCCCGGATTTTATCAGCTTCCCTAGGCAGGTATCAAGGGTGGCCTGGAAAATACCGCCCGGGCAAGCCAGGTCGCCGGCCTGGCTGACACGCCGGGAACGTTCGATCAACCGGAAATAAAACTCCCCGCCGTCTTTTTCCGTCCCTTTGGTTTGGGGATGGAATAACAGGACCAGCACCCCGGCGGCTTTGTAAGGCCGGGAGGTGGCGGAGGCCCTCTGGATCATAGCGAAGTTTTCCGAAAAATCACAGGGATAGACACCAAGTTTTTCTATCGTTTGCTGTAAAAATTGCTCTGCTGTGGCCGGCAGGGTGTGCTTCATGAACCTTCGCGATCACCTTTCAGGAGCCGGGAAAGCCCCAGTTCCTCCAGTCTGGCATCCACACCTCTCTGCACCGCTGCGCTCATGACCGCATCGTCGGGCCAGGGCCGCGGGTGGCAATCGGCGTCATCTTTTACCGTAGCATCGATGATCGCCAGTTGTCCCTGAAGAAGGATGTCCCGCAGCGGATCGACGTTGTTGAACGCCTTCCAGAGAAGGAGGGAATCTTCCCGGATGTCGATGGCTGCATCATACAGGAGGACGAGGCCCTGGGGAATGATTTTTTTTGCCACGAGGAGGTCGCGGAAATAGTTGGCCCTCTTGAGGGAGCTTTTGCTGATCTTGAAGATGACCACGGGTAAGGGAAGCTCGGGAAAGAGCACCCGGCACGCAAGAAAAGCAGCATCGATTACTTGCACATGCTGCAAGAGCTGCTCGGGATCGTGATTATACAGCGGCAGTGCGACTGCGGCCCGGGGTTTCTCCCCGCTTAGCGCCTCGGTCGCATCGATGCCCAGTTTCCCCCCCCAGCCACTGGTGGCTGAAGTGTGGTCGAGCATGTCCAGGATGCCCTCGGTGAGGAAAACATCCCTGGTCAGATCGAGACGGGAGAGGATTTCCGTAAGGAGCGTCATTCCGTGGCGCAGCGGCGTGCCGCTGTCCACCACCACGATGGTCTTGCAGAAACTCATCTGTCCCGATCCCCAGAGACCCTGCATCACCTTGCGGGCCTGACCAGGGTAGGCCTTATCGATGGCCACAATGGCGAGGTTATGAAAAACGCCCTCCCAGGGCAGCCAGTAATCGCTAATCTCAGGAAAGACGGTGCGTAACAGGGGCAGGAAGATTTTTTCCGTGGCCAGGGCCAGGTAGCAGTCTTCCATAGGCGGCCTTCCCACGACCGTGGTGCTATAGATGGCCGACCGGCGATGGGTAAGGGCCGTTACATGAAAGACCGGGTAGAGGTCGGGAAGGGAATAGTAACCCGTATGATCACCGAAAGGCCCCTCCAGGCGCCGTTCCCCGGGCTCGATATAACCCTCGAGGATGAATTCCGCCTCTGCCGGAACGTCCAGGTCGACCGTGAGCGCCGGAACGAGCGTTACCGGTGACCGCCGGAGAAAACCGGCCAGCAGAAGCTCGTCCAGGCCGCGCGGGACAGGCGCCGTGGCGGCATAGGTTAAGGCCGGTTCGGTGCCGATGGCGACGGCCACCTCCATGCGTTGCTGTTTTTTTTCATAATCCCGGAAGAAATGCGCCCCATCCTTGTGGATGTGCCAGTGCATCCCCGTGGTATTTTTATCATAAATCTGCATCCGGTACATACCGACGTTTCTTTTTCCCGAGTGGAGATCCTTGGCAAAGACGACGGGCAAGGTGATAAAAGGGCCGCCATCCTGAGGCCAGCAGTGCAGTACCGGGAGCAGGGAAAGATCGACATCGTCGTCCCGGTAAATGACCTCCTGGCAGGGAGGGTGGGACCCCTTGAGCACCCGCGGCAGGTAGCGCGACAGTTCCAGGGCCTGTTGGAAAAGGTGTATTTTCCCCCTGATTGTTTTCGGAACATCCTGATCGAGCAGCCTTTGCAACCTTTTTCCCGGCTCTGCCAAATCCTCTGTTTCCAGGGCCAGGGCCAGGCGCCTTTCGCTGCCGAAGGCGTTGAGCAAAAGGGGGAAGGGGGAGCCCGTTACTCTCTCGAAAAGCAAGGCCTTGCCGCCCGCTTCGGTCTTGGACATCCGGTCGGCAATCTCGGTAATTTCCAGGTGGGAAGATACGGGCGCCTTGATTCTGATCAGCTCCTGCCTGCTTTCGAGTGTTTTTACAAACTCGGAAAGATTTTTATAACTCATGGGGAGGCAAACCTTCTTAGCAGTTCTTCCGTGAAGAGGGCGGCCAGCAAAAGCACGGAAATAACGCTGTTGACGTGAAAGAAGGCAATATTGAGGCGTGATAAGTCGTGGGGCTTGACCAGTTTATGTTCGACGATGAGGAGCAGGCCGATGAGGGCCACGAAAAAAAGATAAAAAGGGCTTAATCTAAAGACCCAATAGAGGTAAAATAAGGAGACAAAGGTCACCCCATGGAGCAGGGCCGAGAGGTACATGGCCTGTTTGATGCCCAGGTTGGCCGGCATGGAATAGAGGCCTTCCCGTCGGTCGAATTCGGCATCCTGGCAGGAGTAGAGCAAATCGAAACCGGCAATGTAAGTTCCTAAGGAAAGGGAAAGAGCGACTATTTTCATGGAAAAACCACCGGTTACGGCCAGCCACACGCCCAGGGGACCCAAGGCCTGTACAAAGCCCAATACGAGATGGGACATCCAGGTAAAGCGTTTCGTATAGGAATAGCTAAAAAGGATGAGCAGGACAGGGAAGGAGTACCAGAAGCATTGCCAGGAGATGGCCGCCGCGGAAAGGACAAATAAACCGCTCGACAGGAGGACAAAGAGCATGGTCTCCCTGAGGGAAAGGGCGCCGGAAGGGATCTCACGGTTTGCTGTACGCGGATTTTTGGCATCCCACTTGGCATCTACCAAGCGGTTAAACCCCATACCGGCCGACCTTGCCCAAACAATGGCAATCACGATCCAGAAAACGAGCTGCGGGGTCACGGGTTTTACCCGGTGAGCTAAAAGCAGGGCCGCCAAGGCAAAGGGCAAGGCAAAAATTGTATGTTCAATTTTTATCATGCGCCCATAGACGGCGATTTTCGAGGTCAATTTTTTTACCATATTAAACAATACCGGACCCTCGCGATTCCCCGGAAAGGTCGCTCGCCAGCCAGCCCGTTCTTCGTCCTTAAGTCACCGCGATTTTATGGCGCAGGTATTATCATAAGTTCGAGAAATGCACAAGCCGGGCAAATCTTCCCTTGACTTAAAAGGAAAAAAAATATAGCTAATTCGCCTTTGTAACATTATTTATCAGAACATGAGCCGCAGGACGGAAATTTATGGAAGAAAGTGAATTAATAAGAAAACGTAAAGAGAAGATCCTCTCCCTGCAGCAGGAAGGAGTCGACCTCTACCCCAATGATGTTTCCGTGAAAGACACCACGGCCGAGGTTCTGGGCCGCTTTTCCCAGCTCGATGATCAGGCCTTGGCCGATGTGCAGGAGAGGTTTACCCTGGCCGGGAGACTGATGGCGATCCGCGATTTTGGCAAGGGTGCCTTCGTCATCCTTCAGGACCGTAAGGGCCGCATTCAAGCCTATCTCCAGAAGGACCGGATCGGGGAGACGGCTTTTCGTATCTATAAAAGGTTGGATCTAGGCGATATCATTTTTGTCGGCGGCACCATCTTCAAAACCAAGACGGGCGAGCTTACCATCGGGGCCGATGAGTTGCGCCTGCTGACCAAGGCGCTGCGCCCGCTGCCCGAGAAGTGGCATGGCCTGACGGATGTGGAAACACGGTACCGCCAGCGCCATCTCGACCTTATTGCCAATCCCCAGGCCCGAGAGATCTTCTACCGGCGGAGTCGCATCGTGCAGCTGCTGCGCAAGTTCATGGAAGAAAGGGACTTTCTGGAGGTGGAAACCCCCATGATGCAACCCCAGGCCGGCGGCGCCGTAGCGCGGCCTTTTAAGACCCATCATAATGCCCTGGATATGGACCTCTATCTGAGAATTGCTCCGGAACTCTATCTGAAACGCCTGGTCACGGGCGGCATGGACAGGGTCTTCGAGATTAACAGAAATTTCCGGAATGAGGGCATCTCCAGCTTTCATAATCCCGAATTCACCATGATGGAGTTTTACTGCGCCTATGCCACTTACGAAGATCTGATGGTGATGACGGAAGAGATGTTCAACTTCCTCGCCCAGGATATCTTCCGTTCGCCCAAGTTTACTTATCTCGGTACGGAAATAGACCTCACGCCTGCCTGGCGGCGCATCTCCGTACAGGATGCCATCGTGGAGTATGGCGGCCTCGAGCGGGAAATCCTTCAGGATAAGCAAAAGGCACTGGCGAAGGCCAGAGAATTGAAACTGGCCGTACCGGACACTGAGGCGCTTGGTAAAATTATCATGGCTTTGTTTGAAGGGCTGGTGGAGGATAAGCTGATCCAACCCACCTTCGTCACCCATTATCCCCTCGAGGTCTCCCCGCTTTCCCGGAAAAATGTCCTTGATCCGCGCTTTACCGATCGGTTCGAGCTCTACATTGCCGGCCGGGAGATAGCCAATGCCTTTTCGGAACTCAACGATCCTGTGGATCAGCGAGAACGATTTTTAATGCAGTTGGCGGACCGCGAGGCCGGAGACGAGGAAGCCCATGCCATGGACGAGGATTATATAAATACCCTGGAATATGCGATGCCGCCCACTGCTGGCGAGGGGATCGGCATCGATCGGCTGGTGATGCTCTTCACCAATGCCGCCTCCATCCGGGAAGTGATCCTTTTCCCGCACATGAGAAAAAAAGACTAGCCATGTCCTACGAATTTTTTATCAGTCTCCGCTATCTCAAGGCCAGGCGTAAACAGGTCTTTGTGTCCGTGATTACGCTTTTTTCCATTGCCGGAATTTTCCTGGGTGTGGCGGCCCTCATCATCGTCCTGGCCGTCATGAACGGCTTTGAAACGGACCTCCGCAGTAAGATTCTGGGGATAAACGCCCATGTCGTACTCATGGAATATGGCGGCCCGTTGCGCAACCACGAGCGGATCATGGCGGATGTCTCTGCCCAGCCCGGCGTCGTGGCCGCGACCCCTTTCATTTACGGGCAGGCCATGTTGAAAAAAGGGGAAAGCGTCAGCGGCGTCATCTTAAGAGGCATCGCCCCCGAGAGCGCCTTAAAGGTCATTACCCTGGGTAAAATGGTGGCCGGCGACATCGCTTTTCTGGCGGATAAAAACCGCGGGGCCCTGCAACTGAAGCCGGAAATAGCCAAACTTCCCGGCGTAATCCTGGGAAAAGAACTCTCCAAAAATCTGAATATTATGCTGTCCGACACGGTCTTCATCTTGTCTCCCCAGGGGGTCGCGACGCCCATGGGCCTCATGCCCCGCCTGAAGAGATTCCTGGTGGTGGGTATCTTTGACTCCGGCTTTTACGAGTATGACTCTACCCTGGCCTTTTCTCAACTGGGGGATTGCCAGGAATTTTTCAATCTGGGCAACCTGGTGACGGGCATCGAGATGAAAGTGAATGACATCTACCAGGCCGACGCGATCGGCCGGGCCTTGGAGAAGAAACTCGGCCATCCCTACTGGGCGAGAAACTGGATGGAAATGAACAAAAATCTCTTCTCCGCGCTCCGTCTGGAAAAAAGGGTCATGTTTATCATCCTCAGCCTGATCGTCCTGGTGGCCATGTTCAACATCATCACGACCCTGATCATGATTGTTATGGAAAAGAACCGCGATATCGCCATCTTGAAGTCCATGGGGGCCACCTCGGGAAGCATCAAGAAGATCTTCATCTACCAGGGGGTAACCATCGGCATCATCGGTACCCTCTTCGGGACGCTCGCGGGACTTGCCGTGGCCTTCAATCTGGAAAAAATATCGCTCTTTGTCGAAAGGCTCTTCGGTTTTAAGATCCTGCCGGGTGACGTTTATTATCTGAGTACTTTGCCTTCACAGGTCAATTACGGCGACGTCGCGATCATCGTCCTGGGCACGCTCGTGATAAGTTTTCTGGCGACAATTTATCCTTCCTGGCGGGCGGCCCGGCTCGATCCGGCGGAAACCTTGCGCTATGAATAGAAGGGGTGATAACGGGTAAAATGGGCGCCAAGATAGAAATAAATGATCTCTCGAAGACCTTCGTTAAGGATGGTCAGGTGATCGAGGTTTTAAAAAGCCTGAATCTGGTCATCAACGCCGGTGATTCCGTGGCTGTTTGGGGAGTCTCGGGCGCCGGCAAGAGTACGCTCATCCATATCCTCGGGACCCTGGACCGTCCGACTTCCGGTTCCGTGCATTTTGACGGTGTCGATGTCTTTGCCTGGCAGGAAAAAACATTGGCCAATTTTCGCAATAAAAGGATCGGCTTCGTCTTTCAATTCTTCAACCTCTTGCCGGAGTTTACGAGCCTGGAAAATACGATGATGCCGGCACTCATGCATGGCCTCACCTGGCGGGAGGCGAAAGACCGGGCAGAAATTATCTTGAACGAGGTAGGGCTTGGTGATAGGATGCGCCACAAACCCGGGGAATTGTCCGGCGGTGAACAGCAGCGCGTGGCTGTGGCCCGCGCGCTGATCATGGAGCCCGACATCATTCTGGCCGATGAACCGACGGGAAATTTGGACAGGACAACGGGAAAAAAAATTGAAGACGTGCTGGTAGATTTAAATGATGCCAAGAAAGTCACCCTCATCGTCGTCACTCACAACAAATCCTTAGCTGACAGAATGTCCCGGTGTATCGGATTGGGGGATGGTAAGATCTATGCCATTGAATAAGAAAATTTTCTTTCTACTTTGCTCTCTGCTCTTTATCAATGCTTTTGATCTTGCTCCAGCCGGAGCCCAGGACCTTAAAAAGACCCTGATCCTGCCCTTTCAGGTGCACAGCAAGGCCCAGGCCCGGGAGATCCAGGCGGCGCTTCAGCAGGCTCTTTCCGAGCAGTTCGGCAAGGTTAAAAAGATCCAGCTGCTCGAAAACAAAGATCTCCTCACCTCTCTGGAAGGGAAGATAATCGATACTTCCCTGGCCGGCGCGCTGGGCAGGCAAACCGGCGCCGACTACGTGCTGACGGGTAGTGTCACGGAATTAGGGGATGTGCTCAATGTAGACGTCCGGATCACCGATGTGGCGCGGGGCGCCCAGCTCCCGGCCATCTATGCCCAGGGTAAGGCCGGGGCAGGCGTGGGACCGCTGGCCGCTGCTTTGCTGGGAGATGCGCTGGTCAGGATGGGCGCGGAACAAAGAATCGCGCGTATCGAGTTTAAGGGTAACCGCCGGATCGAGGGCACGGCCATCAATCAGGTCTTGAAAAGCGCCACAGGCGGTGTTTTTTCCGAAACCAACCTGGCCCAGGATATAAAAGCCATCTATAAAATGGGCTACTTCACCGATGTGTCGGCCCAAGTGTCCGATGTTCCTGAAGGAAAGGTTCTGATTTTTTCCGTTCAGGAAAAGGGCATCATCACAGCCATCGAGATCAGGGGAAACAAAGCGATCAGTAAAGATGATATCGAAGCGGTCTTGACGGTACGGGCCAAACAGATTCTGAACCAGGAAAAGATCAAGGCCGACGTGGCCAGGATCAAGGAGCTCTATGACAATAAGGGCTATTACAATGCCCTCATCAGCGAGGTGGTGGAAAAGGAAGGCGAAAAGGATAGCCGGGTAATCTTTGCCGTCGAGGAAAACGAGCGGCTTTATCTCCGGAGCATCGCCTTTTCGGGAAACGAGGCCTATAAGGCAGAAGAGCTGCGCAAGCTAATGACGGTCACGGAGAAGGGCTTCTTTTCCTTCTTTACGGATTCGGGGATCCTGAAAAAAGAGCAGCTCAAGCAGGACGTGGAAAAGATCAACGCCTTCTACCTCAACAACGGGTTCATCTATGCCCAGATTGGCGAGCCGGAGATCAGTCACGACAGCCGGGGCATTTACATCAAGATCCCGATCACGGAAGGCAAACAGTATAATGTGGGCAAGGTCGAGATCACGGGCGATGAACTCCGGACACCCCGTGCAGATTTATTGGGAAAACTGTTCATCACGAGGAAAAAGTATTATGCCCGGGAGGCTGTCCTGAAGGATATCGATTATCTCCAGCAGGTTTGCAGCGATGAGGGATATGCCTATGCCGAGGTCTTGCCCCGTACCAAGCCTGAGGAGAAGGAACTGACGGTCGATGTTACCTATCATATTGAGAAGGGCAAGCAGGTTTATTTCCACAGGATCAATATTACAGGCAACACGAAGACGCGTGACAAAGTCATCAGAAGGCTCCTCACTGTGGTCGAGGGCGATCTCTACAGCCGGAGCAAATTAAAGCAAAGCTATATGGCGATTAACCGCCTGCGCTACTTTGAAGAAGTCGATTTCCAGACGGAGAAGGGACCGGCAGAGACGCTCACGGATCTAAACATCCGCATTAAAGAAAAGCCCACGGGAATGTTCAGCATCGGCGCCGGTTACAGTGCCCTGGACAACGTGATCTTTACCGCTCAGGTTTCCCAGCAGAATCTTTTTGGACGCGGCCAGAGCTTAAGCCTGAAGGCCAATATCGGAGGCCGGTCCACCTATTATGAACTTTCCTTTGTCGAGCCCTGGCTCTTCGACATCCCGCTCTGGTCAAAGGCTGACCTCTGGAATACCTGGCGCATCTACGATACCTACCGTTGGAGTTCCCGCGGCGGCGGGTTCACCTTTGGCTACCCGGTATGGCAATACGTGACCGCTTATGCGGGGTACCGTTTGAGCAGTGACAGCGTCTCGGATATCGATATCAACGCCTCCAGTTTCATCAAGAGGCAGGAGGGGGATATCATCTCCAGCAACCTCACCTTCACCCTGGCCCGGGACACGACGGACGATATCATGTTTCCTTCCACAGGCTCGAAGAGCAGTGCTTCCGTGGAATACGCGGGCGGCATTCTCCAGGGAGATGCGAGTTTCGTAAAATATATCCTGACCACGGCCAAGTATTTTTCCCTCCCGCTGGATACGGTCATCGGCCTCAGAGGAAGGGGCGGGTACCTGCAGGAAACAGAAGGGAAGGACGCACCCGTTTACGAACGCTTTACCCTGGGGGGAATTAATTCGCTGCGGGGACTGCGCTCCGTCGGACCTCTGGATCCTTTTACGGGCGATGTCATCGGCGGACTCACGATGCTTAACTTCAATGCCGAGTTTCTCTTCCCCTTGATCAAGAATGCCGGCATGCGGGGGCTATTTTTTTACGATACCGGCAATAGCTGGACCTCGGGCTATCATCTCAATGACCTGAGGAAAACCGCCGGTACAGGCGTGCGTTGGTATTCGCCGATCGGTCCCCTCAGGCTGGAATGGGGTTACGTCCTCGATCCCAAGGAAGGCGAATCCCGGACCCGGTGGGAATTCACGATGGGAATGCTCATGTAGGCAGGATTGGCATGTTACGAGAGGTGTTACGTTTTAAGTTTTAAATAAATAAAGGGGGCATAAAATGAAGAAGTGGATTATTATCATCACCGGATTGCTTTTGCTGTCTTTCACTGGGCTGGCAGCGGCAGCTGAGAAGATTGGGTATGTAGATGTTCGCGAGATCATGGTAAATTCCGACGCCGGTAAAAAAGCAGCCGCGGAATTCAAGAAAATATACGAGAAGAACCGTCTCCTTATTCAGGGAAGTGAAACGGAACTGCAAAAGATGAAAGATGACATCGATAAGCAGCGTTCCATCCTCACAGAGGCGGCCTTAAAGGAAAAGGAAACAACCTATCAGAAGAAATTCCGCGATTATCAGGCCTTGGTGAAGGAGGCCAACGATGATCTCCAGGGAAAGGACCAGGAACTTTCCAAGATGATGATCCCGGATATCCAAAAGATTATCAATACGATCGGAGAGAAGGATAAATATACGCTTATTCTTGATTTGAGCGCCATCCCCATTCCTTTCTATAGCAAGGCTGCGGACCTGACGAAACGCGTCATGGATGAGTTTAACAAGTCATTCAAGCCAAAGGCAAAGTAATAAAGCGCATTAGCCAGTGAAAATGAAACTGCATGAAATAGCCCGGTTCGTAGACGGGAACTTGCTGGGGGACGGCGAAGTCGTCATCGAACGCATTTGCCCGATAGAGGAAGCAGGGGCCGGAGATTTAACTTTCCTGGCCAATCCCCAGTACCGGAAGAGACTTAAAGAGATCCGGGCCAGCGCCGTGCTTATCGCATCGGAGCCACCCGGGGAAGCCAGCGGCGTAAATTTCATCATTGTACCGGATCCCTATGTGGCGCTGGGAAAGCTCCTGGCGGTTTTTTATCCTGAAGACCGCATCCCTTCCGGCATATCGCAAAATGCTTTTCTGGAAGAAGGCGCTATTATTGCCACCGAGGCGGCCATCTGCGCCGGCGTCACTGTCTGTAAGGGAGCCCGGATCGAGCGGGGCGCGGTTCTCTATCCCGGCGTTTTCGTGGGTCCCGAGGCGGTCATCGGCGAAGACTCCATCCTCTACCCGAATGTTTGCATCTACCGGAAATGCCTGATAGGCCGGCGGGTTATCCTTCATGCCGGTGTCGTGATCGGCAGTGACGGCTTCGGCTTTGCAAATCCTGGGGTGGATAATCTCAAGATCCCTCAGGTGGGCTTCGTCCAGATCGACGATGATGTGGAAATTGGCGCCAATACCACGATTGACCGCGGGACCTTGGGTAAGACCTGGGTCAAGCGGGGCGTGAAAATCGACAACCTCGTCCAGATCGCCCACAACGTCGTGGTGGGTGAGAAATCCGTCATCGTTTCCCAGGTGGGCATCGCAGGCAGCACCAAACTGGGCCGCAGTGTCATCATCGGCGGCCAGGCCGGATTAGTCGGACACATCGCAATTGGCGACAATGTTATGATCGGGGCCAAATCCGGTATTCATGAGAGCATCGCCGACGGTCAGGTAGTTTCGGGACATCCCCAGCTGCCCCATAAGGAATGGCTGCGGGTGGCAGCCTCTCTGTCCCGCCTGCCCGAGATGCGGAAATCACAAGCCGTTCTATTGGAGAAAATCGCTAAATTGGAAGAGGAGATGAGAAAAATAAAAAACCATGAAGATTCATGCCACAGCAATAGTAGCACCCGAGGCTGAACTCGGCGAGGGCGTGGAGATTGGGGCCTACAGTGTGGTCGGCCGCCATGTCCGGATTGGCAAAAACACCGTTGTTGCTCCGCATGTGGTGATAGAAGAGGGCACGCAAATCGGTGAACATTGCATAATTGCGCAATTTTCCTCTATCGGCGGTGTTCCGCAGGATCTAAAATTCCGGGGCGAAGAAAGCCGGGTCGTGATCGGTAATTTTAACAATATCCGGGAATTCGTGACCATAAACCGGGCCACCCAGGAGGATATCGGCACGACGATCATCGCCGACCATAACCTGATCATGGCCTATTGCCATATCGCCCATAACTGTCAGCTGGGAAACCACATCGTCCTGGCCAACGCCACCAACCTGGCCGGTCACGTTCTCATTGAGGACTATGCGGTGTTGGGTGGCTTAACAGGGGTCCATCAGTTTACTAAAATCGGGGCCCATGCCATGATCGGCGGCATGTCGGCCGTCAACATGGACATCCCTCCCTTCGTGACGGCTTCGGGCAATCGTGCGAAACTCTACGGACTTAACCTCATCGGCATGAAAAGACGCGGTTTTCCAGAGGAAACCATCAAGGCTTTGAAATTTGCCTACCGGCTCATCTTCCGTTCTCACCTGCTGCTTGCCCAAGCTGTCGAGATTATCCGGAAGGAAGGGGCACCGAGCCCGGAGGTGGATCACTTTCTGGAATTCATCAAAAATTCAAAAAGGGGTGTTTGTCGGTAGGTAAGGGATGGATAAGATCAGAATCGGCGTGGTGGGTATCGGCCATCTGGGAACCTATCACCTGCAGAAGTACCAGAAATTACAGGCTGCGGAAATCGTGGGCGTAAGCGATGTCCTGGAAGAAAGGTCGCTCCAGGCGGGTCGTCTTTTTGGCTGTCCCTCCTTCCGGGATTACCGGGAGATGGCGGACGTCGTCGATGCGGTGAGCATTGCCGTGCCTACGGCCGCCCACTATGGCGTGGCCAAGGCCTTTTTAGAGGCGGGGGTCGATGTTCTCCTGGAAAAACCGCTTGCCGCCACGGTTGCCGAGGCCAAAGAACTGGTGGCACTGGCCCAAAATCACGGCGCGATATTCCAGATAGGATTTGTCGAGAGGTTCAATCCGGCGGTCCTGGCACTGGAAAAAGTCATGGATCGTCCACTTTTTATCGAGGCCCATCGGCTCCATCCCTTTTTCACCCGGGGGACGGATGTGGATGTGATACTTGATCTTATGATTCATGATCTCGATATTATAATGAAATTCGTCAATTCTCCCTTGGTGGACGTGGCGGCCGTAGGCGTCCACGTCCTCTCCGACAGGGTGGATATCGCCAATGCGCGACTTTCCTTCAAAAGCGGCTGCGTGGCCAATGTCACGGCCAGCCGGGTTACGGGGAAGACCATGCAGAAGGTCCGCTTCTTCAGCGTCAATGGCTATCATACCATCGACTATGGCAAACGGGAACTTGTTTCCCTGAGCAAAAAGGCCAACTGCAACTGCGGCGGCCAGGCCGAGATCGTCCAAAATCACGTCGAGCTTTTGCAGCATGATCCCTTGGAAGAGGAGATCCGCTCTTTCCTGGAGGCGGTGGCCGGCCGAACAAAGCCCCTTGTTTCCGGCGGGGACGCCCTTGTTTCTCTGGAAGTGGCCGAGACGATTTTGCAAAAAATGCAGACCACAGCGGAGATGAATTCGTGATACCCATACCCATGGTCGATCTCCAAAGACAGTACGCTCTGCTCAAGTCCGAGATTGATCGGGCCATACAGGGCGTCGTGGAGAGCAGCCAGTTTATCCTCGGGCCGGAAGTGAGCCGGCTGGAAGGGGAAATAGCCGCGTTTCATGGAGTTCCCTTTGCCCTGGGTGTGGCCAGCGGCACCGATGCCCTGCTCTTGGCCTTAAAAGCCTGCGGTGTTGGACCGGGCGATGAGGTGATCACCTCGCCCTTTACCTTCGTGGCTACGGCCGAGGCCATTGTGTACCTGCAGGCAACGCCCGTTTTCAGCGATATTTCGCCGGACACATTCAATCTGGATCCCGGCAGGCTCGAGGCGAAGATCACGCACCGGACCAAGGCGATCATCCCGATCCACCTCTACGGTCATGCAGCGGACATGGACCCTATCTTGGCCCTCGCCAGAAGATATGGACTTAAAATAATTGAAGATTGCGCCCAGGCCTTCGGCGCCGAATATCATGGCCGGAAGGTGGGCACCATCGGAGATTGCGGCTGTTTCAGCTTTTTCCCCAGCAAGAATCTGGGATGCTATGGGGACGGCGGCATGGTGATTACCTCGGATGGGCCGGTCGCGGAAGAGATAAAGAGCCTGCGCAATCACGGCAGTTCCCAACGCTACGTCCATCATTGCCTGGGCTATAACAGCCGGCTCGATGAAGTCCAGGCCGCCGTGCTGCGGGTGAAATTACGTAAAATCGAGGCGTTCAATGAAGCCCGGCGCCGGCATGCCGAAAGTTACCGGGCCTGCCTCAAGGGTCGCGACTTCCTGTTGCCCCAGGAACGTGCCGGTTGCCGCCATGTTTATCATCAGTTTACGATGCGTACCCCCCTGCGGGACCGGATCATGGCGGCGCTCGCAGCAGAAGGCATTGCCTCCGCTATATATTATCCCCTCCCTCTCCATCGCCAGCCCGTTTTTTCCTCTCTGGGGCAGGCCGGCGAAAGCATGCCCGTGAGTGAATTCTGTGCCGCCGAAGTTCTCTCTCTGCCCATGTTTCCGGAATTACAAGAGGAAGAGATCGCTTTGATCAGCCATGTGATAAACAATGTATCTTAAGGCAAAACAGCGCACCGTAGCCATCGTGGCGGGAGAGGCCTCGGGCGATATGCATGGAGCCTCCCTGGTCCTGGCGCTGAAAAAACTCGATCCAACCCTGCGCTTCTATGGAGTGGGGGGTGAGAAAATGCGGTCCGCCGGGGTGGAATTGCTGGCGGATTCGGCAGAAATGGCCGTCGTCGGCCTTACAGAGGTATTTTTTAAACTGCCCTTTATCCTGAAGGTCCTGCGCCGCCTCCAGGACTCCTTCCGCAGGAGAAGGCCGGAGGTGGTCATCCTTGTCGATTACCCCGACTTTAATCTGCGGCTGGCCAAGGCGGCACATGCCCAGGGCCTCAAGGTCTTTTACTACATCAGTCCCCAGGTTTGGGCCTGGCGCAAGGGAAGGATCGACAAAATCCGCGCCTTCGTCGATAAAATCGCCGTTATTTTACCCTTCGAGGTTCCCCTCTACCGGGAGGCCGGCGTCGAGGCGGTCTTCGTCGGTCATCCCCTCCTGGATACCATCCCGGCCCGGCCGGCTGCCGACGCAGCCAGGAGAAAAATCGGTCTTCAAGAAGGGACGCCGATTGTGGCGCTTCTGCCGGGGAGCCGCAGAAGTGAGGTAGCAAAACTCCTGCCGGTGTGCCTGGAGGCGGCGGCCCGGATGCAAGCCCAGATGGGACATCAGGGCGCCATCCAATTTGTTCTTCCCCTGGCAAGCACTCTGTCCCGGGATTTCATTACGGCGACCCTGGGCTCTTCCCGGCAGGAGATCAAGGTGGTGGCCGATTCCCTCTACGAATGTCTCGCTGCCGCCGACCTCGCGATCGTCGCCTCCGGTACGGCCACCCTGGAGACCGCCCTGATGGGGACCCCGATGATCATCATCTATAAGGTCTCCCGCTTGTCCTATCTCATCGGCCGGGCCTGCATCAGGGTAAAAAATATCGGGCTGGCCAACATCATCGCCGGCCAGACCGTGGCGCCGGAGCTGATTCAGGACGAGGCCAATCCGCACCGACTTGCCGAACTGGCAGGCGAACTGCTCTCGAACCCCGCCCGGAGAGCGGCCATGACCGCGGAATTCGCTCAGATCCGGGAAAAGCTGGGACAGGCGGGTGCCGCCGCCAGAACGGCCCGGCTGGTTTATGACATGCTCGGTCACGCCGGCGCATGCTAGATAGTGTCCATCCGGAAACTCCGGATGAGACACAATTGGTTTCCAATTCGGAAACGAGGGATTTTGCGTTCTGGCTAGGAAATCAAGGGGTTGCGCGGAGGCGTACACCGCGTACGCCGCACAAGCAAGCCCGTAGATTGACACCGCCAGGGCGGAAAAGAACCGTTTCCGGATGGAAACTAGATAGGGAAGGCCATGGACATCTTTAAACGACTGCTCAAGCTCGCCCGGCCGCACCGGCTTAGATTCCTCCTGGCCATGCTGTGCATGCTCCTGGTCGGTGCCTTGACCTCATCGCTCGCTTTTTTGGTAAAGCCGGCCCTTGATGAAATCTTCATCAAAAAAGACGGCCGGATGCTGACCCTGATTCCCTTCGGCATCATCGCGCTCTATTTCTTGAAGGGTCTCTGTAACTACCTACAGACGATCATCATGAATTTTATCGGTCAGCGGATCATCGCCGATCTGCGCAACGACCTCTACCGCCACCTCCAGAATCAATCCCTGGCCTTCTTCACGAAGCATTCCACCGGGGTCCTGATGTCGCGCATTACGAACGATGTGGCCTACATACAAGGCGCCGTATCGGAGGCGGTGACGAGCCTGTTGAAGGATTCCGCCACCTTGCTGTTTCTCCTGGCCGTCGTTTTTTATCGGGACTGGCAGCTCGCCATCATCGCCATGCTGGTTTTTCCCGTCACCATCTTCCCCATTGCCAAGTTCGGCGAGAAGATGCGGACGGTGGCCACGCGCACCCAGGCCGCTATGGGGTCCCTCAGCACCCTGCTCCAGGAAACCATCTCCGGAGCCCGCATCGTCAAGGCCTTTGGCAGGGAAGACTATGAGAGCAAACGGTTTGCCGAGAAGAATGAGCATATTTTCCGGTTGACCTTGAAGTCGGCCACGGTAAATGCCATCTCCAGCCCTCTGATGGAATTTCTCGGCGGGATCGGCATTGCGGCGATCATCTTTTACGGCGGCGCCCAGGTCATCAAAGGGACTTCAACGCCGGGCACTTTTTTTTCCTTCCTCACAGCCCTCATCATGCTTTATGAACCTATCAAACGGCTCACCAACGTCAACAACACCATTCAGCAGGGAATTGCCGGCGCCGAACGGGTCTTCAGCCTCATCGACCGGGTGCCCGAGATCAGAAACAAGGCCGGCGCCCGGGAGTTGCCCAAGATTTCCCGGGGCATAGAGATAAACAATGTCACCTTCTGTTATGATGAGACGGCGGTATTAAAAAATATCACTTTAGACATCAAGGCCGGGGAGGTCATCGCCTTCGTGGGTATGAGCGGCGGCGGCAAGACCACCCTGGTCAACCTGATTCCCCGGTTTCACGACGTAACGGAGGGAGCCATCTTGATCGATGGGCTGGATATCCGTGATGTGACGGTGGAATCGTTGCGCCGTCAGATCGCCATTGTGACGCAGCAAACCATCCTTTTCAACGATTCCGTGCGCAGCAACATCGCCTACGGAGACCAGGAAAAGTCCGAGGCGGATATCATCAGCGCCGCCAAAGCCGCCCATGCCCATGATTTCATATGCCATCTCCCCCGGGGTTACGATACGGTGATCGGCGAACAGGGCACGAAGCTCTCGGGTGGGGAAAAACAGCGCCTCTCCATCGCCCGGGCCTTGCTGAAGGACGCCCCGATCCTGATTCTCGATGAAGCGACTTCGTCCCTGGATACGGAATCGGAACAGGAGGTCCAGGAGGCCTTGGAGACGCTGATGCAGGGACGGACCACCCTGGTTATCGCCCATCGGCTCTCCACGATCCGCAATGCCGACCGCATTGTCGTGATCGTAGGCGGTGAGATCGTGGAAGAAGGCACCCATGACGCCTTGCTGGCGAGCAAAGGCGAATACTACAAACTCCATACCCGGCAGTTCCGGGAGGACGAGGATAACCGGGCTCTCGTGAGGCAATGAACTATCTGCGCCGTGAACTCAAAAGAATCTGGGAGGCACAGGAGGGGAAGCAGGGTTCAACTGCTCTGGCCCTATTGCTGCGGCTCCTGGAAATCCCCTATCGCCTGGGCATGGCGACGCGAAACGAGCTCTATGCCCGGGGCCTCCTGCGCACCGCGAGGCTTTCCTGCCCGGTGATCAGTATCGGCAATATCACGACGGGCGGTACGGGCAAGACGCCGCTTACGATCTGGCTCGCGAGGTTACTTAAGGAAAAGGGTTACCGACCGGCGGTGCTTTCCCGCGGCTATGGCGGCAGGAGTAAGGAGGCCGTCACCGTCGTCACGGACGGCCGGGAAATCCTGGCCGATTATCGGGAGGCCGGCGATGAGCCCCTCCTCATCGCGCAAAGCCTGCAAGGAGTGCCGGTCCTCACAGGCCCTCGCCGGTTTGTGACGGGGACCAGGGCGATCAAGGAATTCGGCGCCGATGTCCTCATCCTCGATGACGGTTTTCAGCACCGCCAACTGTACCGGGATTTGGACATTGTCCTCTTGGATCAGGAAAAGCCTGTTGGCAACGGGCAGCTGCTGCCGGCGGGACCCTTACGGGAACCACCGGCAGTCTTGAACCGGGCCGACATATTCATTTTGACGGGCGGTGCCGGGGGTGCCGAGGCGCCGCTCCCCGGGCTCCCGGCTCTGCGGCGCGGCTCTCCGGTCTTTCATTGCTACCGCAAGCCCGTATCGGTGCGGGCGGGCAAGGCCGAGCCGCTACGGCCCCTGTCCTTCCTGAAGGGAAAAAAGGTTTACGCCTTTGCCGGGATCGCCCAACCCCAGTCCTTTTGCCGGACGCTGAAACAACTGCAGGCGTCCATTGCGGGTTTTTCCGCCTTTGCCGATCACCATGCCTTTACCCCCCAGGATATCGAAAAACTTCAGGCTCAGGCACGCCGGTCCCAAGCCGAACTCCTGATAACGACGGAAAAAGATGCTGTGCGGTTGGGGGATTTTAAGGATTTTCTGGATAATATCTTCATCCTGACCATGGAAAGCGCGCTCCTCCCCAATGATGAAGCCTTTGGCAACTTGCTCTTGCAGATGTTAAGAAGGACCCTTTCGTGATGGCCGCCGGGCAAAAGCAAAGACCTTACCGCTGGAGAGTAGCCCTCACGGTCCGCTGTTTCCAGTTTCTTCCCCTGGGACTGCGTAAGGCCTTGTTTACGGCCCTGGCCCTGGCCGCTTATCATGTCTTGCCCCGGCAGCGCCTCATCGCCCTGTACAACCTCAAGACCGCCTTCCCGGACAAGGACATGGCGGAGGTCAAGGCCCTGGCCGGGAAAGTCTACCGGCATATGGCCCAGGTGGGTGCGGAATTCTTTGACATTCCCCGCCTGACCAGGGATAACATCGGCGACATTGTGGAGGTGGAGGGACAGGAACATTGCCGGGAAAGCTTGGCGCAGGGCAAAGGCCTGCTCCTCTTCAGCGCCCATCTTGGTAATTGGGAGCTGGGGGCAATAGCTTTTTCACTTTTTTTTATGCCTAATCTCATTATCTATCGCCCTCTCGATAATGCCTTCCTCAACGCCCTTGTCCATCATGTCCGCTCGGCAACGGGCAATCGGCCCGTCCCGAAGGAAAGAGCGATGATGCAGATGATGCGGACCTTGAAAAAAAACGGCACCGTCGGTATGCTCATCGACCAGAACGTGGCGCGGGAGGAGGGGGTCTTTGTGGACTTCTTCGGACGGCAGGCCTGCACGACCGACGGTCTCGCCCAACTGGCGTTGCGCACCGGTGCCCCGGTGCACCCGCTTTTTATCCTGCGCCAGGCAAGCGGGCGGCACCGTCTCGTGATGGGAGAAGAAGTAAAAACTGTCAACACGGGCGCTTGGGAGTCCGATGTCTTAGTCAACACGCAGAATTTTACGGCAGTGATCGAAGAGATGGTGCGCCGCCACCCGGAACAATGGCTCTGGGTTCATAACCGCTGGAAGACGAAGCCCTGGCAGGAATATTAATGGGACGAAAAGAGGCCAAGAGATTGCCCCGGGAAGGGGTGAAACGCATTCTGATCCGGGGCACGAACTGGATCGGCGATGCGGTCATGGGGCTTGCGGCCCTGGCCGCCATCCGTAACACTTACCCGCAGGCGCGGTTATCAATCCTGGCCAAACCCTGGGTAGCCGATATCTATCGCCTCACGCCGGCTATCGATGAGGTCATCCTATATGAACGTCCCGGCGTGCATGCCGGAATCCGCGGCCTTTGGCGTCTGGCCCGGGAGCTCAAAGGCCGTCATTTCGATCTGGCCATTCTCCTGCAAAACGCCATCGAAGCGGCCGTGATCGTCCGCCTGGCGGGCATTCCGCTTCGGGCCGGCTATGCCAGCGACGCCCGGGGCTTCTTGCTTACCCATGGCATAAAAAAGACGCAGGCCAGCAACAAAGTCCATCAGGTCAGGTATTATCTGGAGATGGTTCGGGCCCTCGGCTGCGAGGAAATAAGGCCCGGGCCTCTGCTGGCGCTCTCCCCGGAGGGGGAAAGGGAAGCCGACCGTTTGTTTGCGGAGCAGGAACTGGACCCCGGGGCCGGAGTTGTAGGTTTTGCCCCGGGCGCCGCCTATGGCCCGGCCAAAAAATGGTTTCCCGAGAGGTATGCGGCCCTGGCCGATAGACTGAAGAAAGATTTTTCCCTCGGGACCATGCTCTTGGGAAGCAAGGGCGACCGGGACACGGTGCAAGCTATCCAGGGGGCGGCCTCGCTCCCCCATGCCGACCTGACGGGCAAGACGGACCTCGCCACCGCGGTTTCCCTGATCGCCCGGTGCCGTCTCTTCATCACGAACGATTCTGGCTTGATGCATATCGCCGGGGCACTGCAGGTCCCGACTCTCGCGATCTTCGGCTCCACCAACCCGCAAACGACTTCGCCGCTCGGCGAAAAGAGCGTCGTCCTCTATAAGGGTGTCGCCTGCAGCCCCTGTCTCAGGGAGACCTGCCCCACCGATTTTCGGTGTATGGATCTGATCGGGGTGGACGAAGTTTATGAAAGGGCAAAGGGGCTCTTATGCCGGAGATGAAGCAGGCGGCCGTCTTCCTGGACCGCGACGGCACGATCAATGAAGAGGTGGGATATTTAGACGATCTCGGGAAGTTGCGTATTATTCCCCAGGCGGTACAAGCGATCCGGTTGATCAACGGCAGCGGGATGCTCGCCGTAGTGGTGACCAATCAATCAGGCGTGGCACGGGGCTATTTTACGGAGGCCTTCGTCGTCTCCGTCCATGCCCGGCTCCAGGAGCTGTTGCAGGAAAGGGGCGCCCACCTCGATGCCTTCCTCTATTGTCCCCACCACCCCACTGAAGGTACGGAACCTTACCGCACCTGCTGCCTCTGCCGCAAACCCGCAGCCGGGATGCTGCAACAGGCCGCCGGGCAGTGGGAGATCGACCTCGCCCGGTCCTATATGATCGGGGATACGTTAAACGATATGGCTGCGGCCGAGAAGGCCGGTGTCAAAGGCGTTTTGGTGCGGACCGGCTATGGCCGGGATGCGGAAAGAGATCTGGCGGCCGCACCGGTCAAGCCTGTCCATATTGCCGCGGATATCCTGGCTGCGGTCTCCTGGATCATGAGAGATCGTGTAACATGAATATCCTGATTGTGAAACTAAGCGCCCTTGGCGATTGTGTGCACACCCTGCCGGCCCTTTCCCTGCTGCGGAGATGTTATCCCCGGGCCCATATCACCTGGGTCGTTGAAACGGCCGCCGCCGACTTGATAAAAGATCATCCCTGCCTGGATCGGGTCCTCGTTTCGCACCGAAAACAATGGCTCCGGGAACTAAAAGGGGGCCACTTCGGGGTCCTGAAAGAAATAGCGCAATTTGTCGGTAACTTGCGCGGCCGCCCCTACGATCTGGTGATCGACTTTCACGGACTGTTCAAAAGCTCCGTGCTCGTCTGGCTATCTGGGGGTAAGCGGCGGCTGGGTTATGACAGCATGCAGGAACTGAGCGGCCTTTTTGTAAACGAAAAGATCCACGAGGACATGGGCAAACATGCCGTGGACCGGTATCTGGATTTTATCCGCTATCTCTCCACAAAAGACCATCTTTCTCTCCAGCCGCAGGATGGACAGGAGGTTGGCGCCGCCCCGGAGCCGGTCGGGGAAGCGGAATTCCTGATCCCGAGCACGAAAAAGGAAGAAGACCGGGTCGCGCAGCTGCTCAAGGCACAGGGACTGGCGGGCCGACGCTTCGTAGCGGTAAATCCCATCGCTTTTTGGGAGACGAAACTCTGGGCCGAGGATAAATTCGCCCAGCTCTGCGATCTGCTGGCCGAGCACTACGACGTGGCGGTGGTCTTTACGGGAACGGAAGAAGAAGCTCTCCGGCGCATCCAGACCAGGATGCGGACGTCCTGCCTCAATCTGGCCGGTAAAACATCCCTTCGCGAGCTGGCGGTACTATACCGTCAGGCCGCCTGTGTGATTACCACGGATTCCGGTCCGATGCACCTGGCTGCAGCCGTGGGAACGCCCGTGGTCGCCCTCTTCGGTCCCACCGATCCGCGCCGCACGGGCCCCTACGGCAAGGACCACGTAGTGGTACGCAAGGACCTGGCCTGCCGCCCCTGTTTTCTGAAGAAATGCACGAAGAAAGAATGTATGAACCTGATCAGCGTGGAAGAGGTGTTGCAGGCCGCAGGCGGGATACTAAAGGCAAAAGTAAAAAGGCAAAAGTAAAAAGGCAAAAGTTATGTTTATCTACCTTAAAAAATCGACGCCTGAGTCCATTGAGGAAGAACTCGGCCAGGAAAGAGCGGAGGTGCTGGCGCGAGCGGGAAACAGACTTGCCCGGGACCTGGAGCGGCTGGAGGCGTTGGCGCGCTTGCTTGAAGAGAAACGTCTGGCCTATGCCGGGGCTGGTAAAGAGGCGGGCGGCCATCCCGAGGACTTCCCCGAGGATAAATTTCACCCGGGAGCCATCGCTGATATCAACGATCTGGTTATCAAATACAACCGGATCCGGGAAGAGGCGCTGTTGTCCGCTTATTACCTGCTGGTAACACGTGAGGCGCTGGGACTCCGCAACCATAAATGGGTGGAAGAATATTACCCGATACCGGGCAAAAAAAGCTTGCTTATTACGCATGATGGATAGAATTCAGCAAAGCCTGCCCCAGACTTGTTACGGAGTCCTATACTCTCTGGTCCTGCTTTATCTGGCCCTGGTGCTCGCCTGTGCTGGGCCGGCTCCGGGAACAAGACCGCAACGCGGCGTCTACCATCAGGTGCAGAACGGGGAGACCATCGCGGGCATCGCTCGGTTATACAAGGTGTCTGAGGCGTTGTTGGCCGCAGCCAACCATTTGCGCAGTACGGACCGGCTCGAGGCGGGGAGGATCATCTTCGTTCCCGGGCCGCGGTATATCCCCGCCCTTAAGCCGCCGCCAGCGGGCACAGAGGGAGCAGGAGCCGGACCCGGCCAGATGACGCCGGCATACAAAGGGGAGAGCGAGGATAAGGCTGCTCTTAAGAAAGGTGAGGCTCCGGCTCCGGCTCCGGCCCTGCCGCCAGAAAAGCAAAAGGAAGCAAAAACTCCCCGGCGGGAGGCCGCGGCCGAAAAGAAACGCCCTCTCCGGAACTTTCCCGATAATTTAAAGGATATTCCCTTGCCTGCGCCCCCGGCCAAGGAACCGGAACGGACCCAGTCCGGGGGGACGGTCGAAGGGGAAAAGAAAGCGCCCCTCGAGAAGAAACGCTTCCTCTTTCCCCTGGAGGGGAAGGTCATCTCACGCTTCGGCCTGCAGCCAAACGGGCTCTATTTCAACGGCATCAAGATCGCGGCCCCGGCAGGCACGCTGGTCAAGGCTGCCGACGATGGTCTGGTCATCTTCTCCGATGCTCATCCCTTGAAGGACTACGGCCAGGCGATCATCATCAAACACGAGGGCAACTACATCACCGTCTATGCCAATCTGGACAAGAGACTCGTGAAACGTGACGACCGGGTAAAACGGGGAAGCGCTATCGCCGCAGTAGTCACTCCGGAAGTGCCGGCAGAGGGGTTTATTCATTTTGAGATACGCCGCAGCAATAAAGCGGTCAACCCGCTCCTCTTCTTTTCCGATCGCTAATCTCCGCCTCTCCCATTTTAGCGTAAGGGGGAGGATTTAATAAAACCGGGGTCGGCATCGGTATCGCTATCGGAATCGAAATTAGAAAAAAGAGTCGATAGCGATCCCGATACCGATACCGACCCCGAAAAGGATTCGATTAACCATGACCCAATATTTTGAACAGGGGCCCATCCGCCCGCCCAGTGAAGCCAGAAGCCTCCTGATCCGTCTCACCAGGAATTGCCCCTGGAATAAGTGCGCCTTTTGCGGCACCTATCGGGATCTCAAGTTTGCCCTCCGCCCTCCCCGGGAGGTAATTGACGATATCAATGCCGTCGCCGCCATCGTGGGGCAACTGCAAGAGCTCTCCCAGGAGCAAGGGGAGGGTGGTTTGATTTCGGAAAGGATACTGCAAAGAGTCTGGGATAGCTACCCTGCTTATGGCGATCGGCACCGCTCCGTGGCACTTTGGCTCTATTACGGCGGCGAGTCGCTCTTCCTTCAGGATGCCGATTCCCTGATCATGAAAGCACCAGACGTGGCCTCGATCCTGAGACATATCGGCCAGACTTTTCCCTTTGTCCGGAGGATCACCACCTATTGCCGCTCCAAAACGGCGGCCCACAAGTCCCTTGCCGATTTGCAACTGCTGGCGGAGGCCGGTCTTTCCCGGATTCACATCGGCCTGGAGAGCGGCTGCGATCCCCTCCTGAAATTTATCCGCAAAGGGGCAACGGCGGCGGAGCACGTCACCGCTGGAAGCAAGATCAAAGCGGCGGGCCTTTCCCTGTCGGAATACGTGATTCCCGGTCTGGGAGGCGAGCGCTGGACTGAGGAACATGCCCGGGAGACAGCGGAAGTAATAAATGCCATCAATCCGAATTTCATCCGCCTGAGGTCGCTCCACCTTTCCCGAGGTACGGCGCTCCTGGAAATGATGGAACAGGGTGAGTTTGTGCCTCTGGACGATGATGCCGTGGTTCGGGAAATAAGAAATTTCCTCTCCCGGCTGGAGGGCATTACCTCAACTATTGTCAGCGACCACGCCTTGAATCTCCTGGAAGAGGTCCAGGGACGGCTTCCCGAGGAGAAGGACAAAATTCTCGCCCTGATCGACCGCTATTTAGCCCTTTCGCACCGGAAGCGGCTCATCTTCCGGTTGGGCCGGCGGAGGGGCCTCTACCGCAGGCTTGAGGATTTGCATAACGAGGCAACCTATCGCGGCCTGGAAGAACTTGTGGACCAGTATGAAAAGAGGGAAAAGGGCGCCCTGGAAAAGCACCTCTGCCAGATCATGCATAACTTTATCTGAATAACGTTCCAGAACCTTGCATTTTGCCGCTTGACAGTGTGGCGCACTTCACATATAAAAACCGAGGGACGAAAATAACTATACCCTGTTCTTCAATATATTTATCCCCTTTGAACACTTTTTTTTAGGCGGAATAAGCAGTTGAGATCATGATAACGAGAACGAGCAAGAGAGCTGCCTTTTGGTTACTCCTAACCCTTTCGCTGGTGCCGGCCTGGGGAGGCGCCCAGACGAACCAAAGCGTGTCAGCCCTGGGAACCGCTTCCATCCACAATAATATCGTGGATGTGGCCCGGGACAAGGCCGTGGATAATGCGCTGCGCGCCGCAGTCGAGCAAGTCGCGGGCGTCATGGTTACGGGCAGTACGGAGGTGGAGAATTTTCAACTCAAAATGGACAGGGTCCTTTCCGAATCCCGCGGCTTCATCGAGAAATACCGGATACAGTCGGAAAAACGGATCGGCGATAACTATGAAGTGGCGATCGAGGCTGAGGTAGGTTCGGGCAAACTTCAGGATCGTCTGAAGGCGATGGAGTTGATCGTCAGCCGGAAATCCAAGCCCCGCCTCATGATCCTTTTCAGCGAAAAGGCCCCGAAGGATGCCGTCGCCGAAGCCGCCCTGCACAAGTTCTTTCTGGCCCAGGGCTTTCGCCTCATCGATTCCTCTTTTTTTTATAAGGTACGGCCGGAAATCAGTTCATCTTCCCAGAGGGATCAGGGGAAAATGCTGTCCGGTCTGGCCCGTCAGGCCGGTGCGGAGATTGTGATCTTAGGAACCGTGGAGGTGGCCAGCACGTCCATCACGGTAAGCGGCATCGAAATGAACACCAATAAAGTAACCCTTTCGGTTAAGGTCATAAACGGCGATACAGGCGACATAATCACGACGGAAAACGAAGCTAAAGCATCGCCCGGCGCCAAGGGCGACGTGCAGGGTATAACGGAAGACATCGCCGGGAAACTGGCGGCGCGGCTCCTGGCCGGTACCCTGGAGCGGTGGTCCACGGAGCTGACCAATACGCTCACGGTAAAACTGGTAGTTTCCGGTTTGCAGGATTATCAGCAGCTGCTCCATTTCAAGGAGCAACTGCCCTTGGCGGTGAAAGGCTTCCGATCGCTTTACCAACGCTCCTATTTGCAGGGCGAGGTCGACCTGGATATCGAAATCAAGGGCGACATCCAGGGGCTGGCCGACGATCTGGCCCTCTTGACCCTGAAGGAGCAAAAGCTCAAACTGACAGAGATCACACCCAACAGAATAGCCGGCGTCTTTGGGCCGTGATGAAACCACAGAGCGCACAGAGAGCAGCTCTTACGTTCTCGAAATGAGTTTTCCTTAAAATAAGCTACTGATGTTCTCAGTGATCTCTGTGGTTAGGGCCTTAATATTTGACAATACAATCGCATGCAGGAGGCATCCATGAAACATGATCGTCTACGGAAAAGGCTCATTATCATTCTCGGTGCATTTTTCCTTTGCGGCTGTGCCGTGAGTGAAAGTTACAAGTTAGGGCAGGAGATGGCCGCTGCCAAGCGCTGGGAAGACGCGGTCAGCTTATATGAGAAGGCCGTGAGTGAGAGCCCTGATAATCAGGAATTTCGGGAGGCACTCCAAAAGGCCAAGCAGGAATCGGCGAAAATAATCGCGGAAAAGGCGAAGGCTTCACTGGCCAGCCAGCCGGAACCAAATATCGCGCAGCTGGAGCGCATTGCCAAAGAAGCCGACAGGGCCGCACAACTTGATCCCGCCAATAAGGACATCGCTGCTTTTTCTCGAGGAGTGAAGGAAAAGATTGGCGCCCAGCAGGACAGGCTGAAGGACCTCTATGCCCAGGCAGATGGGGACATGCAAAAAGAGGACTGGTTGGCTGCGGCCGTAAAATTGCGGCAGATCAACAAGATCATGCTGAATTATGAGGAAACCGCCCGCCGCTTGGCCAGGGTGGAACAGGAAGGGGCGAAGATGCTCTACCAGCAGGGCTTGACCCTGGCCAAACAGGAGGACTGGAAGATGGCGGCCCAGTCCTTTAAGGCGGCCATGGATGTCAACCCCCAGTATTACGATGTGGCCAAGCTCTATCAGCAGGCCAAAGAACGGGACAGTGCGGACTATTTTCTCGCCGAAGGCGCTAAGGCCGAGCGCAGCCAGAATTGGGACCGGGCCATCACGATGCTGGAGAAGGCCCTGGAATATCAAACCGATAATGCGGAACTAGGCACCAAACTCGATGCGCTTAAGCTCAAGGCCGGGAAGCTCTATTTTGCCGAAGCCGTCAAACTGGCCAATCAGGGAATGCTCCATAAGGCAATGTCCCGCCTGGAGGCGGCTCGCACTTATACGCCCGCCTTGGCCAGCGAACCCACGGCCAAGGACTTTAACAACAAATTTTGCACGCTCCTGATGGACCGGGCGGCCAAGTACGCCGAAAAAGAGCTCTGGGGCAATGCCTACGTCTGGCTGCAAAAGGCCGAGTCCTTCAATCCCAACTATCCCAATCTGTTCCAGAAGCTTTTGGAGGCTCGGGATAAAATCAATACGCGCATAAGAAAATCCATTGCCGTGTTTGATTTCGGGGCCCCGTCCAATCACAAGGATGCCGGCAAGATCGCCGCCAACAAGCTGATTGCCTACCTGCACAAGAATGCCAGCGGTGATCTGCGGATTATCGAAAGGGAAAATTTACAGTCCATCTTAAGGGAGATGCAGCTGGGACAGACTGGCCTGGTGGATATCAGGACGGCGCAGAGCATGGGGAAGATGCGCGGCATCGACACCTTCATCATGGGCGACGTCCTCCAATACTCTGCCAACTATATCGACCGGCCGAGCAACGCCCAGGAGAGAGTCGTGGTGGATGAAGAGGATGTCCCTAATCCGGCCTTTGAGCTCTGGAAGATGATGCATCCGAAACCGAACCCCGAAGACCTGGCCACGGCTCCCGCAATGACCGTAAAAAAACCTCGGTACCAGCTATTATCCTACAGGAAGGGCAGCGCCACCATTACCTCCATGATCGAGGTGTCCTACAAACTGGTGGACACTTCCACGGGGGAAAATATCTTTACCAATAATATTGCCGGTAAATTAATCAAGGACGACAAATACTCCGAGGGATTATCGATTGCCAATGTCGCTGCCGACCCGCTGGAGCTTCCCACGCAGGAAGAGGTCCTGGACGAGTTGACCAATGCCAAGGTCTCCGAGGTAGGACAGAGCGTCTTGAAACAATACCAGAGCCTCGAAGTGCAGTATTTTAACGACGGGCAATTGCAGGAAAAAAGACGGAACTTTGAGCTGGCCTTGGAAAAATACACCGATGCCCTGTTCGACGAAAAGCTGAAAGGCATGACAACCCCTGTTTCCCAGAAGTGCCAGGAACTGATCACTAAAATAATCCAGGATAGATAGAGACCCGGAGTATGGTTGCCACGGAGTAGTTGCATGGGAAAAAGAGCCTGCTTTGTCTTGAGTCTTACGGCGTGCCTGATCTTGCTGGGGGCGACGCATCTTTACTGCGCCCCGGCGCCGGTGAAGCTGTCGATTTTCAATTTTCAGCCCCTCAATATCGAGACCTCAACCCTGGGCACCACGGTCACCAACATGCTGATCACTTCGCTTGCGGCGGAATCAGGCCTGGCCATTCTCGATCGCAAGGAACTGGAAACCTTCTTGATGCTCAACGACATGCAGCAAAACGAGAAGCTGGACAATATCGCCGCAATCGGCGGCCGGCTGGGACTGGACGCCATCGTCATCGGCACGGTGGACAAGAAGGGCTCCGTGCTGCTTATCAATTGCAAAATTGTCCATATCGAGCAGAAGAAAGTCATCTTTTCCCAGCAGCTGCGCTCCCTCGGTGATGCCCGGTTGGCGGCCGAGTTGAGCGGCTTGGCAAAAGGCGCGGCCAAAGCCCTGCTCGCACTTTCGGCAAAGCCGAAGGAGGATGCCTTTTGCAGGGGACCGGTGAACGTCCAAAAAAGGCCGGGCAACAGACGGATCCAGTTAAGCTGGGAAAAAGCTCCCGGAACCAGCGCCATGGCCTACGAGGTATTTCGCGCCACCAACGAAAAGGGCCCCTACGCCAAGGTCGGGCAGGTCACGCAGCCCGAATTTGTCGATCAGGATCTGGAAAACAAAGTCGTCTATTATTACAAGATCCGGGCTTACGACGAGAAAGGCTTGCCCAGCGAATATTCGGATACCTGTGCGGCCGAAACAGCCCTGACGCCCAATGCACCGGTCTTGTTGAAGGCCGACAGCCACATCAAGAGCATTCAGCTCACCTGGACGCCCAGTCCCATGGCCAGCAGTGATCCTCTGAAATTAAAGGGCTACAAAATCTATCGCGCCCCGACCGAGCAGGGCACCTATAAAGAGGTGGCCAATGCCTCAGGGGAGGCAATTGCCAGTGAAGGGGCCACAGCGGATCGGTTACCCAGGATAACCTTTACGGACAAGGGACTGACCGATGGGGAAGTCTGTTATTACCGCTTGACGGCCTATAACGAAAAGAATCTGGAAAGCGAATTTTCCTCCAGCCTCAAGGGTGCAACGATTGCCGCGATCAGCGACGTGGCTATCCAGGGCGATCTGATCAGGGAGATAAGACTCTCCTGGCCGGCCCTGGAGGCACCGGCCATCAAGGGATATGCCGTCTATCGCAGCGATAAGGAAGATCAGGGTTTTAAGAGAATCAAAGTGCTCGATTTCCCCGCGGCCGCGGGGGCAAAAAAGGTGCAATTTCAGGATACCGAGGGGCTGGGGGATCTCCTCAGGTACTACTACAAGATCACCGCCTGGGAATCCCCCGACCTGGAATCAGCGCCCTCGGCTGTGGTTTCCGCCCAGACGAAAGGCAAGCCGCCCGTTCCCGAAGGAGTGCAGGCCCTAAGCGGCTTGGTTAAAAAAGTCGAAATCACCTGGTTGGCCAGCAAGTCCGAGGATGTGGAAGGATATAAAATATATGGCTCCCGTCAAAAAGACGGGGAGTTTGTCCTCATCAAGAGAGTTGCGGGCCGGACGAACAATAAATTTACCGATGAGGAAAGGGACAATGGGAAGCTCGAGGATAACGGCACCTACTACTACCGGATGACAACCTACAACAAGGTGGAGGTGGAGAGTTCTTCCGTGCTGGCAGCGGCCACGACGAAACCCCGTCCGGTAAAACCTAGGTCCTTGCAAGGCGAGGCCCTGAAGGTTAAGGAAATTCCCCTTTCCTGGCAGGCTAACCCGGAAGCTGATATAGCCTATTATCACATCCTGCGCAGCAATTCGGAAAACGACGATTTCGGCCGGGTGGCCCGGGTGGCCGCCGGGAAGACATCCTACCTCGACAAAGACCTGAAAGACGGCGCCGCCTATCGGTATGCACTGCAGGCGGAAGATCGGGCCGGCTTGCTGAGCGACTTTTCGGAGATCCTCCGCATGCAGACGAAGCCCCGTCCCAAGACTCCTTCGGCCTTCTCGGGCGCAGTCTCCGGAGAGAGGGTAAATCTCACCTGGGAGCGCGGCGCGGAACCGGACATCGCCTTTTATACGATCTATGAAAAGAAATTCTTCGGCCTGGAGAAGATAGCCACACCTGCGGGACCGACCTTCAGCGAGGCGTCGCCCGCTTTGGGCAAGAGCAAGACCTATGTCCTGACGGTGACCGACCGGGACGGTCTGGAGAGCGAACCAAGTGCGGAAGTGACCGTGACGGGCAGGTGAGAGTATGAAAAAAGAAACCACAGAGGACAGTGAGAGCTCCTCTGGGTTCTCCAGATAACTTTTTCCCGAAAAGTGTTACGGAAATTCTCTGCGCTCTCTGTGGTTAATATTTGCCGCGCAGAGTCAGGCAAGGGAGGTGAGGAAGATGATGCGGAAAATATGGATCGGCCTATTACTCCTGGGGCAATTAGGTCTGGCGGTCCCGGCGTGGGCCGCGGATAGCGGCCGCTACCAGGTGGTTGCCGCGGGTGTCGACAACGCCTATCTCGTAGACACGGAAACGGGGTTCGTCTGGGCTCTGAGCTATCGAACCCTGGCCACGGGGCGGGAGCCCGTGGCGATACCCTATAAGTTCATCCTCATCACACCCAAATCGCAGCACGACTTTCTCGTGGAGCAGGCGCCTGTCCTTACGGATACAAAAAAAGAGGCGAAATGACATGCAACGAAGAATCCTCAAGACATGGACTTGGCTGATATCAGGGGTTGTGCTGCTATCTTTGACGGGTTGTGTCGTGGCCACCCGGGATACGCTTCTTGTTCCGCCCATCCGGTCCCTTTTTGAAGGAACCTACAAGGTCGATCCCTACATGGAGCAACACCGGCCCGTCACCATCGCCGTACTTCCTTTCCTGGATAATTCCCGAAAAAAGGAAGGTGCCGCAGAGGTGCGGAAGGGCTTTTATAACCACTTCAGCTCCCTGCCTTTTAAAGACATGGAACTCCGGAGGGTCGACAACCTGCTGAAAAAGGCCGATCTCGAGGAAACAGAGGCCCTCTATCGGACCTCGCCGCAGGAACTCGGCAAGATCCTGAATGTCGATGCCGTGGTCTTCGGTGAAATATCCAATTTTGACAAATTGTTTGCCGTTGTATATTCACAGGTTGCCGTGGGGGCAGAGATTAAAATGTACGATACCCGTACGGGCAAGTTCCTCTGGAGCGGCATGCATACGGTGCGCATCCATGAGGGCGGCATTTCCACGAACCCCGTGGGGATCATCGCCACGGTCATTGCCACCTCCATGAATGTCAGAGATATTCAGCTTCTGCGGGCCTGTGATGATCTCTTCCGGGAAATGGTCAAAACCATTCCTACGCCGGCCCTCGCCGAAGCACTGCGTCCCCCGCTCATCTCCCTGCTTACCCAGGACACCAGGAATCTGCCCAAGAAAGCGGGCGAAGAAATTAAGATCGTCATCCGGGGCGCCCCCAAGATGCAGGCCTACTTCGACATCGGAGATTTTAAGAGGCACATCGAGATGGAGGAACTGGAAACGGGCGGTTATCTCGGCACGTACAAGGTACTGCCAGGCGATAACGTGACACAGGCCCTCATTACGGGCTACCTGGCAGACGACAGTGGCAATACGGCCCAGTGGGTCGATGCCCTCGGGTCTGTGACCATCGATACCACGCCGCCGGAAAAGGCCAGGGAGCTGCAAACACAGGGAGGCGACAAAGCCGTCTCCCTGAAGTGGGGAAAATCACCGGCCCCTGATCTGGCCGGCTATCGCATCTACCGGAGCCAGACCCCTCTGTCGGGCTTTCAGGAGGTGGGAACAAGCGAATTCACGGAATGGCGGGATGAACGGGCCGTGAATGGTCAAAAATACTTTTACCAGTTAACGGCCTATGATCGGGCCGGCAACGAAAGTGAAAAAAGCGACGCCGTTCTGGGCTTGCCCATTGCGCCCGGTCCTACGCCTGTTTCCGGCGTTATCGCCGCCGAAACCACCTGGTATGCCGGGGCGAGCCCTTACGTACTGGAACAGACCGTGACGGTTAAGGGCAAAGGCCAGCTGACCATCGAGCCGGGGACGGAAATTCTTATTAAAAACGGCGGCCTGGTCGTGGAAGGTCAGCTCAAGGCGCAGGGTACGAAAGAGCGGCTTATTAGTTTTACCGCCGCCGTCGGGACCAGGGAGTGGGAGGGCATCTCTTTTCGGAACGTGAAGGAAAATGAAAATTACCTCCAGTACCTCCGCATCACCAAGGCCAAAACAGCCCTAACCTGTGAGGCCGCCTCGCCCCAGATCGCAGATTCCGAATTGACGGATAACGGCCAGGCTCTCAAAATATCCGGCGCCTTTTCCCGGCCTGCCCTGCACCGGAACATGATTCATCATAACCGGGAGGAGGGGGTTGTCATCAGCGCGGGTGCCCAACCCGTCCTGACGGAAAATTCCATCAACGATAACGGCAAGGCGGGTGTTTACAGTGAAGCGGCCAGTCCCGTTCTCAATGACAATCTCATCCTCAGAAATCAGGGCTGCGGCATCATCGTGCAGAAGAGCACGGCCCGCCTGGGGGGGAACAAGCTCCGGGATAACAAACCCCTCGACATGCAGGCGGACATGACCGGCGAGCCGGTCCAGGCCCTGGATAACTGGTGGGGCACCGTGAACGGCGGCGATATCCTTTCCCGGATTCGAGGTAAGATTAATATCGCGACGATTCTGGATAAAGAGGAAGGTGGGAAATCAATCAAACTGCCGATACTGGAATCAATGCTCGGCGGGACGATCGCGAAGGATGCCTTTTTGATCCTCTCCCACAGTCCCTACCAGGTGGCAAGCGATGTCCTCATCACAGGAGGCGCCACGCTGACCATCGAACCCGGCGTGGCTATTCTCTATGAGCAAAAACGGACAATAACGGTCGAAGATGGCGGGGTGATTGCCAAGGGATCGAAAGAACTGCCGATTCTTTTCAGCGCCGCCGGTGCCGCGCCAATGCCTGGCTTCTATGGGAGCGCCATCCGGTTTACCAAACCTACGAAAATCAACAGCATCTTTTCTTACTGCATCTTCAAGTATGCCGAAACGGCCTTCGATATCCATTACGGGGCCCCGGAAATTTCCTACTGCCACATCACCAAGAACTCACAAAACGGTATCTTCTGCCGCAACGATGCAGCCCCGAAGATCAGCTTCAATTTCTTTGATCATAACTTTGGCGAAGGCGCCATCCGGAGCGTGGGCATGTCCAAGCCCGTCCTGAACTATAATAATTTCCTGAACAACACCTTTGCCATCCAGGCCTTTTCCTCGATTTATCTCGATGCCCGGCATAACTGGTGGGGCAAGACGCCGCCTGCAGAGCAGGACATCTTCAAGCACAGCGAGGAAAGCATCAACATTACACCTTGGCTGGAGCGGCCCGAGGAAAGAGCTTTCCGTGAAAAATAAAGGAGGAATGCCTATGAAATTCAAGAAGATCGTGACTTGTGTGCTGGCCGCTGCGGTGCTCCTTTCCCCCTGGTCACTATCCTGGGGCCAGGAGAGCGTGACCATGTCCGAATGGATCCAGCTCATCGAAAAGATCGGCACCAGTGGCAGCATCAATTGGTCGGCGGGCTATATCGAAGCGGTGGGCATCGGCGCCCCCCCGGCCAAGGTCCTGGGGCTGCCGCAGGCGCGTCCCATGGCGTTGCGCGCCGGGGAACTGGTGGCCAAACGCAATCTGCTCGAAGTCACCAAAGGGGTGCGTATCGATTCGACAACGATCATCAAGGACTTTACGGTGGCCAGCGATGTCATCAACTCCCAGGTGGAAGGATTTATCAAGGGAGCCCAGGTTGTCAAGCAGGAATATATGTCCGATGGCACTGTCGAAGTAACGGTGCGGATGCCCCTTTACGGAAACTTTTCCCAGGCCATTATGCCGAAGATTTTGGAGCAGCGGAAGTCGGAAGAGTCGAAACCGGCCGCACCGCCGGCGGCGCCAGCCAAAACACCTGCGGCGGCATCTGTCTATACGGGCTTGGTAATCGATGCCCGAGGCATGCAGACCCGTCCCGCCATGTCCCCGAGGATTATCGACGAAAATGCGCAGGAAATCTACAGTGCCCAGCAGGTGGACAGAGAACAGGCCATTCAGAAAGGCATGAGCGGCTATGCCCGCGACCTTACGGCCGCACAGAGCAACGCCCGGGTCACCAATAACCCGCTGACGATCAAAGGATTGAAAACGCAAGGTCAGGGACGATCGGATATCGTGATCAGCAATGCCGATGCCGCGGCCCTCCGGGGGACAGGCGACAACCTGTCCTTCCTGAAGAAATGTCAGGTCATGATCGTTCTGGACTGAGGCGGGCGAGGAGATTCGGGATTGCCAGGAAAAATTGTTTTACTGCCGGCTGATTTAACGAACAAGATTGCGGCGGGTGAGGTCATCGAGCGACCCGCCTCCATCGTGAAAGAATTGGTGGAAAACGCCCTTGATGCCGGGGCCACGGACATCGCCGTAGAGTTGCACCGCGGGGGTTGCGAGGCCATCCGGATCACCGACAACGGCGAAGGCATGGATCCCGAGGATGCGAGCCTGGCTTTTTCCCGCTACGCCACCAGCAAAATATATCAATTTGCCGACATCTATGCCGTCCGTTCCTTCGGTTTTCGCGGCGAGGCCCTTCCCAGCATTGCTTCCATTGCCCGCCTGGAGATGACTACCAAAAAAAAGGATTCCCTGGAAGGGACACGGGTGGTGGTTGAAGAAGGCGAGATCCGCGAAAGAAGCGCCGTGGGTTGTCCTGTCGGGACGTCCATCCTCGTCAGCAACATCTTCGACCCCGTACCGGTGCGCCGTAAATTCCTGAAGTCGGAAAAAACAGAACAGGGCCAATGCCTGGATGCCCTGATCCGGCTCGCCCTGGCCCATCCCGAGGTACGCTTTCGGGTTACGGACAAAGGCAAGGAAATCCTCGCTCTTCCCAGGGAACAGGACGCCGGGCAGCGGTTGGCACTCCTCTTGGGGACGGACTTTCGGGAAGGGATGCTCACTCTTACGGGGCAACGTCCGGCCATAAAACTAACGGGCTTTGCCTCCGGACCGGCCCTGACCCGGACCAACGCCCGGCATATCTACGTTTATGCAAATAAGCGCTTCATCAGGGACCACCTGATAAATCATGCCATCATGACGGCCTATCGGAATATTATTGCCGCAAAACGCTATCCCCTGGTCGTGCTCATGCTGGAACTCCCGCCTCAGGATCTGGACGTGAATGTCCATCCGGCAAAATTGGAGGTCCGGTTTCGCAATCCCCGGGAGATATACGAGATGATCCTGGAGACCCTGGCCATGGCGCTCGCCGGCCTGCCGCCTCTCTTGGGTGCGGGGGATCAGGAGCGGTTTGCCCCGGCCGGCACGGCCAACCATCCGCAGTATCGCTTCCGGGTGGAGCAGGCCCTGAAGAGATATACCCTGTCGTCCCAGGAGACGCCCTTTGCTTTTGCCAAGGGTCCGACTAATCCCTTGCCGCTTTGCGAAGCCTTACCTCTTTTTCCGGAAGAGGAGAGCCAGGACCGTGTGCCTGGGGTCCCAGCCTTCAGCGCGCTGACCTATCTCGGCCAGGTCGGCGGCACCTATCTCGTTTTTTCCGCCCCCGAGGGGATGATCATTCTGGATCAACATGCCGCGCACGAGAGGATGCTTTTTGAGAGTCTCAAAAGAAAGGCCCGCGAGGCCCCCCAGGAACCGGCCAGCCAGCGGCTGCTCATGCCGGAAGTGATCAGTCTGCCGCCCCGGGAGATGGCTTTTCTCCTGGAGAGTCTTGCGCTTCTTCAGGAATGCGGCTTTGACATCGAGCCCTTTGGCAACGACACCGTCGTCCTGAAGGCCCTCCCTGCCTTGCTGGCGCAGGGGGACCCCAAAGGCATGATCCAGAGCTTTCTGGAAGAATTTCCCGAGCGGCAGGGAGCTTCCCTGGCCGAAAAAAAGGAAAAAATCTATGCTTTCTTGGCCTGCAAAGGCGCTGTAAAGGCGACCCATCCTCTGTCGCCGGCCGAAGTGGCGGCCCTCTGCGGGGAATTGGATAAAACACCCTTCATCTCCTCCTGTCCCCACGGCAGACCAGTTTTTATACCTTTTTCCTTCGCGCAGCTGGAAAAAATGTTCAAGAGGCGTTAGCAATTTACTTATCCCGTTTCTCGGGATTCAGGAGCATTGGTTCATGCTTTCCCCTTCTTCCCCCGCGCGTTTGGTCATCGTCGTCGGTCCCACCGGCGTAGGCAAGACCAAATGCGCCCTGAGCATCGCCCGAAAGTGGGGGGGGGAGATTATCAGCGCCGATTCCATGCAGGTCTATCGTTATATGGATATCGGTACGGCCAAACTCACCCCGGCCGAAAGGGAAGGCATTCCCCATCATCTCCTCGATATTGCGGAGCCTCAGGAAAGCTTCAATGCTTCCCTGTACACCCTCCTTGCCAGACGCGCCATTGCCGGGATCGGGAAAGGCAAGCCGATCATCGTTGTGGGGGGAACGGGTCTCTACATCAAGACCCTGCTGGGCGGAATCCTGGCGGCCCCGGGCCCCGATGCCGCACTCCGGCTTTACTACCAAGAACAGCGGGAACGCTACGGCAAGGGGCATCTTTTCCGGCTCTTGGAGCAAAAAGATCCGCTGGCAGCCTGCCACCTCGATCCCGCCGATACCTCCCGCATCATCAGAGCCCTGGAGGTCTGGGAGCAGAGTGGCCGGTCCATTGTCGAAGAGCAGGAAGCCCATCGGTTTGGCGAGCGACCCTACATCTGCCTGAAGATAGGCCTCACTATGGAAAAGGACCGCTTGTATGAACGGATCACCAGCCGGACGGAGGAAATGATCGACCGCGGGCTCGTCGGGGAGGTAGAGTGGCTTCTGGCACAGGGTTATCATGGCGAACTGAAATCCATGCAGGCCATCGGCTACCGCCACATCGTTCGTTATTTGCGCGGCGAAGCTGCCTGGCCTGACGTCCTGGCTTCGATGAATAGAGATACGCAGCGTTACGCCAAGCGTCAGCTGACCTGGTTCAAGGCCGATAAAGAGATCCTCTGGTTTCCGCACGACGAGGAAGCCGCCATCCTGGAGAGGGTAGGGAGGTTCCTCGGGGGTGACGGGACGGCCGGAAATATCTTGACTTAACGAGGGGATGAAGATAATTAATCCCGCTGTAAGGAAACCCTTGCCGGAGATTCTATAAAGTTATGACATTATTAAATAAAGCATTTGATCCGCAAAACTCGGAACCCGATTTGTACGACTATTGGCTGCAGCATGATTATTTTAGAGCCGCTGATGAAAGCGACCATAAACCCTTCTGCATCGTCATCCCTCCTCCGAACGTGACGGGAATACTGCATATGGGACATGCCTTGAACAATGTCCTGCAGGACATCATGGTGCGGTATCGGCGGATGCAGGGCTATAATGCGCTGTGGATGCCGGGCATGGATCATGCGGGTATTGCTACACAGAACGTTGTGGAGCAGCAGTTGGCCAAGGAAGGCATCTCCCGCCACGATCTCGGTCGGGAAAAGTTCATCGCCCGGGTCTGGGAGTGGAAAGCAAAATCGGGCGGCACGATCATTAATCAATTAAAGCGCCTGGGCTGCTCCTGTGACTGGTCCCGGGAACGCTTTACCATGGATGAGGGATTGTCGCAGGCGGTACGGGAGGCCTTTGTCCGTTTATACAATGATGGGTTGATTTATCAGGGTGATTATATCGTCAACTGGTGCCCCCGTTGCCATACGGCCATCTCGGATCTCGAAGTAGATTACCGGGAAGAGGCCTCCTCTCTGTGGTATATCCGCTATCCCCTCACGGACGGCAACGGCGAAGTCATTGTGGCCACGACACGCCCCGAAACCATGCTCGGGGATACAGCCGTAGCCGTCAACCCGCAGGATGAAAGGCACAAAGACAAGATTGGCCAAGAAGTAATCCTCCCGCTGGTAAATAGAAAGATTCCCGTCATTGCCGATGAGTACGTTTCCCTGGAATTCGGCACGGGCGCGGTGAAGATCACACCGGCCTGCGACCCCAATGATTTTTCCATTGCCGAGAGGCATAGCCTGCCCATCATCAAAATCATGGACGGAGACGCCATCATCAATGAGGCTGGTGGTGTCTATCAGGGTCAGGACCGTTACGAAGCCCGGCGCAACGTTGTCAAAGATCTGGAAAAGGGTGGGTATATTGCCCGGATTGAGCCTTATAGCCACAATATAGGCCGTTGTTACCGGTGCCGCACGGACATCGAGCCCACTATCTCCCGCCAGTGGTTCGTGAAGGTAAAACCCTTGGCCAAGCCCGCAGCCAACGCCGTTGTAACTGGCAAGACCAGGATCATCCCCCCGACCTGGGAGAGCACCTATTTCGATTGGATGAACAATATCCGGGACTGGTGTATTTCCCGGCAGATCTGGTGGGGTCACAGGATCCCCGTCTGGTACTGTGCTTGCGGCCAGATCACCGCCTCCGTCACGGAACCGGCCGACTGTCCGCATTGCGGGGGAACGTCTCTGCGGCAGGACGAAGATGTGCTCGACACCTGGTTCAGTTCGGCACTCTGGCCCTTCTCCACGTTGGGATGGCCGGCCGAGACAAAGGCTTTAAAGACCTTTTATCCCACGTCCCTTCTCATTACAGGTTTTGATATCCTCTTTTTCTGGGTGGCCCGCATGATGATGATGGGTCTTTACATCAGGAAGGATGTGCCTTTCCGGGATGTCTATCTGCACGCCCTCGTGCGGGACGAAAAAGGCGAAAAAATGAGCAAATCCAAGGGTAACAGCATCGATCCCCTCGCCATGGTCGATAAGTTCGGCGCCGATGCCCTGCGGTTTACCCTGGCGGCTTTTACGGCTCAGGGCCGGGATGTCCGGATGTCCGAGGAGCGGATTGAAGGATACAAGTTCTTCGTCAACAAAATCTGGAATGCGGCGAAATTCATCCAGATGAATGTGGCGGATTATGATGGGGGAGGCGAGCCGGGGGAGGTCTCCCTTGCCGATCGCTGGATAAAGTCCCGCCTGAACGCCACCATTGCCGAGGTTACAGCGGGCTTGGACGAATACCGGTTCAACGAGGCCGCCGCAGCCGTCTATCAATTTACCTGGCATGAATTGTGTGATTGGTATCTGGAAATGGTAAAACCCGTATTATATGGGAAAAGCCCTGTGGGTTCACGGAGAGCCGCGCAAGAAACCTTGCTCTTTGTCCTGGAAAGGTCCTTAAAGCTGCTGCACCCCTTCATGCCTTTCGTCACGGAAGAAATCTGGCGCCATTTGGTAGACGCCGATGCCAGCCTGATGATCAGCGCTTTTCCGTCGCCCGATTCGGCCAGCCATGATCCTGAGGCGGAGAGCCGGATGGCGGCCGTGATGGGGATAATCACCGCCATCCGGAACATCCGGGGCGAAATGGCGATTCCCCCTTCCAAAAAATTGCGTGTCCTCATCCATCCTCCCCAGGAAGAGAGGGAAGAGGTCCTGTTGGGCGCCCTGGATTATATCACCAACCTGGCAAATCTCGAATCCTTCGCCATCATCAGAGGCGAGGAGCCAAAAGATGCCGCCACGGGCGTGGTCAATGACATCAGAATCTTCGTCCTCCTGGAGGGACTGATTGACCTTGCCAGCGAGCAGGCCCGGCTGGAGAAAGAAATGGCAAAGGTAACCGCGGACCTCTCCGTGGTTACAAAAAAACTGTCCAACAGAGACTTCCAGTCCAAGGCCGCCCCTGCCGTCGTGCAGAAAGAAGAAGAAAAATTTCGGGAACTAAAGGGTAAGCATGCCGTCCTGGAAGCGGCCCTAAGAAAGGTGCTGGGTGCCGGGTCATAGGTGATGGGTCAGGGTACCATTACCCATCGCCCATCACCCATTACCTATTAACCATTACCTATAACCTAATTTCAAAGGATATTATTATGAAAGAAAACCTGATGGCATTAAAAGCGGAAATAGGTAAAATAATCGCCACGGCCCTCGCGGAAGACATCGGGCCCGGCGATGTGACGACCACGGGCGCTCTGTCGGGCATGGAGACAGGCTATGCCAAAGCCGTTGCCAAATCCGATACGGTCATCGCCGGGCTGGATGTGTTTCGGGAAACTTTCCTCTACATGGATAAGGAAATTTCCTTTAAGGCCCAGGTGGAAGACGGGCAAAGCGTTGCGAAGGGCGATATTATTGCCCTACTGGAGGGGCGTCTCATGAGCATCCTGATGGCCGAGCGGGTGGCGCTCAACCTCTTTCAACGGATGTGCGGCATCGCCACGCAGACGAGAAGACTCGTCGAGGCCGTACAAGGCACGCCAGCCAAGATTATCCACACGCGGAAAACAGCTCCGGGCTTGCGTATTCTCGATACCTACGCTGTCCGTGCTGCCGGCGGTTACAGTCATCGTTTCGGACTCTTCGACGGCGCCTTGATCAAGGAAAATCACATCGCCGCTGCGGGTGGCATCGCTGCTGCCGTGGCCGGTGTGCGGCGCCGCATCCCCCTGACCGTAAAGATCGAGGTCGAGGTGGAAAGGATGGACCAAGTTGAAGAAGCCATCCAGGCCGGCGCCGATGTGATCATGTTTGACAACATGAGTCCCGAGGAGATGAGCCGGGCCGTGAAAATTGTCGCCGGCCGGGTGCCGCTCGAAGCCTCGGGCAATGTGACCCTGGCGAATGTCAAGGCCGTGGCCGCCACGGGAGTGGATTATATCTCCTCGGGAGCGCTGACCCATTCGGTTAAGGCGGCCGATATCTCGCTGCGCGTGGAATACCGGCATGAATAAAATGCATGGATTTTAATAAGGAAAACCTCAAAAGGGCCTTGGCGGAACAGGGGTTCGGAAACCCTCTTTACTTCCGTAACAAGACATCCTCCACCAACAACCTGGCCTATAGATTGGCCGAGGTGGGGGCACCGGAGGGAACGGCCGTGTTTGCCGATTGCCAGACAGCAGGGAAGGGGAGAAGGAACCGGTCCTGGGTCTCCCCGGCCGGCGTGAACCTCTATGTATCCCTCATTTTAAGGCCTACTTTGGCGCCGGCTCTTTGCGCCGTCCTGCCGCTCCTGGCCGGGGTGGCGGTCGCGGATCTGGCGACGGTCTGTGGCGTGGGGCAGGTCCACCTGAAATGGCCCAATGATGTTTATCTCGGCCCCAAAAAAATCGCGGGCATCCTCACAGAGATGAAATCCCTCGGCAAAGAAGTACAATTCATCATTTTGGGGATAGGCATCAATGTCAATATGGCGAGGGAGCAATTCCCTGCCCCCCTGGCAGATACGGCCACTTCTCTGCGGGAAGAAAAAGGCGCTGCTCTGGACCGGGTGGAAGTGGTGGCAACGTTGTTTAAGAACATGGAAATATATTATGAGCTCCTGCTGCGGGAAGGATTCGGCCCCATCAGGCAGCTGTGGCTCCGCTATTCACGAATGGTGGATCAATATTGCGAGGTAAGATGTGGGGGCGAGCTAAGCCGGGGAAGGATGGCGGGCATTGATGAAGGGGGGGCACTGCTGCTCCTTACGGAAGATGGCGGGCTACACCGCGTGCTCGCGGGAGATGCCACCATTATTAAACAGGAGTCAGGAGTCAGAAGCCAGAATAACCAATAATATTCTGAATTCTTACTCCTGGCTCCTGGATTCTATTCTTTTTAAGAGGAATGACCGATGCTCTTAGTCATTGACGTGGGAAATACCGATACGGTTTTGGGAGTCTATGATGGTGATGAACTGGTCCATGACTGGCGGATCCGGACCAACGTGAATCATACGGTGGATGAATACGGCATCCTCATTTACAATCTCTACCAAACAAGCAGGATAAGTTCCCGGGCCGTCAAGGATATCATTATTTCCTGCGTGGTCCCGCCGATGTTGAACATCTTGGAACCCCTGTGCCGGAAGTATTTCCACATCAAGCCCTTGATCGTCGGGCCCGGCGTCAAGACGGGCATGCCGATTTACTATGACAATCCGAAGGAAGTGGGCGCCGACCGCATCGTCAATGCCGTGGCGTCCTTCAGCAAATACCAGCGCGCCCTGATCGTCGTCGATTTCGGAACGGCCACGACCTTTGATTTCATATCCGCTGCCGGCGAGTATCTGGGCGGATGCATCGCACCGGGGATCATGATTTCCACGGAAGCGCTTTTTGAAAGGACGGCCAAACTGCCCCGGGTGGAGCTGATCCAGCCGAAATCGATCATCGCCAAAGACACGGTGAGCAGCATCCAGGCCGGCATCATGTACGGCTATGCCGGTTTGGTGGATGGCATCGTCGGCCGCATGAAAAAGGAGACCGGCGCCGACCCCCTGGTCATTGCCACGGGCGGATTGGCGGAAGTCATTGCCTCGCAAACAACGGCCATTAATGTTGTCGAGCCGATGCTGACCCTGGAAGGGCTGCTCATTATCTACAAAATGAATGCCAAAGTGACGGGAGCGGTTAAAGCATAATGTTGAAGGTGGGCTTAACGGGCGGCATCGCCACGGGAAAATCTACCGTGGCCAGGATGTTGCAGGAAAAAGGCGCCTTTTTGATAGACTTTGACGAACTGACGCGGCAAGCGGAAGAACCGGGACAACCGGCCTGGGTAAAGATTGTCGATTATTTCGGTCCCGCCATTCTCAATGAAGACGGGACCATTGATCGCAAAAAACTCGGGGCCATCGTCTTTGGGGACAGCGAAAAGCTTACCGTACTCAATGAAATCGTCCATCCAGACCTCTTTTCCCGTTGGCATATCCTGGTGGCGGAAATTGCCAAAAGTGAACCTGCCGCCATCATCATCAGCGACATCCCTCTCCTCATCGAAAAGGGGCTCCAGGATGATTTCGACGTCGTCGTCCTGGTCTATGCCCCGCGGGCTCAGCAAGTAGCGAGGTTGCGAGAGAGAAACGGCAGTAGTCCCGAGGAGGCCGAGCAGAGGCTTGCTTCCCAGATGCCGATCGAGGAAAAACGGGCTCTGGCGGATATCGTTCTGGACAACAGCGCTTGCCTGGATAAGACAGGGCAGTTGGTGGACGATCTCTGGAAGGAACTGCAATCGCTAAATGTTAGCTAATATATAGCCAAATACTTCTTGACAGTTAATAGCCTTGTTGATATGGAAGGTACGCTCAGCGCCTACTTGGTAAAAAAAATCCGAAGGAGGAAATTATATGTTTAAAATTACTGACTTAGACCCTACAAAACTTCAAGATTGGCAAGTTGCGGAAGAAGCGGAAAAACATATGAAAACCATCACGCAGTTGGCCGGCGAGATTGGGCTTAAGGATGACGAATTGATCCCCATGGGACACTACCTCGGCAAGGTGGACTTCATCAAGGTCTTAAAGAGACTGGCAGACAGACCGAACGGCAAATACGTAAATGTGACGGCCATCACCCCCACACCGCTGGGTGAGGGTAAAACGACCACCACCATGGGGCTCGTGCCCGGCCTGGCACTGCGGGGAAAGAGTGTGGCCGGCGCCATCCGCCAGCCTTCGGGAGGTCCGACTTTTAATGTCAAAGGCGGCGCCGCCGGGGGCGGTCTTTCCCAGTGCATTCCCTTGACGCCCTTTTCCCTCGGTTTGACAGGTGACATCGACAATGTGAACAATGCCCATAATCTGGCCATGGTGGCCCTGACTTCCCGCATCCAGCATGAATTCAACTACGATGACGCGACGCTGGCCAAGAAGAATTTGCAGAGACTCGACATCGATCCGCGGAATGTCCAGATGCGGTGGGTCATCGACTTTTGCGCGCAGGCGATGCGGGATATCGTGATCGGGCTGGGCACGCACATGGACGGATTCATGATGAGTTCCGGCTTTGCCATTACGGTCAGTTCGGAGGTCATGGCCATCCTGGCCGTGTCCACGAGCCTGAAGGACATGCGGGAACGGATGGGCAAGATCGTGGTTGGTTACAGCAAGCAAGGCAAACCCGTCACGACCTCCGATCTGGACGTGGCCGGCGCCATGACCGCCTGGATGGTGAAGGCGATTAATCCGAACCTCCTACAAACCCTCGAAGGACAACCCGTGTTTGTCCATGCGGGGCCCTTTGCCAATATCGCCGTGGGGCAGAATTCCATCATTGCCGACCAGATCGCCCTGAAGCTCTCCGATTATGTGGTAACGGAAAGCGGCTTCGGCGCTGATATCGGTTTTGAAAAATTCTGGAATATCAAATGCCGTTTGAGTAAACTCGTGCCCAGTTGCGCCGTGATCGTCGCCACCGTGCGGGCCCTCAAGATGCACGGCGGCGGACCCCGAGTCGCCCCGGGCCAGCCGCTCGATGCGGCCTATACGAGCGAAAACATCGGCCTGCTGGAAAAGGGCTTCGGGAACCTCCTGGCCCACATCGAGACAGTGAAGAAGTCCGGCATCAACCCCGTGGTCTGCATCAACAGCTTCCATACCGATACGGACAACGAAATCAAACTCTTGAAGAAACTCACGGAGCAGGCAGGAGCCCGGGTCGCCCTGTCGCAACACTGGCTCAAAGGCGGTGCCGGAGCCCTGGAATTGGCCGATGCCGTCATCGACGCCTGTGAAGAAAAAACAAACTTTAAGCTCCTCTATGAAGACGATCTGCCCCTCCGGCAGAGGATCGAAACGATTGCCAAGGAAGTTTACGGCGCCGACGGTGTCAGCTATACACCGCTTGCCCTGGAAAAGGCGAAAAAATATGAGGCCGACCCCAGTGTGAAGGACTTTGCCACCTGCATGGTAAAAACACACTTGAGTCTCAGTCATGATCCGACGATCAAGGGGCGTCCGAAGAACTGGACCCTGCCGATCCGTGACATTCTTATTTACGGCGGCGCCAAGTTCCTCGTGCCCGTGGCCGGGGAAATCAAATTGATGCCCGGTACAGCCTCGGATCCCGCCTTCCGTAGGATCGATGTGGATGTGGAGACAGGCAAGGTAAAAGGATTATTTTAGGACAGGGCGAGGGGCACGTAAAAAGTGCCCCTTTTATTTTTTATGGACATGTTATACAGATAAACAGTTAACTCATGGAAAAATACAAGGTAACATTTCACCCCAGCGAACGATCGATCAAGGTTGACGAAGGGGAAAATCTTCTGCAGGCGGCCATGGCCCTGGGCGTCCATATTAATGCTTCCTGCGGCGGCAACGCGACCTGCGGTAAATGCAAGATCCGGATCGCAGGGGGCACGGCCCTCTCTCCGAAACACGACCGCCTCTCGCCGGAGGAATATGCCGAGGGTTACCGTCTAGCCTGTCTCACCACCGTCACCGGCGATGTGGACATCGCTATTCCCCTGGAATCCCAGGTGGACAAGTCGACACTGAAATTGAAGGGAGATCGGGGTGCCGAATCCTATCTTCTTTCTCCCAAAGACATCTATCAATTAGTGCAGGGCTGGGATGTGGACCCAACGGTCTTTAAAAGGTATGTGGAGCTCGATCCGCCTTCTCTGGGCGACAACGTCAGCGACCTTACGCGCCTGATCCAGGCTATCCAACGTCAACACGACATCAGCGGCATTTCTACGGATTTCCGGGCAATCATGAAGTTGAGTCAGCTTCTGAGAAGGGCTGCCTGGAAAGTCACGGTGACACTCGTGATGACGAAAAAGGGCTATAAGCTGATCAACGTGGAGGCCGGCGACAACCGGCAGCAGAACTATTCCATCGTGATCGACATCGGCACCACCACCGTATTTGGCCAAATTCTCAATCTTAACGAATGCAAAATAGTTGCTTGCCCGGACGGGAACTGTGACGGGGCCACGCTCTTTGCCATGGCCGAGGCCTCGGATTATAATGCCCAGATCAGTTACGGTGAAGACGTCATTACCCGGATTGTTTACTCCCAGAAGCCCGGGGGACTGAAAAAACTGCAAGAGACCGTGGTGGGCACGATCAACGGCATTATCGCGGAATTGCTGAAAATGAGCCGGATTGACCGGTCCCTGGTTTCCCATCTCGTGGTCGCCGGCAACACGACCATGACGCAGTTGCTTTTAGGGTTGGATCCGAAGTACATTCGGGAATCCCCCTATGTGCCCACAGCCAATTTCGTGCCCCCAGTTCGGGCGGTACATCTGGGGATCGACGTGGATGAGCACGTGCACATCTACACCTTTCCCATGGTGGCGAGTTACGTGGGCGGCGATATCGTTGCCGGCATACTCGGGTCAGGGATCTTCCAGCGGGAGGCCCTGACCCTTTACATGGATATCGGCACGAACGGAGAGATTGTCCTGGGAAACAAAGATTGGCTGGCCAGCGTGTCCTGTTCCGCCGGACCGGCTTTTGAGGGGGCGGGCATTAAATTCGGCATGCGGGCAACCCGCGGGGCGATTGAAGAAGTGAGCATCAATCCCCGTACCGCCGAACCCATGATCCTGACCATTGGCCGGAGCAAGCCCATCGGGATATGCGGCTCCGGACTGATTGACGCCGTGGCCGAGCTTCTCGAGGCCGGCTTGATCGATCAAAAAGGGAAATTCCGCATTGACCTGAGCACCGAGCGGGTACGCATGGGTACGGACGGCTTCGAGTACGTGCTGGCCTACAAGGATCAGACCCTGATCAATCAGGATATCGTCCTGACGGAAATTGACATCGAAAACCTCATCCGCACCAAAGGCGCCATCTATGCGGGTTGCAAGATATTGGTGGAAAGCGTTGGCCTGAGTTTTCAAGATTTGGATCAGGTCATCATTGCCGGCGGCTTCGGCCGGCATCTGGATTTGGAAAAGGCCATGTTCATCGGCCTGTTGCCGGAACTGGCGATCGGCAAGTTCCTCTTCGTAGGCAACGGTTCTTTGCTCGGCGCCCGCCTGCTTTCCTTTTCCCGGAATCTCTTGCGGGAAACGGAAAATATTGCCCAGATGATGACCAATCTGGAACTGAGCAATCACGCCGGGTTCATGAACGAGTTTATGGCCGCGATGTTTCTTCCCCATACCGATGCCGCAGCGTTTCCCAAGGTAGCAGAAAGATTACGTTTAAGAAGGGAGGCCGCCTGAAGATGAGCTTTACCATCGCCGTCTCCGGCAAGGGAGGCACCGGCAAGACGACCTTTGCCGGCATGGTTATTCGCTACCTCCTGGAGAAGAAAAAAGGACCGGTGCTCGCCGTCGATGCCGATGCCAACGCGAATCTCAATGAAGTTTTGGGGATTGAAGTCAAATCAACAATCGGGGAGATGCGCGAATTAATGAAGGAAGAAGTCCCCGTCGGCATGACCAAGGACGTTTGGTTCGAATACAAGGTTCAGGAGGCGTTGACGGAGGCCAAGGGGTTTGATCTCCTGGCCATGGGCCGGCCCGAAGGAGCCGGCTGCTACTGCGCGGCCAATACCCTGGCCAGGAAATATATCGATGTCCTGACGGAAAATTATCCCTATATCGTTATTGACAATGAAGCGGGGATGGAGCATTTTAGCCGCCTGACCACCCGGGATGTAGATCTGCTTTTTATTCTCTCCGATGCCAGCCGGCGCGGCATCATGACGGCAGGGCGGATTCGCAATCTCATCGGGGAACTGAAGCTGAATATAAAAAAGGACGTGCTTGTTTTGAACCGGCTGACAGGCCCCCTGGAGGAAGAAACCAAGGATGAGATCAAGCGCCATGATCTCGAGCTGGCCGGCATCATCCCGGCGGACGATAACATCGCCAGCTATGATCGTGATGGTATTCCCACGCTGCACCTGCCCGAGACGGTGCCGGCTCTCCAGGCAGCGTGGCAGATCTTCGAGCGGTATATTATATGAAAAGGTAAGGAAAGGAGAAGTGGAACATGACTGCGAAATTAATCAACGGTATTGAAATTGCAGCGCAGATTAGGGAAGAGTTGAAGCGGGAAACAGCCAAGTTGAAAGAAAAATACAACGTGGCACCCGGTCTGGTGACGATTCTCGTGGGGCAAAATCCCGCCTCCATCAGCTATGTAACGGCCAAACAGAAGACATCCAAAGAATTGGGATTTTATTCCCTACAGGATAATCAGCCCGAGGATGTTTCGGAAACCAACCTCCTGGCCCTGATCGACAAATACAATCGTGATCCCCAAATCCACGGTATTCTGGTCCAGCTTCCCCTGCCGAAACATATCAACGAGACCAAGGTTCTCTATGCGATCGATCCTAAGAAGGATGTAGACGGCTTTCATCCCGTCAATGTAGGCAAGTTGATGATTGGCGAAGCCGATTATCTGCCCTGTACGCCTGCGGGCATCCAGCAGCTGCTGATCCGCACGGGCGTGGAAACCAGCGGCGCCGAGGTGGTGGTGGTGGGTCGTTCCAATATTGTCGGTAAACCCATTGCCAATATCCTCCTGCAAAAGCAGAAGGGAGCCAATGCCACAGTCACGATCTGCCACACCGGCTCCCGGGACATCGCTTTCCATACGAAACGCGCCGATATCCTGATCGTGGCGGCTGGTAAGCCAAATGCGGTCACGGCTGACATGGTGCGGGAGGGCGCAGTGGTCATCGATGTGGGTGTAAATCGCATCGGCGTCACCCCGGAAGGCAAGGCCAAACTCTGCGGTGATGTCGATTTCGCCGGGGTAAAGGAAAAGGCAAGCGCCATAACGCCTGTCCCCGGCGGGGTAGGACCCATGACGATCACCATGCTGATGATGAATACCGTCAAAGCTGCGAAACTGGCCGCCGGCGGTGCATGAAAGTGTTGAGATATAGGTTTTTCATTTTAAGTATCTTCACAGATAGGAAATCTTAACAACTTGACACTTAACACATAAAACGTGAGCAAATTTTGATGGAAGGAGGACGTAACTGTGTCGGAACAATTAGAAGAAAAAACCTCTTTTGATGGGAAAAAAGTTAAAGTACTGGGTGAGACATACGAGCCGGGCCAGCCGGAAGGGCCTGCCAACTGGCGGAATAATCTTAAAAACAGGGAGGAGATCCTTGCCTATCTGAAGGTAGGGGTTCGCTGATCAGGAGCTCGTGGGGCTGGTAAGGGGCGTGCCTGTTCCCGAGGGGACGGCACCCCTGTGCTCATTAATGCTTCAATTATGAAGGAGGAAAAAAATAATGACATTCGCGATACCGAAGACAACCTATACGGGATTAATCAAGGAAGTACTGGTAGGTAAAGGTCCGCAGGCCCTTACCTTAGGAGGAGAAGATTCTTACCCTTTCCATCTGTTCGAGGGAGAGATGCCGCACGCTCCGCGGATAGCCATCGAAGTTTACGACGTGGTGCCCGATGATTGGGCCGAAGCGGCTCTGGCGCCCTACAAAGATGTCTGCAATGATCCTGCGGCCTGGGCGAAAAAGGCAGTGGATGCCTACGGCGCCGATATGATTGCCCTGCAGCTGGTCAGTACCGATCCGAATGGCCTGAACCGCTCGAGCGATGAGGCGGCGGCTACGGCGAAGAAAGTGGCTACGGCCGTTAATGTGCCGGTAATCGTCTATGGATGTGCCAATCCCGATAAGGATTCTGAATTGCTCAGGAAGGTATCGGAAGTATGTGACGGCATGAACCTGATCATCGGACCGGTAGTGGAAGATAATTACAAGCAGGTGGGCGCCGGTGCGATCGCCTATAAGCATACCGTGTCCGCCTGCAGCCCGATAGACATCAACCTGGCCAAGCAGCTCAACATCCTTCTAGGTAATTTGGGTGTGCCCGACAGCCAGATCATCGTCGATCCGACCACGGGTGGTTTGGGCTACGGCATAGAATATACCTACTCGGTTATGGAGCGGGACCGGATGGCCGCCCTTACCCAGCAGGATGAGAGGCTCCAATTTCCCATCTTGTGCAATTTGGCCAAGGAAGTCTGGAAAACAAAGGAAGCCAAGGCCGAAGACTCAGCCTTGATGGGCATTGCGGCCAAGCGGGGCATCCTCATGGAAGCCATTACGGCCCAGCTGCTCCTTCTGGCAGGAGCGGACATCCTGGTCATGAGGCATCCCGAGGCGATCAAATTGGTAAGAGAAATGATCAAGGATTTAATGGCTTAAGAATAGCCTGCCCGATACAGGGTTTAAAGGAGGAACTAATGTCAGATTTGGAAAAGAAAAGTATCGATCCGGCAACGATAAAGATGCTGAAAAAAGCGGCGGCCGACGGTTGTGAAACAGTCTTCGACCGGGCCGAGGCCATGAAGCCCTGTCCCATCGGTGCGGAAGGCAGTTGTTGCAAGCAATGCGCCATGGGGCCCTGCCGGGTGCCGGCTACCAAGAAGAAAGAGGGTGTAGCGGAGAAAAAGCGCCAAGGACTCTGCGGCGCGACAGCCGAAACCATCTCGGCCCGCAACTTTGCTAGGATGGTGGCCGCGGGCACGGCGGCTCATTCCGACCATGCCCGGGGCGTGGCTGAGGCTTTTTTGTCCGCAGCTGAAGGGAAGATCCCGGAATTTTCCATCAAAGATGAGCAGAAGCTCTATCAGCTGGCCATGGATCTGGAGGTAGAAATCGGTGATCGTTCCGTTCAGGAGATTGCGAGCGAGGTAGGTAAAAAGTGCCTCGCTGAATTCGGCCGCCAGGGCGGCGAGAATACCTTCACCAAACGGGCACCCCAGAAGCGACAGGATATCTGGAAAAAGCTGGGGATCATTCCCCGGGGCATCGACCGGGAAGTGGTGGAATTGATGCACCGCACCCATATGGGCGTGGATCAGGACTACCAAAGCCTGCTGCTCGCAGCGGCCCGCTGCGCCTTGGCCGATGGGTGGGGAGGTTCGATGATCTCCACGGAACTGCAAGACATCATGTTCGGGAACCCCGTGCCGGTCTTGGGTCAGATCAATCTGGGCGTCTTGAAAAAGGATCAGGTCAACCTCGTCGTGCACGGCCATGAACCCCTGCTGCCGGAAGTGCTGGTGGCGGTCGTAAAAGATCCGGAAATCCAAAAGGCGGCCCAGGCCGTGGGCGCCAAAGGCATCAACCTGGTGGGGATGTGCTGTTCGGCCAACGAAATCCTGATGCGCCACGGCATACCCGTGGGAGGCAATTTCCTGCAGCAGGAATTGGCCATCGTCACGGGAGCCGTCGATGCCATGGTCGTGGACGTGCAATGTGAGATGCAGGGCTTGGCGCAGGCCGCCAAATGCTATCATACGAAACTGATTACCACCAATCCTCGGGCCAAGATCGAAGGGGCTCTCCACATCGAATTTGACGAGCATCGCGCCACCGCCGTTGCCAAACAGGTACTGACCGAGGCGATCAACAATTTTAAGAACCGCAAACCTAACGTGGAAATCCCTTCGGACACAATGGACCAGGTGGTGGGCTTCAGCCATGAGACGATCAATTATCTCCTGGGCGGACTTTTCCGCGCCTCCTACCGGCCCCTGAATGACAACATCATCAACGGCCGGATCCGGGGCATCGCCGGGGTGGTCGGCTGCAACAACGCCCGGGTCACGCACGACGATCCCAATCTCACCCTGATCAAGGAGCTGATCAAGAACGACGTGATCGTCCTGGTGACGGGCTGTGCCGCCATGACCTGTGGCAAGGCCGGGCTCCTCCGGCCGGAAGCAGCCAGGGAATTTGCCGGGGCAGGACTGGCCTCGGTCTGCGAAGCCGTCGGCATCCCCCCGGTACTCCATATGGGCGCCTGCGTGGACAACAGCCGGATACTCATGGCGGCTACGGCCGTGGTGAAGGCAGGCGGCCTGGGCGATGATATCAGCGATTTGCCCGCGGCCGGAGCGGCCCTGGAATGGATGAGCGAAAAAGCCGTCGCCATTGGCCATTACTTCGTGGCTTCGGGTGTTTATACCATTTTCGGCGTGACCTGGCCGACCACGGGCAGCGATGTGGTCACCAAACACCTCTTCGAGGATTTGGAAAATACCGTCAAAGGCAAGTGGGGCTTTGAAACCGATCCGCTGGCCGCGGCCAAGGCCATGATTGAACATATCGATAAGAAACGCAAAGCCCTGGGTATCGACAAGGCCCGGGACCGGGTGCTCTTCGATATGGCCAAACGTCGGGAGATCGACGCTGCTTAAGAAAAACTGTGGCGGCCCTCGGAACATGAGGCCGCTGACGATTTACGATAGCCGGAAGGAGGATTTAACGTGTCTAAAATTATAGCATCCGCAGCGATCAGAGGGGCTCATAAGATCGTAGACCGAGCCGAGAAAATGTACGAAGAGGCGCTCGCCAAATGGGGGCCCGGGCAGGAGGTCGGTTTTCCCGATACGGCCTATTATCTGCCGATCATATATGCCATCCTGGGATGGCCCGTAAAAACCATGGCCGATATGAAGCCGGTGCTGGAAAAGTGCCGCTCTATCTTGCCGCCCCCGGTAAGGGAGAGCACGGCCCTTCCCTACCTGGCGCCGGCCCTGGACGCCGGCATGGCGACTTTTTTTGCCGAAGAAATCATCGAAGCCATCCGTTACCTCGAGGCGCCAAACTTCTATACGAAACAGGAAGACATCCTGCCCGACAACATCTGGCTGGGCGCGGCCAATGACGTAATCTTCCGGAAAAGGGGCGTGGAATTTGTCGATGGGACGGCCCCCGGTTTTGCCGCCATCGTCGGCGCGGCCCCGAGCCCGGAGATTGCCAAGAAGATTGCCACGGAACTACAGGAGAAGAATCTCTACATCTTCATGTGCGCAGAACACGAGGGGAAGCGTTTTTCGGAACAGCTCGTCGAGGCAGGCGTGCAGATCGGCTGGCCAACGCGTCTGGTTTCCTTCGGACCCGAGATATCCGCCGCCGTCTTTGCCATGGGCTTTGCCTGCCGCGTGGCCATGGCCTTCGGCGGCATCAAGCCGGGTGATTTCCGGCGGAATTTGCTCTACAACAAGGACCGCACCTTCGCCTTTGTCATGCCCATGGGCTTCATCTCCGATGAATGGTATGCCAACGCGGCCGGCGCCATCAACTGGGGCTTCCCCACCATCGCCGACACGCCGATTCCCGAAGTACTGCCCACGGGTATCTGCACCTACGAGCACGTCGTTTCCAATATCCCCCACGATCAGATCGTGCAGAAAGCCGTGGAAGTGAGAGGGCTGAAGGTCAACGTCGCCACGGTGCCCATTCCCGTTTCCTATGGTCCGGCCTTCGAAGGGGAAAGGGTCCGGGGTGAGGACATCTATCTGGAAATGGGCGGCGGTCGTACCCATGCCGTGGAGCTGATCATCTCGAAAAATATGGACGAGGTGGAAGACGGCCGGGTGGAAGTGATCGGTTTGGATGTGGATGGCGTGCAGGCTCCGGCGAAACTTCCCCTGGCGATCCAGGTGGAGGTGGCCGGCCGGAAGATGCAGGAGGATTTCGAACCCATCCTGGAGCGGCAGATCCACCACCTGATCAATTATGCTCAGGGGATCATGCACATCGGACAGCGCGATATCGCCTGGGTGAGAATCTCCAAGGGAGCGGTGGAAAAAGGCTTCAAGCTCGCGGATCTTGGTAAGATCCTCCATGCCAAGCTGCACCAGGATTTTGGCGCCATCTTCGACAAGGCCCAGGTTAAGATCTACACGGAGGACAAGGCGGTCGAGGAGGTCTTGGCGCGGGCCCGGGAAATATACGGGAAAAGAGATGCTCGCATCGAAGGCATGACCGATGAAACAACGGATACCTTTTATTCCTGCACCCTTTGTCAGTCCTTTGCTCCCAACCATGTTTGCATCGTCAGTCCTGAGAGAACAGGCCTCTGCGGGGCCTATAACTGGATGGACTGCAAGGCCTCCTTCGAGATCAATCCCACCGGTCCCAATCAGCCCATTCCCAAGGGCGACCTGACGGATGCGAAACTCGGCCAGTGGAAGGGAACGAATGCCTTTGTTTTCAATGCCTCCCGGCAGAAGATCAATCAGGTCAGTCTTTACAGCCTCATGGTCGATCCGATGACCACCTGCGGCTGCTGCGAATGCATCGCCGCCGTGCTGCCCATGTGCAACGGCATCATGACGGTGAATCGAGATTTTATGGGGATGACGCCCTGCGGCATGAAGTTCACCACCCTGGCCGGTTCCGCCGGCGGCGGGGCCGTGACGCCGGGATTCCTGGGACACAGCAAGTACAATATTACCCAGCGCAAGTGGATTGCCGGCGACGGCGGTCTCCTTCGTTTGGTCTGGATGCCCAAGATGTTGAAGGACGAAGCCCGGGAACGCTTGCTGAAACGTGGCGAAGAGCTGGGCATACCAAATTTCATCGACATGATAGCCGATGAAACGATCGGAGTCACGGAAGATGAAATATTGCCTTTCCTCGAGGAAAAGAAGCACCCGGCGCTGACCATGGAATCTATCCTGGGATAGGAGGGAGGGGAGACAACTATCATGAGGGTAATTAAAAAACGTTCTATTTGAAAGGAGAGTAAATTATGGCTCTTACGGGAATCCAGATATTTAAATTGTTGCCCAAGACAAATTGTGGCCAGTGCGGCGTTCCCACCTGTCTGGCCTTTGCGATGAATCTGGCCGCCGGCAAAGCCGAGCTCGATTCCTGCCCCTTCATCTCCGAGGAGTCGAAGGCCCAGCTTTCCGAGGCCTCGGCGCCCCCGATCCGTCCGGTGACGATCGGCACCGGCGACAACGTGGTGAAGATCGGTGGGGAGACGGTTTTGTTTCGCCATGAGAAGACCTTTGTCAATAAACCGGGCCTCGCTCTTCTCGTCAGCGATACGATGGGAGCCGACGAAGTGGCAGGCCGCCTCAAGCGCTTTAAGGAGTTGAAATACGATTGGATCGGGCTGGTGCTCCGTCCGGAGATGATCGCGGTGAAGAATGAGTCGGGAGATGCAGGAAAATTTGCCGCTCTTGTCCAAAAAGTAATGGACGAAACAGACGCGGCCCCGATTCTGATGAGCAGTAGTGTGGAGGCCCTGACGGCCGGGGTTAAGGCCTCAGCAGCCCGTTTACCCCTCATCTATGCCGCTACGGCTGACAATGCCGAGGCCCTGGCAGCCCTGGCCAAAGAGAACAAGTGCACCCTGGCGGTGAAAGCCGAGACCATGGATGACCTGGCCGCGCTCACGGAAAAACTGACGGCTGCCGGGGCCAAAGACTTAGTCCTCGACAGCGGCGCCCGGACCATGCGCCGGGCTTTCGAGGATTCGGTATTTATCCGGCGAGCCGCCCTTGTCCAGAAAAATCGCGCCCTGGGCTATGCCACCATCACTTTTCCCTGCGAGATGACCACCGATCCGGCGAAAGAAGCGCTCATAGCGGCCAGCTTTATCGCCAAATACGGAGGTATCATCGTTCTGTCTGATTTTCAGGGGGAAACCCTTTTCCCCCTCTTGGTCGCGCGGCTCAATATCTACACGGATCCGCAGCGTCCGATGATGATGCAGCAGGGAATCTACCCTATCGGCAATCCGACGGAAGACTCGCCGGTGCTCATTACTACGAATTTTGCCCTGACCTACTTCATCGTCTCCGGCGAGATCGAGGGCAGCCGCGTACCCAGCTGGCTTATGGTCATGGATACGGAAGGGCTTTCGGTCCTCACCGCCTGGGCCGCCGGGAAGTTTGTCGGCGACGCCATCGGCCAGTTCATCAAGAAAAGCGGCATCACGGAGAAGGTGAAGCATAAGAAGATCGTCATTCCGGGGTTTGTGGCTGCCGTCAGTGGCGATCTGGAAGAGGAATTGGGTCCGGAATGGGAAGTAAAGATCGGGCCGCGGGAAGCCGCGCATTTGGCGCCTTTCTTGAAAATGGGTGTTTAACGGACTGGACTAGCGGGTGCTATTATTCGGGGGGCGCGGGTAAAGCAAGCGCCGCCCCTTCATAAACAGGAGGTGATGCAGATGATTCGTATTGGAGAAAATCTTAATGTAATGGTGAAGAAAATCGGTGCCGCCATGAAAGACAGAGATCCGAAACCTATCCAGGAACTAGCCCTGGCCGAGGCTGCGGCCGGCGTGGATTATATCGATATCAATCTGGGACCGGCCAGGAAAGAGGGCGGCGAGTTGATGGCCTGGGTCGTCAAGACGGTCCAGGAGGTTGTGGATACGCCTTTGTTTCTCGACACCATCAATACCGAGGCGATTGAGGCCGGCCTTCAGGTCTATCAGAACAGAAAAGGCAAGCCCGTCATCAATTCCATCATGGCTCGACCCGAGAGCATGGAGGCCAAGTTTCCTCTGGCCCAGAAATACAATGCCGGACTGGTTGCCCTCCTCTGGGGGCCTTCCGGACTGCCGCGCGACGCCAGTGAAAGAGGGGTCCTCGCCGCCGAGCTGATGCAGAAAGCCGGGGAGTTCGGCATTCCCAACGAGGATGTCTGGATCGATCCCATCGTGACGCCTGTGACCAGCCCCCAGAGCCAGGTGCAGGTGCCCAGTTGCGTGGAATTCATGATGATGTTTCTGGACTTTCAGGAAATGGCCCCGGGTCTGCGGGCTACCTGCGGCCTGTCGAATGTTTCGAACGGCGCCCCGGACCATCTGCGCCCCATTCTCAATCAGACCTACATGATGATGCTGGAGCGTTATGGCATGGTCAGTGCCATTGTGGATGCCTTCGACGAAGAGCTGAAAAAGTTTGCCGGCGGGGCCCGGCCGGACCTGCGCGACCTCGTCTACCGGACCATGGATGGAGAAGATGTCAACACCGCCGCGCTCACTAAGGAACAGGTGAACTACATCAAGACTACCAAAGTTCTGCAGGGAAAGACCCTTTATTCCGCTTCCTGGCTGGAACTTTAAGAAAGCTATAAAATACAGAAGATTGCAAATAATTTTGGGAGAGTACAATGGAGAATAAGTTTAAACAGTCTTTACTCGACAAGTCCGTCTTTTCGGTGACCTGGGAACTGGTGCCGGGCAGGGGGGCAAGGGAAAAGGCACAGGAAGTCGTCTTTAGCAATGCCGAGGCGGCCGCCAAGAGCGGCAAGATCCATGCGTTGACGATTACCGACAACCCCGGCGGCAACCCTGCCATTTCCGCGGAATTCCTCGGCGCCGAGATTGTCAAGCTGGGTATCGAACCGCTCGTGCACTTCACCTGCAAGGACAAAAACAGGAACCAGATGGAGGGGCTGCTGCACGGGCTCAGCCGCGCCGGGGTCCGCAACATGCTGGTCATGACGGGTGACTATCCGGTAAGCGGCTTCGGCGGCCGCCCGAAGCCGGTCTTTGATCTCGATCCGGTGCATGGCCTGCAGCTCATCGGCGAGCTCAACGCGGGGATTCAGGTAGGCACGGCAGCCAAACCTGCCCAACTCCAAAAGACCGAGTTTTTTAGCGGCTGTGCAGTCTCTCCCTTCAAACGTGACGAAGCCGAGCAGATGGTCCAATACTATAAGCTCAAGAAAAAGATCGAGGCCGGCGCCGATTTCATCGTACCCCAGCTCGGTTACGATATGCGGAAGTTCCACGAGGTTCTCCAGTTCATCAGGGAAAACGGGTGGGACATCCCCATCATGGGTAACATCTATATTCTGCCCTTCGGAGCGGGCCGGGCGATGAGTTCGAACTTCGTGCCCGGTTGCGTGGTGACGAAGGAGCTCCTGGCCCAGCTCGATAAGGAGAAGGACGCAGAGGATAAGGGTAAAAAGTCCCGCCTCGAGCGAGCCGCCAAGATGTTTGCCTGCTTTAAGGGGATGGGTTACGACGGGGTCCACATCGGCGGACATGGTGTGCCGATCGGCGACGTCGAGTATATCATCGGCAAGGGAGAAGAGCTCGCTCCAAATTGGCCGGACCTGGTAAAAGAATTGGATTTCCCCCAGCCCAAAGGCTTCTATTACTACGAGAAGGACGAGAAAACGGGGCTCAATACCAAGACCCCGACAAACCGGAAAAACAGATCCCTGGATACGGATGTGCCGGCCATGTACAGCATGGACCGGTTCATCCACAACCTCATGTTTGAACCGGGCAAGGGCCTCTTCGGTGCGGCCCGGGCGTTCATGAAGTGGGTGGACGGAAGCAGGGTAGAAGGTTTTTTTGAAAAATGCGAACACCTGAGCAAGGTGATGCTCTTCGACTGTGAAAATTGCGGCGACTGCGCTCTCCTTGATATGGCCTTCCTCTGCCCCATGAGCCAGTGCCCGAAGAAGCAGCGCAACGGCGCCTGCGGCGGCTCTTTCGAAGGCTGGTGCGAGGTTTACCCGAACAAGAAGAAATGCGTCTATGTGCGCGCCTATGCGCGTCTCAAGAAGCACGGCGAAGAAGAATCCATCCGGGACACTTACGTGCCCCCCTGCAACTGGGATTTCTACAAGTCGTCCTCCTGGCTCAACTATTTCCTGGGCCGGGATCACGTCGGCAAGCGCCTGGGAGTACCCACGGTGCCAAAGGCGAAATAAAAGAAATAAGAGAAAGGCCCCGGACCGGGGCCTTTTCTTTTTTTCAGGGGCAAGGGACTTTACCAGGGCCGGCAGGACTCCGGTCGAACCAGTAAAACAGGCACCGGCGATTCATGGAGGATCTTAAAGGCCACGCTCCCTAAGAGCATCTTTTTCATCCCCGAGTAACCATGGGTCGCCAGGACGAGCAAATCGACGCCCTGCTCCCGGGCATAATCGAGGACGGCCGCGGCGGGCCTGTCAGCTTCCAGGGTAACAATTTGCGCCTGGAGGCCGGCGGCTGCCAGGCGTGACTGCACACCCGTAAGATATGTTTTGGCTTTTTCTAAGTTGGAATTCCGCAGGGCATTAAAATCAAACCTGTTTCCCAACCCCGTGTCGTCCAGATTAATCGACTGCCAGGGCAGTTCGAGCACGGCGACGTGTAAGAGAATAACTTCCCCGAGCGCACCTTCCTTGGCCAGGTTAATGATCTGCGGCAAGGAGCATTCCGCCAATTCTGAACCGTCCAGTGGAACTAAGACTTTCTGGTACATAGGATCCCCCTTTATTATTTTCTATCAAACTAACATAAAGCAGGTAATCTTGTCACTGCTTATTCAAAAAAGGCTGCCCAAAAAGTCACCTTCACTTGTTGAGTTCGCTGCTATAATAGTGTATTACCTCGGGTAGTAACTTTCAGGATGATCTCTGCGATCTCGGTGGTTACTAGCACACAACAAGCAGTCTTTGAGGAGGGGAAAATATGAGGATAAAATATGTTCTTTTGTTAGGTGCATGGCTGCTAATCGTTACTGCTTTACCGGCACTGGCCGGGGAGAGGACCGCCTATCCGCAACGCACCATAAATTATCTCATGGGGTTTCCACCCGGAGGAAAGAGCGATATCCAGGCGCGCGGCCTGCTGCCGGTAGTGGAAAAATACCTGGGCGCTCATTTTACCATTCAATATTTGCCCGGTGCGGGCGGCCGCATCGCCTATAACAAGATATTCAAGGCCAAACCCGATGGTTACTCCATCGGCCATGTGGCCATCCCCGGTTCCATCCTGGGGGAATATCTGGCGACACCGGACTACCGGACCAGGGAATTCACCCCCATTTTCAATTGTTTCGTCACTCCCCAGGTACTGGTCGTGGCCGGGGATTCTTATAAGAGCGTGGAGGAACTGGTCAAGGCGGGAGCGGGAAAGGCACTGACGAACGGCAGTGCCGGGAAGGGTACGTCTTCCTATCTGGCGGCAGTCGTGGCCGTCAACTCCCTGGGACTGAAAGATGTCAGGCATGTGCATTTCGAGGGGACTCCCCAGGCCCTGGCTGCCGTCGCCGGCAAGCACGTGGATTTTTCCGTTTGCCCGACCTCCGTCGCTACTTCTCTGGTCCAGTCCGGCAGACTCCGGGCCTTGCTGACGATTGCCGAGGAAAGAGACCCTGCCTTCCCGCAGGTGCCTGTACCCAAGGAGTTGGGCTATACCATGACGGCCATGCCGGCCATCGATGGCATTGCCGGTCCTCCCAAACTGCCGATGGAGAAGGTCAAAATCCTGGAGAAAGCCTTCATCAAAGCTGCCCAGGACCCCGAGTTTCTAAAGTGGACACAAAGAGCCAATATGGGCGTAACCATCATGGACCAGCGAAAATTCAGCACCGTCATCGATGATCAGATAAGAGAGGCCGAAAAATACAAGGACATGCTCCTTGCCAAATAAAATCAGGAAAGGAAAAGGTTATTATGAATGGTGCAGAGGCGGTTTTGGCCTGCTTGCGGGCCGAGGGTATCAAGTACATCTTTGGGAATCCCGGGACGACGGAGGTGCCGCTTCTGGATGTTCTGTCCGAGACCGCGGATATTACTTATCTGGTCACCCTGCAGGAGAGCGTGGCCATGGGCATGGCCGACGGCTATGCCCGCTCGGGAGGGAGGATCGGCCTGGTGAACGTCCATACGGCAGCCGGCACATCCAACTGCCTGGGAGGCATGTACAGCGCCTGGCGGGAAAAAACGCCTCTCCTGGTGACGGCGGGCTGCAAGGATTCACGGATGTTGGGCCGGGAATGTTTCTCCGAGGTTCCGGACTTTGCCGGGCTGCCGCGCCAGTTTACGAAATGGAGCTGGCAAATCCTGCGGAGCGACCGGCTGGCGGAAGGACTGTTGCGGGGTATCAGGACCGCCCTTACTCCCCCCCGGGGACCGGTCTTCCTGGTCCTGTGCGAGGATCTGCTCTGCCAGGATGTGCCCGTACAGGAGATCATTTCCCAGGTTCCCCGCACGTCCCTGGCCTGTGCCGGCGATCCGGAAGCCCTGCAGGAGGCGGCCCGCATCCTGGCCGGCGCCCGGCGGCCCCTGCTCATTGCGGGAACCGAAATCGCCGAGCGGGACGCCCTGGCTGAGGCCGTGGCCCTGGCCGACCTGCTGGCCCTGCCAGTCATGACGGAAGGGAGAGACGCCCTGATGAGCCTGAATTTTCCCCATACCCATCCCTCCTTTCGGGGTGACTTTGAACCAGCCTCTCCCTATGCCCGCGAGGCCGATGTCGTCCTGGGGATCGGCTGTCGGATGTTTACGCAGAAATCCTACTCCCCCGAGCCGGATATCCTCAAGGGCGTCAAGATCATCCATCTTCATTCCGATCCCCATGAACTCGCCCGGTTGTATCCCGAAGAGGTATCCATCCTGACCGATGCCAAGCGGGGGCTTCAGGACCTGCAGGCGGCTTTGCAGCCGCTGTTGGACAAGGATGCGCAAGAGAGGATCAGGGAAAGGCGTCAGGTCCTCCAAGGCGAACAGGAAGACCTCAAGCGGCGCAAGGAAGAAGAAATCGCGGCGGCCTGGGGCAAGTTGCCCCTTTCCCTTCCCCGGTTGGTGCGGGAACTGCAGGCGGCAGTGGCGAGGGATGCCATCATCGTCGATGAATCGACCCGTTCGTCCCGGGCGCTCCTGAAATACTACGAATTCGCCGTCCCGGGCACCTATTACCGTTCGGCAGCGGGTGTGCTGGGTTGGGGCGTGCCCGCGGCCCTGGGTGTGAAACTGGCCAATCCCGGCCGCCAGGTCGTGGCCTTCGTGGGTGACGGCAGCATGAACTTCTCCATCCAGAGTCTCTGGACAGCTGCCAGTTACAACATCCCCGTGGTCGTGGTCATCTGCAACAACCGGCAATACAAGGCTGTGAAGGATGCTTCCGTCCAGTACAAGGGCAATGCCGTCCGGACCGGAAAGTTTGTGGCATCCGACCTTTCCGCCCCGCCTATCGATTTTTGCAAGGTGGCCGAGGGTTACGGGGTGTGGGCCAGGCAAATCACCAAACCGGAAGATATCCAGCCGGCCTTAAAGGAAGCCTTAGACTTGGGGAAGCCGGCTGTCTTGGAAATGCTCCTGGTATGAGGAGTTAAGACCGGCTGAGGGCCATGAGCTTATAGACAACGCTGCCGGCCAGAAAGGCGATATCTTCCCCTGACAGGAAATACTTGATCGTCCGGTCGAAGAGGATGGTGCCCTCGGGCGGGAATTCCTCATCCCCTTTCCAGAGGATCAGGGTAAGGGGCGTCATGGGAAAGGGGGAGAAAGTCAAGGCCACATCGCCCAAGGCATGTGTACGGCCGCCTAAGGGCGCACCGGCCCTCAGGAATGATGCGTGATCGGTGCCAAAGGTCTTCACCAGCGGGACCAGGGCCCGGTTCAGAAAAGGCTGATAATAAAATTCACCCGAGGGGATTTCCCGAAAGGTAATCAATTCACCGGCCAGCGGTCTATCCTCCACGCCCAGGAGATAGTGCAGGATCAATCCCTGTTCCTGCAGAGAAAGAGTGCCTGCCTCGCCCGCATAAGCGACTTCGCCTGCCGGGAAGGTGACGGCAACCTGCTTTGTGTAGAAAGGCAGGCGGATCTGGCCGCCTTGCGCAGCGGCTGCCCACTCCGCACCGGCCAGGCGGCAGATCTCCTCGGGGTCCCGGGTGGAGAGCTTTTCCCGCGCCAGGGCCAGGGCCTGTAAAAAATCGTCTACCCGCGGCAAGGGGCCACCTCCGCGGTCGGGCGGATCTTTTGCAGATCCTCATAGGTATTTACATTCAGGAACATCTTCTTGTCCAGATCGAAGGGCTCGATGAGGCTTTCCTGGATAACCAGGGTTTTCAATCCCTTGTAAATATTGATGATCTTAAGTTTATTCTTGGTTAAAAGATTTTCCATCACCGGCAGGCACCTCTTTCCGTAGATCCCATGGAGCGGTTGTAAGCCATCGCCCGCGTCGGGTACGACAATATCGTAATTATCGGCTTGTCTGATCATAAATTCAATAAAGGCGCCATTCAAAAAGGGCATGTCGCAGGCGCAGACAAAAGCCTGGTTATGACTGGCAAAAAAAAGTCCCGTATGGAGCCCCCCCAAGGCGCCCTTATTCTGGAAGACATCCGCCACCAGCGTGACATTCTGATCCAGATAGGATAGGGGAGCATTGGTCACGATGATAATCTCCGCGAAGAGCTGGCGGAAGATACCTACCGTGCGGTCGATAAGCCGCTGGCCGTCGATCTCCAGAAAGGCTTTGTTGGTCCCCATGCGGCTGTTTTTTCCACCTGATAAAATTACACCGGTCATTTGTTCTGGCGCCATACCGCTACCCCTTATGCTGCCTGCTCATCCTTTCCATCTTCTTAAATCCGGAGGATAGAGTTCGGTTTTCCCCCCTTGCCTTAAGGTGGCGTATATTACGCCGACCTGCGCCGCCTGTCAAGACGGAGAGCGTATTTTGTCCCCAAAGGAGCGCGGGTGGGGAAATCATCTTCCCGAGCAGGAACAAAGCCCTTCCCCATGATTTTTCTCCTTGCCAAATTAGGGTGAATATATTACAAGTTAAAAGATATTATCAGGTAAATATTGAGTTTTAGGGTAAGGAAGCGGGGAAGGGGCAGATGAAGGAAATATCTCTCGGATTGATAGGTTTCGGGACCATCGGGACCGGTGTCGTCAAGGTGTTGCAGGAAAACGCCACGTTGATTCAGCAGCGGCTGGGGGCGAAACTCGTTTTAAAAAGAATTGCCGATCTGGATTTGACGACTCCCCGCAATGTCACGCTGGAGAAGGGAGTCCTCACCAACGATGCCCGGTCTATTCTGAAAGATGACCAGATTGATATCGTCATTGAGCTCATGGGTGGTTACGAACCGGCCCGCACCTTTCTCCTGGAGGCCATGGCCAATAAAAAGCACGTCGTCACGGCCAACAAGGCCCTCTTGGCCACCCATGGCGATGAACTCTTCGCCGTGGCCAAAAAAGAGAATGTCAATATCGGCTTCGAGGCTAGCGTCGGCGGCACCATCCCGATTATCAAGACTTTAAAGGAAAGCCTGGCGGCCAACCGCATCCGCTCCCTCTTGGGAATCGTCAATGGCACGGCGAATTTCATACTTACGAAGATGACCGACGAGGGAAAGTCCTTCGCTGCCGTCCTGAAGGAAGCCCAGTCGCTCGGCTTTGCCGAGGCAGATCCCACCTATGACGTGGAGGGAATCGATACGGCCCACAAACTGGCCATTGTGCTGGCACTCGCCTATGGTAAAAAGGTGCACCTTGAGGACATCTACCGGGAAGGCATCGGGCAAATCAGCCAGCAGGACATCGACCATGCCCGGGAACTGGGGTATCGCATCAAGTTATTGGCCATTGCCAGGGAAACGGCAGGGATCGTCGAGGCGCGGATACACCCCACCATGATCCCGTGCGATCATCTGCTCGCCAATGTGAACGCCAATTTCAATGCTTTCCATATCCTCGGCGACGCCTCGGGCCCCATCTTTCTCTATGGGCAGGGGGCCGGCATGCTGCCGACGGCCAGTGCCGTGGTAGGTGACCTGGTCGATATCTCCCGGGAAATACTCAAAGGCGTAAGCGGCCTCAAACCGGCGCGTGCCTACCATACGGAAACTGGGGAGCGGATAAACTTGCTGCCCATGGATGAAGTGCGTACCAATTACTATTTCTGTTTTTCCGCCGTCGATCGTCCGGGAGTATTGTCAAAAATATCCGGAATCTTAGGTGGTAGGAACATCAGCATTGCCGCGGTCCTGCAGAAAGGCCGCAAAGAAACGGGCGCCGTACCGGTCGTTATTACGACCTACAAGGCCCGGGAAAGAGACGTTCAGGATGCCCTGTTCGAGATCGATAAACTGGACATCGTGCTGGGTAAGACCGTGGTCATTCGCGTGGAAGACGATAAATTATAGGATAAGCAGATAACCATGAAACATATCATCCTACTCGGCGATGGCATGGCCGATTACCCGATACCGTCCCTGGGGGGTAAAACGCCCCTCGAATATGCACACACCCCCCATATGGACCAGATGGCCGCCGCCGGAACACTCGGACTGGTCGATACCATCCCAGCCGGACTTTCTCCCGGAAGCGATGTCGCCAATCTCGCCGTGCTGGGCTACGATCCCCGGGATTGCTATTCGGGCCGGGGGCCACTGGAGGCGGCCAATATGGGGGTGCACCTGGGGCCCGCCGATGTCGCCTTCCGGTGCAACCTGATCACCCTTACGGAGAGCGATCAGCCCGCCATGCAGGATTTCACGGCCGGCCACATCGCTTCCGAAACAGCCAGACAGCTGGTTCTCGACCTCGACCGCGAGCTTGGTTCCCCGGACTTTGCCTTCTATCCCGGGGTCAGCTACCGCCATCTCCTGGTGTGGAAAAATGGCCGGGAAGGCATGCTGACCACGCCGCCCCATGACATTACGGGTCGCGAGATAAAAGATTTTTTACCCCAAGGGGAGGGCGCCTTGGTGCTTCTCAACCTCATGGACCGGGCCCGGGGAATATTGGCAGGCCATCGGATTAACGGCGACCGCCGGAAAGAGGGGAAAAAACCTGCCAATGCCATCTGGTTATGGGGGCAGGGCAGGGCGCCGCAGATCATTCCGCTTACGGCCAAGCACCATTTAAAAGGGGGGATGATCTCAGCCGTCGATCTTCTCAACGGTATCGGCATCTATGCGGGTCTCAAAGTCATCCCCGTACCCGGCGCCACCGGTTATACGGACACAAATTATCTGGCCAAGGCCGAACACGCCCTGGCCGCGTTAAAGGAACTTGATTTTATCTTTCTCCATGTCGAGGCGCCCGATGAAATGGGCCATGAAGGAAATTTGGAGGGAAAAATCAAGGCCCTGGAAGACTTCGATGCGCAAGTGGTCTCGACCATTCTCCAGGGCATGAAAGAATTCGGCTCTTACCGGGTCATGGTCTTGAGCGATCATCCCACGCCCGTCAGTCTCATGAACCATAGCGCCGACCCCAGCCCTTTTGCTGTGCTTTCGTCACTTCAGGAGGAAAACCGGGCCCGGGGAGTTTCTTTCGGAGAAACAGCCGCCCGGGAGGAAGGCCTCCTCGTATCGCCGGGGTATCGATTGATGGATTATTTCATCAGGGATTGGAGGAATATTGTCGCCGAACAATCTCACTAAGGTACGGGTCATTTACGCGGATACCGATGCCATGGGCATCGTCTATCACACCAATTATATCAAATGGTTCGAGATCGGCCGGTCGGAGATCCTGCGGGATTTGGGGATTCCCTATGCACAGATAGAGCGTCTGGGGTATAGTTGGCCCGTGACGGAGCTATCCTGCCGTTACCTTTCTCCGGCTCGCTACGACGAGCTGGTGGTCGTAGAAACATCGATCCTCGAAGTGAAACGGGCGAGCATTAAATTCACTTATCTGATCTGGGACGAAAGGCAGGCAAAAGTCCTGGTCGAAGGGGACTCCGTTCATGCCTGCATAAACAAAGAGGGGAAAATTGCCCGCATTCCCCCGGAAGTCAGAGAAAAAATCAATCCACCGAGGTAAAGTCCATGGCAGCCAAGATGTCGAAAAAAGAGTTGAAAGAACCGGATTTTCTGCAAGTCGAATTTGCCAAAGTCACAGACTTAATCGTGCGTCATCGCATGAAGCTCTATGTGATCCTGGCATTGCATCTCCTTGGTTTGGCCATCGCCTCGGGATGGTACCTTTACCGGGCCCATTACAATAAATCCGCTCTCAAACTCTACAGCCAGGTGGAAACCTCGGCCCTGCAAAAGGATAAACAAATAGACCAGGCTAAGTTATTGGCGGGCTATAAAAAGGTGGTCGCGCAATATCCTCGCAGCCCCGCGGCACTGCACTCCCTCTATATGCAGGGAAATCTTTATTTAAGCATGAACCAGATCGACCCGGCCCTGGCGGCTTATGATGAATTTCTCCACAAGGCTTCGGGTAAAGACTATTTAAGTGTCCTGGCGCATGCGGGCAAGGGGTACGGCTACGAGGTGAAGAAAGATTATAAAAACGCCCTGGCTGCCTTCGATCAGGCCTTGCAAGCCGATCAGGGAAAAATCTTTGCCGGACAGCTCTACCGGGACAAGGGCCGGATCTATGAAGCGCTGCATGACCGGCCCAAGGCCTTGGAATATTACCGCCAGTCCCTGGAAAAAACCAAAGATCCGACTGTGGAGATGATTTTGAAGAGAAAGATCGCGGAACTTAGCTGAGCGACCTTTTAAGGACTTATGGACAAATTAACCGTCAGCCGGGTCATGATCATTGCCCTCTTCCTCCATCTTTCTTTTCTCCAGGCCTGGGGGAGGGAAGAGTCGGGGGGCGAGCAGATCTTCGGTTACGCCGAATCCCTTTTCGAGGAGGGGGATTATTTCCGCGCCATCGGCGAGTACAAACGGTATATCTTTCTTCATCCCCGGGCGGAACTCACCCAAAAGGCCGGGGTACGGATCGCCGAGGCCTTGTTCCGGGCGAAACGATGGGCCGAGGCTATCGAGGCCTGCAACCAATTTCTGGCCAACTACCCCACAAGCACTCATTTTTATGAAATTCTCTACCTCAGGGGCAGGGCGGAAACAATGGCGAACCGTTTTGACGAGGCCATGAATACTTTTTCCGGCATCGTCGAGAAAAATCCGCCCAGCTACAGTGATCGGGCGATCTATCAAGAGGCCTTGATCATGCTGGAGCTGAGAAACTGGCGGAAGGCCAAAGACTTCTTGTTGCAGGTACCGCCGCAAAGTCCCCTTTTCCCCCGGGCCCAAGCCTTTCAGATGGAACTCGGCCCAGCCGATCAACTGCCCCATAAATCGCCAACCGCGGCCGGAGTCCTGGCTGCGGTCCTGCCGGGGGCCGGACATTTATATACGGAGCGCCCCCGGGATGCCCTGGTCGCTTTCCTTTTAAACGCGACGTTTATCTGGGGGGCGGTGGAACTCTTCCAGCATGACAATAACGTGGCCGGCGGGATCGTCAGTTTTTTCGAATTGGGCTGGTACACGGGAAATGTGTACAGCGCCGTGAACAGCGCTCATAAATATAACCGCTATCGGGAAGAGGAATTTATCAAAAATATCAAGGATCGCTTCTTCCTTGCTTTGCAGCGCCACGGCGAATCTACATCCCTTTTGCTAAGTAAGAGATTTTGATGACAAAGCTTTCTTCCCAGGGGATGATTTGTCGAAAAATCGTTTTGCTAGGTGGGAGCCTCCTTTGTTTTCTCTGGTTATCCTGTCCACCTGGCGCCGTAGCCGCTGACTTCGTGCCCTGGGATTTTACAGCCCGGGAAACAAAAGAGCAGCGCCCGGATCTCTCTCTGCCGGCTCTGCTTCTAAAAGAGGGAGTCGTGCTTTTTAGTGCATACATTTCGCCAGTGGACGGGGATCGTTGCGCCCTGTACCCTACTTGCGCGGCTTACAGCCGAGAAGCCTTTGAAAGACATGGCTTTTTTCTCGGACTGCTGCTGACCGTCGACCGCTTGATACACGAAGGCAATGAAATGGATCTGGCGCCCCTGGTCAAGATCCACGATCGCTTGCGCTATTATGATCCGGTCCACAATAACGTTTTTTGGAGGCCCTAGTTGGTTTGCCCAAGGCCAAAAGCCTTGACAATTTCCAATAAATCGCTATTTTCTTTATAAGAACATTATCTTAGGAACTAATTCTATGGAATCTGATTATTATAAAATCCTGGGTGTCGACAAAAAGGCCACTTCCGAGGCCATCAAAAAGGCCTACCGCAAACTGGCGGTAAAATACCACCCCGACAAGAACCCCGGCAATAAAGAGGCGGAAGAGAAATTTAAGAAAATTAGTGAAGCCTATGCCGTCTTAAGCGACGCCGAGAAACGGAATCAGTATGACAACGTCGGTTCCGATACCTTCAGCCAGCGTTACAGTCAGGAAGACATCTTCCGCAACTTCGACATCAACGATATCCTCCGGGACCTCGGTTTTGGCGGTTTAGGAGGCCGTAAACGCACTCACTCCTACCAGCAGCAGCCGGGAGGCGAAAGTTTTGCCGACCTCTTCGGTAACGCCCAGTACCGGCAAATGCCGCAGAAAGGCCAGGATCTAGAATACAACCTGGCCATAACCCTTGAAGAATCTGTCTTCGGTGCGGAAAAAAAGCTGGCTTTAACGAAGCAAGACCGGGTCGAGGAGATAAATATCAAAATTCCCGCGGGCATCAATGCGGGGAAAAAACTGCGTTTGGCCGGTAAAGGCCTGCCGGGGATGCATGGCGGAGCGCCGGGCGACTTGTATCTCAATATCGCCATCTTGCCGCACCCGATCTTTGCCCGGGACGGTAATGACATCCACATGGAAAAGTCGATAAATTTTTCCCAAGCCGCCTTGGGAACGACGATTGAAGTTCCCATTCTGGATGGTTCGACGAAGAGAATAAAAATTCCTCCGGGCACCCAAAACAACACCAAAATAAGAATGAAGGGCTACGGGGTCCAGAATATGAAGGGCCTGGGCAAAGGCGATCAATACGTTAAGCTGACGATCAGCGTGCCCAAAAAACTTACTCCCGAGCAGACGGAACTAATTGAAAAACTCGCCGCGGAAGGCATGTAAAAAAAGATCGTCTTCCCGAGGGTGTGGTAATTTAACTAATGTCTGATAAGATATCTTATGTAAACTTGTGATAAAAAATGGCCAAACCTTTCTGGGGCTCTTAAGAGAAGCGCGTGGCCTCTCTCCCTAAAAGACGATCGGCTTCTTTTTTCAGTTCATCGGAAATCTGTAGCCGATGATTTTCTCCCAGGTAGATAATCGTCTCACAATGATCGTTCAGTAAGCGCAGATACCCATCGTGATTCCCTTTATGGAGTTCCAGGAGCTCCTGGAGCGAGCTCAGGGCCTCAGTGCCTGCCTCATTCATTTTGAGGGTGAAATGGGCTTTTTTAAAGGCGTGCTGCGCGCTTTCCTCTAAAAGCGTCACTTCATTGGCGATCACCTTCACGCTTTCTTCGGAAACGTCGAGATAGCCCTTGATCAAAATGGGCTCGTCGCCATGGATCAGGGCCGAGGCTTTTTTATACGTCTCGGCAAAGAAGATGACCGAGAGCGATCCCTTCAAATCTTCGAGGGTCACGTAGGCCATGATGTCTTTTCTTTTGGTTGTAATTTCCCGGATACTGCTGACAATACCAGCCAGGCTTACATTTTCTTTATCCCGGTGCTCGGCAATACTTTCGGAATCGGCACTCGTCAGGCAGCCGAGTTTATCGGCAAAACGGTAAAGAGGATGGCCGGTGATATAGAAACCCAGGGTCTCCTTTTCCTGAGAGAGGATTTCCTTTGCATCCCATTCCGGAACATCCGGGAGCATAGCCGCCGTTAGAACATCCTTTTTCTCTCCCGAACCTTGAGTAAAATTATCAAATAAACTGGACTGTAGACTGGCTTCTTCCCGTCGCCGCTTCTGGGAAACATCCACGATGTTCTCATAGGAGAGCATCAACTGACGTCTCTTATAGCCCAGGGAATCGAAGGAGCCGCACTTGATGAGGCTCTCGATGACCCGCTTATTCACCTTGGAAAGATCCACACGACTGCAAAAGTCATCGAAATCGCTGAATTTTCCTCCCTGATCGCGGGCCGCGATAATCGCCTCAATGGCGCCCACACCGACATTTTTCACCGCCGCCAAACCGAATCTGATGCCGCCCCCCAGGGCGTTGAAGTCCCGCACGGATTCGTTGATGTCCGGAGGCAGAACGGAAATGCCCATGTCTTTACAACCGCCGATATGCTTGATGATCTTGTCGCGGTTGTCCTTTTCACTGGTCAGTAAGGCCGCCATAAACTCGACGGGATAGTGGGCCTTGAGATAGGCTGTTTGATAGGAGATCATGGCATAGGCGGTGCTGTGAGACTTATTGAAACCATACTCGGCAAAGGCCTTTATCTGCTCCCAGATCTTGAGGGCCTTGTCCTCGGGTATTTTATTCCTTTTGGCGCCTTCCAGGAACTTGGGTTGTTCTTTTTCCATGGCGGCGGCATTTTTCTTGCTCATCACCTTGCGCAGGGTATCGGCTTCCGCCATGGTATAACCGCCGATGATCACGGCAATTTGCATGACCTGTTCCTGATAAAGGATTATGCCGTAAGTTTCACTGAGTATGTCTTTTAGCTGAGGTAACTCATAAGCTATTTTCGTCTTTCCCTGTTTGCGGGCGATGAATTCCGGTACCATGCTCATCGGCCCGGGCCGGTAAAGGGCGATCAGGGCGATGATATCTTCGATGCAATCCGGCTTCAGGCCCACGAGAATATCTTTCATGCCCGAGCTTTCCAATTGGAAAACGCCGTCCGTGTCGCCTCTCATCAAGAGCTGATAGGTCAGGCCATCGTCTAAAGGCAGGGCCTCGATATCGAGGGAGATTTCTTCTCCCCTGCCCTCTCTGACAAATTGCAGCGCATTCTTGATGACCGTTAAGGTCTTTAAGCCCAAAAAGTCAAATTTCGTCAGGCCCACGGTCTGGATATCGTTCATGGTGAACTGGGTCACCACATCATCCTTGGGCACGCAAAGGGGGACGCGCTCCACCAAGGGCACATCGGAGATCACGACGCCGGCGGCGTGCGTCGAGGCATGGCGGTTCAACCCTTCCAGTGCCCGGGAGAGCTTCAATAACTGTTTGACCTTAGGATTCTTCTTTTCTTCTTCCTGGAGGCGCTTTTCTCTCTTGATTGCTTCCTCCAGGGTAATGTTCAGGACATTCGGAATCAGCTTGGCGATGTTGTCCACTTCGCCATAGGGAATATTCAGGGCCCTGCCCACATCCCGGATGACGGCCCGGGCCTGCATCTTACCGAAGGTGATGATTTGGGAAACCTTGTCCTGGCCGTACTTATTGGTAACATAGCGGATGATTTCATCCCGTCCCTCCTGACAAAAATCGATATCGATATCAGGCATACTGATGCGGTCAGGGTTGAGAAACCTCTCGAAGAAAAGCTTGTATCTGATGGGATCGATGTTGGTAATGCCGATCGCATAGGCGACCAGGCTCCCGGCCACGGAGCCCCGGCCGGGCCCTACGGGGACATCATGGTCTTTGGCATAATTCACGAAGTCCGAAACGATGAGGAAATAGCCGGCAAAACCCATGGACTTGATCATGCCCAGCTCTTCGGCCAACCTCTTTTCATAGCGTTGGGCGATGTCCGGGTCTTTTTGATAGGAAAGAATCAGCGGCATCATCTCGGCGAGTCCTTTTTGCGCCAGTTCCTGCAGGCATTCGTCGAGCGTTTTCTCTCCCTCGATCTCAAAAAAGGGTAGGAAAAACTTGCCAAATTCAAGCTTGAGGTTACATCTTTCCGCAATTTCTACCGTATTGTCATAAGCTTCCGGGCAATAACTAAAGGCTTGCTTCATTGTATCGGGTGATTTGAAGTAGAATTCATCCGTACCAAAGCGCATTCGGTCGGGATCTTCCATGGTCTTGCCCGTCTGGATGCATAACAGGACTTCGTGCGCCTCTCTGTCTTCCCGATTCAAATAGTGACAATCATTCGTGGCCACGGGACGCAGGGAAAGCCGGCTGCTTAGTTCAAGTAAACCTTCGTTCACTTTTTTTTGTTCCGGGAGGCCGTTTTCCATTAATTCCAGGAAAAAATTATCCTCCCCGAATATTTCTCTGTACTCCTGCGCCGCCTGGGCTGCGGCCTCGAGATCGCCCTTCATGAGGTGCGCGCCGATCTCACCGTGCAGACAGGCGCTGGTGGCAAACAGGCCTTCATGGCACTGGGCAAGGAGCTCCTTGTCCACGCGGGGGCGATAATAAAATCCTTCTACATAGCCCGCGGTCGTCAGTTTCATCAGGTTTTTGTAGCCCTCCATGTTCCGGACCAGCACCAGTAAATGGCGGGCAGCTTCGCCGGCCGAGGGGGCGCTTTTTTCGAAACGGCTCCGGGGCGCTACGTATAGTTCACAGCCGATAATCGGCTTGAGACCCTGTTTTTCGGCGCGCTGATAGAAATCAATGGCGCCGAACATATTGCCGTGATCCGTCATGGCCACGGCGGTCATGCCGTATTCCCGGGCCTTCTTAAAAAGTTCATCCAGACGGATGGTACCATCCAGAAGGCTGTACTGCGTGTGCACATGGAGGTGAACAAATGCGCTCTGGCTCATATACTTAGTCTATCCAGTAATTCGGGGCCTCTTTGGTGATAATCACGTCATGCACGTGACTTTCCTTGAGGCCGGCCGTCGTAATCTTGACGAACTTCGTGTTTTGCCTTAATTCACTTATCGTGCGGCAGCCGACATAGCCCATCCCGGCTTTGATGCCGCCGATGAGCTGATAAATGCTGGCCGCCAGAGATCCCCGGAAGGGAACGCGGCCTTCGATGCCTTCCGGGACCGTCTTCAAGCTGCTTTCGATATCATCTTGATAATACCGGTCCACACTCCCCAACTTCATGGCTTCCAAAGAGCCCATGCCCCGATAGACCTTGTAACTCCTGCCCTGATAAAGAATTGTTTCCCCGGGACTTTCCTCCGTACCGGCAAAGAGGCTGCCGATCATGACACTGTGGGCACCAGCCGCCAGCGCTTTGACGATGTCCCCGGAATACTTGATACCCCCATCGGCAATGACGGGAATATTATACCTAAGAGCTACCTTGCAGGCCTCTTTGATGGCACTCATCTGCGGCACGCCCACACCGGCAATGACCCTGGTTGTACAGATGGAACCCGGTCCAACGCCTACTTTGATGGCATCGACACCCGCCTCGATCAGCGCGGCCGCCCCCTCTGCCGTGGCGACATTGCCGGCGATCAATTCACAATTCGGGAAATTGTGTTTCGTATCCCTTACCGCATCGATAACTCCCTGGGAATGCCCATGGGACGTATCAATGGCGATGACATCGACCCCGGCCGCCATTAAAGCATCGATCCGCGGTTCCCGGTCGATGATCCCGACCGCGGCTCCTACCCTTAAGCGGCCCAGCGAGTCCTTGCAGGCATAGGGATATTTCTTTATCTTCTCGATGTCCTTGATCGTTATTAATCCCTTCAGGATGTAGGCATCGTCCACGACCAGGAGTTTTTCTATCCGGTGCTTGTGCAGGAGTTTCTTGGACTCTTCGAGGGTGATGGAAGCGGAAACAGTCACTAAATTTTCTTTCGTCATGACATTGGCCACGGGCTGCTCCAGGTTTGTTTCGAACCGGAGGTCGCGATTCGTCAGGATGCCCACGAGTTTGCGGTCCTTCACCACGGGCACACCGGAGATGCGATATTTATTCATGAGCGCCAGGGCGTCACAGACCCGTTGCTCCGGACCGATGGTGATGGGATCCACGACCATGCCGCTTTCGGATTTTTTTACCCTATCCACCTCCGTTACTTGCCGTTCAATGCTCATATTGCGATGAATGACGCCGAGGCCTCCCTCCTGAGCCAGGCAGATGGCCGTGCTAGATTCCGTAACGGTGTCCATGGCCGCGCTGACGATCGGGATGTTAATGACGATATGGTTGGTGAGCAGGGTCGTCGTATCGACATCTTTAGGCAGAATGGCCGAAGCGGCCGGAACAAGAAGAAGATCGTCGAAAGTAAGGGCCAATTCGACTTTGTCATCTAACATTTATCATACCTCCCATTAGTTAAAAATTACCAGATCAAGGCTTAACGTCCGGTGCTGTCTCTCTCGACAAGGGAATAGCGCTGCCCGTTTAAGACCAGATAATAAAGATCAGTGTCCCGATCGTGCTCGAAGTATTTGGCGATTTGATAATAACTGGAACGGTTAAAGCGCGCCTCAAAGCCACTCTTGATCGTACAGTAGAGCGTGTTGTCTTTGCCGATCCGCAGCGTAGTCGGGTCGAGGGTCTCTCTGCTTTCATCGGGCATGAGCAAGGAGATGATCTCCCCTCCTTCTTTTTCCGAAAATTGCGCGTCCAGGGACTTGATCACAAAAGGGGTGTCTTCCACGTCTACGTAACAGCGTTCCTTATCCAGGGCAATCAGATATCGTCCTTCCGGATCTTTGGTTAAGTGACGGTAGAACAGAGAGACAATGTCTTTCCGGAACATCTCGGCGCCCCGGTGATACCAGGTGCCCTCTTTGTCGATCCTTATATCGGACATGCCTTGTTCTACCATCCGCTTCCGCCTTAAAAGAGTTTCCTGCTGTCCAGCAAGATCGTGACCGGGCCGTCATTGATGGAGTCGACTCTCATCATGGCCTGAAACTCCCCACTGGCCACCCGGCTCGTTTTGGCCCGTGCCTGATCAATAAAATGGCCGTAGAGCCCTCTTGCCTCCGGGGGTGCGGCGGCGCTGGTAAAAGAAGGTCTCCTCCCTTTACGGCAATCGCCCAGGAGAGTAAATTGCGACACGATCAGCAAGTCACCCCCCGTCCCCAGCAAAGAGAGATTCATTTTGCCGCTGTCGTCCTCGAAGATTCTCAGGTTGATAATCTTTTCCAGTAAATATTCGGCATCCCGCTCTTGATCGCCTGTCTCTATGCCCAGATAGACGAGCAATCCTTTGCCGATGACAGCAATGAGCCGTTCCTCGACGGTGATCCTGGCCCTCGCGACTCTCTGTACAACAGCCCGCAATTCCTTCTCCTTTTCTCTTGGCGGTTCATGGTAACAATAATGGATGTTACCTTCAAGCATTTTCTGGAGGAAAGAAGTTCCAGGGAATATCAATGGCGAGCCAGGATGATTATCGCTAGGGTGTTCACGGACATTTAGGCATTTCGTCACGCTGCCGGTGTAAAAAAGGGGCTGCCCATGCTTAACATTTGCAACCCCTTGTCCTTATTTGGAGGCGGCAACCAGACTCGAACTGGTGAATAACGGTTTTGCAGACCGCTGCCTTAGCCACTTGGCTATGCCGCCAATTATTTTATTGGAGCGGGCGAACGGATTTGAACCGTCGACGTCCACCTTGGCAAGGTGGCACTCTACCGCTGAGTTACGCCCGCTCTGCATTACGGCGACGAACTATAACAAATAAAATCTATTTGTCAACAGGAAAATGCTTTTTGTTTGCATGGTGGTAAAACTTAATCAGATAATCGATGCCCGAGTGCAGGGTTAGCCATAAGGCAATATAGAGAATCACCATGCCTACACGATGCGCATCGGCTCCGAGAAAGGGATAATGGATCATCAGCGCCGAGACGGCAAAAATCTGGCAGAGGGTTTTTCGTTTTCCCAAGCTACTGGCGTCAATAATCATTCCTTCGGAAGTGGCGATCGTTCTGACACCGTCAATGATAAAATCTCTAATGATGATGATGGATACGATCCAGGCCGGTATGCGCCCGATCGGTATCATGAGGATCATGGCCGTATTCACAATCAACTTGTCGGCAATCGGATCAAGAAATTTTCCCATGTTCGTAACGATGTGGTATCTTCTGGCTACGTAGCCGTCCAAGAGATCAGTCAGGGCAGCGATAATAAACAATATAGCAATGACCAGACTCCAAAAAGGATCGGGATCAAAGAGCAAAAAAAACAAAACCGGTATGATTCCCACCCTGAGGAGAGTGATCATATTGGGTAGATTTACAATGACAGACTTATGGTCTTCCGCAATCACGAGCCTGTCAAGATAATCCTTCAAGAATTCCATCATAAAACCTAGCCTTTATCCCTGTCAGCGAGGGACTTTTTTCCAATCGGCAAGAAAGGATTCGATCCCTTTATCCGTCAAAGGATGGTTGGCCAACTGACCGATAACCTTGAAGGGAATCGTGGCGATATGGGCCCCCATCAGGGCCGCCTCCAGGACGTGGCGCGGATGTCGTACACTGGCCACGATCACCTCCGTATCCAATGCATAATTGTCAAAGATCGTCAGAATTTGCTCGACGATTTCCATGCCGTTATGGGAAATGTCATCCAGCCTTCCCACAAAGGGGCTAACATAAGCGGCTCCCGCCTTGGCGGCCAGGAGTGCTTGGGTGGGTGAAAAGATCAAGGTCTGGTTTACGGCAATGCCCTCGGAGGCAAATATTTTAGTAGCCTTGAGCCCTTCCGTGGTCAGGGGGACTTTGACCACGACATTTTCCCCCAGCGCGGCGAGCTTTTTCCCCTCTTCCACCATGCCGGCCGCATCCAAGCTGATGACCTCCAGGCTGACCGGGCCTTCCACTAGGGTGAGTATTTCTTTGACCACTTCGGCAAAGCTCCGGCCTTCTTTCGCGACCAGCGAGGGATTCGTTGTCACCCCGTCCACCATGCCCAGCGCGATTCCCTCCCGGATTTCCAGGCAATTTGCCGTATCGATAAAAAACTTCATACCACCTCCTTCTACGCTTGTTCCGCGCCCTTGGTTATGTATTTTTCCAGGCATTCTTTACTGCAAAAAAACAGGTCCTTACCGGCCAGGGAGGCTCTATAGGCTTCACTCAGGGGGATATAGGTATGACAATAGGGATCTTCCACCAAATCCTCTCCCCCTGGGGCGGTCCTTGGCCCTTTAGCCGACTGTCTCGGGTTTGTCCCGAGCTTCTTGAGCCAATTGAAGGCGAGATAAAGGACAAAAATAACAACTAAATACCGCAGCACCATCACACCTGCCCTTTGTTTAACAACTCTACCCTGCTTACATCCCCCAAGCGTTTTCTCAGACCGGCTACGGAAACACCGAAGGCCGGATGAATGGCGTAGGGGGCAAGTTCATAAAGCGGTTCCAAGACAAAACGCCGTTTATGCATTTCCCGATGGGGGACCGTTAAATCGGCCTCCTCAATGATTTCCTGACCATAGAGAAGAATGTCCAGATCGATGACCCGGGGGCCCCATTTAACGATTCTGCTGCGCCCCATCAAGTTTTCGATGGCTTGCAGCTCCGCGAGTAACTCCCGTGCCGAAAGGGCCGTCCGCAGCTCCACCACGGCGTTTATGAACCAGTCTTGGTTCGTCAGGCCGACCGGTTCTGTCCGGTAAAAAGAAGAGCGGCGCAGCAGGGTGCTTTTTTTAACTTTTTCCAGGTGTCCGATGGCTTCCAGGCAGCGGGCCTGCGGATCATCCATATTCGACCCGAGGCCGATGAAACTTATGATGCCGTTCATGAGTTCGGCCAATCAACAGACCTCCCGCAGTCCCAGGACATCCTGCATGTCATAAAGACCCTTTTCCTTTCCCACGACCCATTTGGCCGCTCGGATCGCTCCCTGGGCAAAATTGTCCCGACTGTGGGCGCGATGGATAAATTCGAGTCTTTCCCCCATACCGCCGAACATGACCATGTGGTCGCCCACGATATCGCCGGCCCGCAGGGTCTGGATGCCGATCTCTGTTTTCGTCCTCGCTCCGATGAGGCCCTTCCTGCTGAAGACACCAACCTTTTCCAGGTCCCGTCCCAGGCTGGCAGCCACCACCTCGGCCATTTTCATGGCCGTCCCGCTGGGGGCATCTTTCTTCAAATGGTGATGGGCTTCCATAATTTCAATATCATAGTCATTGCCGAGGATACTTGCAACCAAACCCAGGGCCTTAAACATGACGTTCACGCCTACGCTCATGTTGGGCGATAGGACACAGGGCGTGCCTTGGGCCAGCACGGCCGCCTTCTTTAATTCTGTGGGCGTGAATCCCGTAGAGCCGATCACAATGGCTACCCCCTGCTCCGCGGCAAGTTCCAGATGGCGCAGCGATGCTTCATGGGAGGTGAAATCGATCAGAACATCCCCCCTTCCCAGGCAAGACTGTAAATCGGACTCGATCTTCACCCCGAGGGCACCCAGGCCGAGGCATTCACCCGCATCCTTCCCAAGCGAGGCATGACCCGGCTGTTCAACCGCCCCCACTACGGTTATCCCTTCGGCCGCCTGGATCAGTGTTACAATCCGGCCGCCCATCTTGCCACCCGCACCGGTGATAATTGCTTTGATCATCTCCCCTGCCCTCCTCAAGCAGCTAGCAGCCCATAATCGGACAGGGCTTTCTTTAATTTTGCATCATTGGCCGCGGACATCTTACAAAGGGGGAGCCGCAGTTCGTAGTCTATCTTCCCCATCAGGGAGAGCGCCGCCTTTACCGGAATGGGATTTGTTTCGATAAAGAGGGCATCGATGAGCGGCAACATTTTATAATGCAGGTCCTGAGCCGCTGTTAAATTACCGGCCTGGAAGGCATCGATCATCCCGGCCATATCAGCCGGAATGACGTTGGAGGCAACGGATATCACTCCGCCGCCGCCCAAGGCGAGCACCGGCAGGGCAATCCCATCGTCTCCCGATAAGACGTCGAAATCGCGGTCGCACAGCTGGATCACATCCATAATCTGTTTCAGGGAGCCCGAGGCTTCCTTGATGCCGGCGATGTTGGGCACCCGCGACAACCGCTGCACCGTCTCGGGCAGCAAGTTAATGCCCGTGCGGCCGGGAATGTTATAGAGAATGATGGGGATCGGCACCTGCTCGGCAATCAGCTGAAAATGGAGGAACATTCCCTCTTGCGTGGGTTTGTTGTAGTAGGGACAAACCATCAGGACGCCATCGGCGCCCGCCTCATAGGCGTGTTTTGTGAGTCTCAAGGCCTCGGCCGTAGAGTTGGAACCAGTGCCGGCAATGACGGGCACTCTTTTCTGCACGGCATCGATGGTGATCTCGATAACCCGGTCGTGTTCTTCATGGGAAAGCGTGGCCGACTCTCCGGTTGTTCCGCAGGGAACGATTCCGTCGGTGCCGTTTTCGATCTGCACCTCGATCAAGGACCGCAGTGCTTCCTCATCGATTTTCCCATTCCTGAAAGGTGTTACTATCGCGACAATAGCGCCCCTGAACATAAAACCTCCTTTGCCTGAACTTAATGCTCAATTCCCTATCTGCCCGCTCATTACCGGAGAAAATCAGGAATTTCTTCCCCTCTGGTGAGATCGGCATAGGCTTCTCTTTTTCTTATCACATAATACTGGTTATCCTGCACGAGAACTTCCGCCACTCTGGGTCGGGAATTGTAATTCGAGGACATGGTAAAGCCATAGGCACCGGCACTCATGACGGCCAGCAATTCGTTTTGTGCCACCGGGGAGAGCCGTCTGTCCTTGGCCAGAAAATCTCCTGATTCGCATATCGGGCCGACCACATCGGCAATGATTTCCTCCCCCTTGTTCTTCCTTACCCCTTGGATGTGATGGTAGGAATTATAAAAGCTCGGACGGACCAGATCATTCATGCCCGCATCGACGATGATGAAGTTTTTGTCCCCGTTTCCCTTGACGTAAAGCACCTTGGTCACGAGAATGCCGGCATTGCCCACAATCACCCGTCCCGGTTCAAAAATGAAGGTGCAATCGAGTTCCTCTTTGGCCGCCATGAGGGTCCGGGCATATTCCGCGGGATGGGGCGGCGTCTCCTGGTTGTATTGAATACCCAAGCCCCCGCCGAAATCGATGTATTTAATGTTCAGGCCTTCCGCACGGAGCCGGTAAACCAGTTTCTTGATATGCCCAAAGGCTTCCAGAAAGGGGTCGGTCTTTGTTACCTGAGATCCGATGTGGCAGCTTACACCGATTATTTCGATGTTACTTAAAGTTTGTGCGTGCCTATATTGTCGGATGGCATTTTCCACGTCGATGCCGAATTTATTTTCCTTCAGTCCCGTCGAAATATGGGGATGGGTCTGGGGATCCACATCGGGGTTGACGCGCAGGGCGATGCCCGCCTTCCGGCCCATCCGGGCGGCACAGGCATTGATGGTTTCCAGTTCCTGGGCCGATTCCACATTAAACATGAGGATGTTGTTCGCCAAGGCATATTCTATCTCCTCTACCTTCTTGCCCACACCGGAATAGACGACTTTCTGCCCCTCGACTCCGGCCTGCAGTGCCCGGTACAGCTCGCCTCCCGAGACGATGTCCACGCCACCGCCCATCCGGAAGAAAGTCCGCAGGATGGCGATGTTGGAGTTTGCCTTCGCGGCAAAGCACACCAGGTGGGGAAGATCGGCAAAGGCCTCCTGAAAGACCTGAAAGTGCTGGCTTAAGGTCTTGTGACTGTAAAGATAGAAGGGTGTTCCCACGGCGGCAGCAATTTTGGCAATACCTACATCTTCGCACCAGAACTCGTCGTTTATATAATGGAAATAATTCATGCTTCTTAACCTCTTAGTAAGTTAGAACTTATCCCGTTTATCGGGATTAGGGAATAAATTTAATATCTGCGGGATTCACTTTTTCACCGCAAGCATCTGTATCCGGACAGCCATTAGGATCGGCAGAAGCGGGAACTGGCGCTGGGATTACCGCCCCGGGCGGCCTGGGATCGCCAATCTTGCCGCACCCGGTGGCCGTCAACACCAGGCCCAGAGCACCGATGATGATCATGGTCTTAAACACCCGACGCTTTGCCCATCTGTGCCTCATCTTGTCCTTACCTTCCCATGCTCTTAATGTCTTTGAGCCTTTTCTGCACGGCCCGGCCCGCCGTAGCACCGGTGCTCTTCCGGACGGCCACCGAATTTTCCACTGTCAGGTAAGCGTAGATGTCTTCGGAAAATTTATCATGAAAAAGCCGATATTCGGCGATGCTCAAAGAAGAGAGGGTCTTCCTCTTTTTCAGACAGTAGGCAACGATGCGGCCGACCACGCCGTGGGCGCTGCGGAAAGGAATCCCTTTTTTCACTAAATATTCCGCCAGATCCGTGGCCGTGGAAAATCCGCCGGCGGCCTCCTTGCGCATCTTCTTTTCGTTGAAGGTCAGATGCGTAAGCATGGCCGTAAGGATGCTGAGGCAGGACTTCAGCGTATCCACGGTGTCAAAAAGGGGCTCCTTGTCTTCCTGCAGGTCCCGGTTATAGGTCATGGGGAGACCTTTCATCAAGGTCAACAGACTCATGAGGTCGCCATAGACACGGGCTGTTTTGCCTCTGAGCAACTCGGCCACATCGGGATTCTTCTTTTGGGGCATGATGCTGCTGCCCGTCGTAAAAGCGTCGTCAATCTCCACAAAATTGAATTCCTCGGTAGACCAAAGGATGAGATCTTCGGCAAAACGGCTCAGGTGCATCATCGTCATGGCCGCACAGGCTATGAATTCCACGATATAATCGCGGTCCGCCACGGTATCCATACTATTCTGGGAGACCAGCGGAAATTTCAATAGTTTGGCCGTATATTCCCGGTCGATGGGCAAGCCTGTGCCGGCCAGGGCTGCCGCGCCGAGCGGCAGGACGTTAACGCGGCCATAACACCCGCGCAGGCGCGCCGCATCGCGATCCAGCATTTCCCAGTAGGCCAGGAGATAATGGGCCAGCAAGACCGGTTGCGCCCTTTGTAGATGGGTATAACCGGGTAAAATGACGTCCTTTTCCTTATCGGCCAAGGCGACGAAGGTATCCTTTAATTCCTGAAGGGCCTCGAGAATCAGAGATATTTCTTCCCGCAGATACAATCTCATGTCGAGGGCTATCTGGTCATTCCTGCTCCTGGCGGTGTGGAGTTTGCCACCCTGCTCGCCGATTCGGGCGATCAAGGCTTTTTCGATTGCCATGTGGATGTCTTCATCGTCTTGCTGAAAGACAAAATTACCCCGCTCCAGGTCGGCTTTTATACCTTCCAGCCCTTGGAGGATGCTCTTTTCTTCCTCCTTCGAGATGATGCTCTGCCTGGCCAACATTCGGGCATGGGCCTTGCTGCCTTCGATATCAAAGCGATAGAGGCGCTTATCAAAATGGATCGAAGAGGTGAAGGCCTCTACCTGTTTGTCCGTCTGTTCCTGGAATCTTCCGGCCCAGGGCTTCTCTGTCTTGCTCATAGTGATCTGTCCGTCGAGGTCTTTCCTTTTTCTCAGTTCCTTTTCCTTTCCAGGGCCTGGATCCTTAATCTCAAGGCGTTAATCTTGATGAACCCGGTGGCATCCCGCTGGTCGTAGACCTGATCGGGACCGAAGGTGGCAAAGTCCTCACGATAGAGGGAATGGGCCGATTTACGACCCGTCACGATACAATTTCCTTTATACAATTTGAGGCGCACCGTGCCGGTGACATTGGTTTGGGTTGCATCGATGCAGGTTTGCAGCAGTTTCATCTCCGGCGCATACCAGAAACCGTTGTAGACGAGCTGGGCATAGCGGGGGATGAGGCCGTCACGCAGGGACATAACCTCCCGGTCCATGGTGATGGACTCCAGGGCCCGGTGGGCGATCCAGAGCACCGTGCCCCCTGGTGTCTCATAGACGCCCCGGGATTTCATGCCGACGAAACGGTTTTCCACCATATCCACCCGGCCGATGCCATGGGCGCCGGCAATCCCGTTCAACCGGTCCAGCAATTGGGCCGGGCTTAATTTTTCTCCCCTCAGGGACACTGGATTTCCCTTTTCAAAGTCTATCTCCAGAACCTCGGCCCGATCAGGAGCCGTTTCCGGGGAAGCGGTTGTGACAAACATGTCCTCCGTCGGTTCCCGCCAGGGATCTTCGAGGATGCCGCCTTCATAAGAGATATGCAGGAGATTCCGATCGCTGCTGTAGGGCTTGCTCTTCGTCAAGGTAACCGGGATCTGCTGCTTCTGGGCGTAATCGATCATCGCCTCCCGGGAGGTAAATTTCCATTGCTCGTCTCTCCAGGGCGCGATTATCTTGATGTGGGGATTGAGAGCCAGATAGGTAAGCTCAAAGCGTACCTGGTCATTACCCTTCCCCGTTGCCCCATGGGAAACGGCATCGGCATTCTCCTTGGCTGCGATGTCCACCTGTTTTTTGGCAATCAGCGGCCGCGAAAGCGATGTCCCCAACAGGTAGGTGCCTTCATAAACGGCATTGGCCCGGAGGGCGGGAAAGACAAAATCCCTGACAAATTCCTCCTTCAGATCTTCAATATAAATTTTACTCGCCCCGGTGGCCAAGGCCTTTTTTTCCAGGCCTTCCAGCTCTTCTTTCTGCCCGATGTCGGCCACAAAGGCGATTACTTCGCATTGGTAGATCTCGGTTAGCCACTTCAAGATGACCGATGTATCCAAGCCGCCGGAATAGGCAAGGACAACTTTTTTTATATTCTTCGACACGACTAGGAACCTCCATTCTTTAGCAATATTTCGAGAATTGCCTTCTGGACATGCAGGCGATTTTCTGCCTGGTCGATGATTATCGAATGCCGGCCGTCAATGACCTCCGCCGTGATTTCCTCGCCGCGATGTGCCGGCAGGCAGTGCATGACTAGCACGTCTGCCCTGGCCTGACGCAGCAATTCCCCGGTGACTTGATAAGAGGCAAAGACCTTGGCTCTGGCTTCCTTTTCCGCTTCCTGTCCCATACTGGCCCAGACATCCGTATATACCACATCGGCGTCATAAACGGCAGCTTGCGGGTCGCGATGCAGAGTAATCCTGCCTGCCGCCTCCTGCTGTCCCCTGGCCAGGATAGCCTGGTTGGGATCATACCCTGCGGGGCAGGCCAGGGATAAATGAATGGGCAGCCTGATGGCGGCATTGATCCAGGAGTTGGCAATATTGTTGCCGTCTCCGATATAGGCGATTTTCACTCCCTCGTAGCTGCCCCGTTTTTCCAAGATGGTGAAAAGGTCGCTTAAAATCTGGCAGGGATGCAAGAGGTCCGTGAGGCCATTGATCACCGGGATGGTGGCATAGCGCGCAAATTCCTCCACTGTTTCATGGGCGTATGTTCTGATCAGGACCCCGTTTACGTACCGGGACATGATCCGCGCCGTATCGGCGATGCTTTCGCCGCGGCCGATCTGGGTATCCCGATTGCTTAAAAAGATGGCCAATCCGCCCAACTGATACATGCCGACTTCAAAGGAGAGCCTCGTTCTGGTCGAGGATTTGTCAAAGATCATCCCCAAGGTCTTACCGCTCAGGGGTTGGTAATTTTCCCCCTTTTTTAGCTTCTCCTTTAAGCGGGCCGCATGAAAAAAGATCCGGTCCATATCGCTCATGTTCAGGTCATAAATGCTGAGAAGATCCCTGTTCATCGGTTGCCTATCACCTCATCCAGTATGGCTGCCGCCCGATCGATATCGTCTTTGTCGATGATGAGCGGCGGTACAAAACGCAGGATATTGCCGTTGGTACAGTTTATCAAAAGACCCTTTTCCAGACATCTCAAAACGATTTCCTCACCGGGCACCGTCAATTCCATGGCCACGATCAAGCCGCGGCCCCGGACAGATTCTACAACTGGATGGCGCACCTTCAGCTCCTGAAGTTTTTCCAGAAAGTAGGCCCCCATTTGGGAACAATTCTCCAGGACCCCGTCCTGAAGCATCGTCTCCAAGGACGCACAGGCCGCCGCCATGGCCAAGGGATTGCCTCCGAAGGTCGAGGCATGGCTCCCCGGCCCAAAAGCCTGGGAAACTTTTTCCGTGGCGAGCATCGCTCCGACGGGAAAACCGTTGCCTAGGGCCTTGGCCAGGGTGAGAATATCCGGTGTGATGCCCGCCTCTTCATAGGCAAAAAGCCGTCCCGTCCTGCCCATGCCTACCTGGACCTCATCGAGAATCAGCAGGAGGCCCCGTTCGTCACAAATCTTTCTTACTTCTCTTAAGTAACCGGGATCGGGAATGATCACGCCACCTTCACCCTGAATCGGTTCCACCATGATCCCGCAGGTTCGCTCATTAATGGCCCCTGCCAAGGCAGCGAGATCATTGAAGGGTACATGGGAAAAGCCAGCCGGCAATGGTTCAAATCCCTTGTGAAATTTAGTCTGCCCCGTTGCGGCGACGGTGGCCAGGGTGCGGCCGTGAAAGGAATTCAACATGGTGATGAGCTCGTATTTGCCCTTTCCCAAGTTTTCCTGGGCATACTTCCGGGCCAGTTTGATCGCCGCCTCATTCGCCTCGGCGCCGCTGTTGCAGAAAAATACTCGCTCGGCGAAAGAGTTATCCACGAGAATTTTTGCACAGCGGATCTGCGGTTCGATGTAATAGAGATTGGACACATGGGTCAGCTCCGCCAACTGCCGCCGGAGCGCCTCGATCACCCGGGGATGGGAATGACCGAGACTGCAGACGGCGATGCCCGCCACCAGGTCCAGATACTCTTTTCCCGTGCTGTCCCAGACCTTGGTCCCCGCGCCCTTGACGAGCATGATGGGAAATCTCTTATAGGTCCCCACCAGTACCTTATCGGCCAACTGCATCATTTCCTGTGTGTTCATGCTTCCCTCTTCTAACAGACCTAAGCGGCTATCTCCGTACCGATACCCTTGTCCGTGAACATTTCCAGAAGGACGGCGTGCTTCAGACGGCCGTCGATAATATGGGTCTTCTGGACACCATTTCTTAAGGCTTTCAAACAGCATTTCACCTTCGGAAACATCCCTCCCTCGATGACGCCCGCCGCGATCAATTCTGCGGCCCTGGCTTCCTTCATGGTATTGATGAGTTTTCCCTCCCTGTCCAGGACTCCCTGGACATCCGTAAGGAGAATCAATTTCTCCGCCTGGAGGGCGGAAGCCACGGCGCCGGCCACGAGATCGGCATTGATGTTGTAGGTTTCGCCACCCACGCCTACGCCCGTGGGGGCAATGACGGGGATAAAGCCGTCCTTTTCCAAGGAGAGGATCAGCTCCGCGTTGATGTGCGTTACCTTGCCCACTAAGCCGATGTCGATTATCTCCGGCGGCGTATCCTTGGCCTTGTCCGCACTTAAATAGTACTTTTCCGCCTGCGTCAGATTGCCGTCTTTGCCCGAAAGTCCCACCGCTTTGCCGCCGTGCCGGTTGATGAGCCCTGTTATTTCCTTATTCAGTTTCCCCACCAAAACCATCTCCACAACATCCATGGTTTCTTCATCCGTTATCCGCATGCCTTGGACAAATTTTGAATCTTTGCCGATTTTTTTCAGGAAACTGCCGATTTGCGGCCCCCCCCCGTGCACCACCACGGGGTTGATGCCGATATACTTCATAAGGACGATGTCCTGAGCAAAGAGGTCTTTGAGTTCTTCATCGATCATGGCATGCCCGCCATACTTAATGACAATGGTCTTGTTATAAAAACGGCGGATATAGGGCAGTGACTCGAGGAGGATATCCGCCCGTTCCACACATTGCTGCAAATCGTTCATCATCATCTCCCGTTGGTGATAGCCGGGCCTCTAGAGAATATACCGGCTTAAATCTTCATCCTCCACAATATCGCTCAGCTTATCCTGAACGTATTGGGCATCGATAACCACTTTTTTTTCCTCCAAATCAGGGGCATCGAAAGAAACTTCATCGAGCAGGGTTTCCATGATCGTGTACAGACGCCTCGCCCCGATATTTTCCGTCCGTTCGTTCACCACGACGGCTACCTCGGCAATTTCGGCAATGGCCTCTTCCTGGATTACAACCTCAACTCCTTCCGTGGCCAACATCTCGACATATTGCTTGATCAGGGCATTATGGGGCTCCGTGAGAATGCGGATAAATTCCTCTTTTCCTAAAGGATCCATTTCGACGCGGATCGGAAAACGGCCCTGAAGTTCGGGAATGAGATCGGAAGGCTTCGAAGCGCTGAAGGCCCCGGCCGCAATAAAGAGCACATGATCCGTTTTTACCATGCCATAGCGGGTATTCACATTGGAACCTTCCACGATCGGCAAGAGATCGCGCTGGACACCTTCGCGTGAGACATCGGGACCATGGGCCCCATCGCTACCCACGATTTTGTCTATTTCGTCGAGAAAGATGATGCCCGATTGCTCCACCCGATCCACGGCCGTCTTGATGACCTTATCCATGTCCACGAGTTTCTGGGCTTCTTCCTGAGCCAGAATCTCCAGTGCTTCAGGCACCTTGACCCGGCGTAATTTCTTCTTTTGCGGGAAGATATTTCCGAACATTTCCTTGATATTCAACCCCATATCTTCGACGCCCGAGGACGTGAAGATTTCGATCATGGGGCTGTTGCGCACCTCCGCTACTTCCAAATCGACAAAGCGACTGTCGAGTTTTCCTTCCTTCAGGAGACGGCGCAATTTTTCTCGCGTCGAGTCCTCCTGTAGCTCCGGCGCTTCAGCCTCACTTGTCCCCTCTTCTGGTGTTTCTCCAATAAGATCACTTACCTTCCGTTCCACCGGCCGCGGGGGAAGCAGGATATCGAGGATTCTCTCCTCGGCAATTTCCGCGGCCTTGCCTCGCACATTCTCCTGCTCCTCGGACTTGACCATGTTGACCGCGATCTCCACGAGGTCCCGAATCATGGATTCCACATCCCGTCCCACATAGCCTACTTCAGTGAACTTCGAGGCTTCGATCTTCAAAAAAGGCGAGTTATCCAGTTTGGCCAGTCTCCGGGCGATTTCCGTTTTACCCACCCCGGTGGGACCGATCATAATGATGTTCTTCGGCGCTATTTCTTCGGCCAATTCTTTACCGACGTTTTGGCGCCGCCAGCGGTTTCTCAGGGCAATAGCGACGGCCCGCTTGGCATCTCCTTGGCCGATGATGTGCTGATCCAGTTTCTCCACAATTTCTCTCGGCGTTAAAGCCTTTTGCGACATATTTACTCCTCAGCTGCTACCTCTATTCTAATTCAACCAGGAACCTATTACAGATCCTCAGAGTTGGTATCAAGCTCTTCAATGGTAAGATGATTGTTCGTATAAATGCATATATCCGAGGCGATTTGTAAGGCCTCCCTGACGATTTCCTGGGCGGCGAGCTCGGAGTGCTTGACGAGAGCCCGGGCCGCGGCCAGGGCATAAGGCCCACCGGAGCCGATGGCCATGACATCATCGTCCGATTCTATGACGTCGCCACTTCCCGAGATGGTGAGAAAATCGTCTTTACTTACCGCGATCATCAAAGCTTCCAGATGACGCAATACCCGGTCGGTTCGCCAGTCTTTGGTAAGTTCCACGGCCGCCCTTAAGAGATTTCCCTTATACTGCTCCAACTTCTGGTCAAACCGCTCGAAGAGCGTAAAGGCGTCGGCGGTGGCGCCGGCAAACCCGACAATCACCTCATCATGGTAAAGCCGCCGCACCTTACGGGCGTGGTGCTTCATGACGGTCGTATCCAGCGTCACCTGGCCGTCACCAGCCACAGCGACCTTGCCTTTATGTCGAACGGCGAGAATTGTTGTTCCCCGCATCTTCATTACTCTTTAAACCTCCTCTAGCTTTGGGATGGGCTTTATCATAAACCTCCATGAGCCGGCTGATACTGACCGCCGTATACTTCTGCGTCGTCGAAAGGCTTTCGTGGCCCAGAAGCTCTTGGATGGCCCGCAGATCTGCGCCGGCATCCATCATATGCGTGGCAAAGGAATGCCGCAAGGCATGGGGGCTGATCTTGCGACCGATGCCGCTGGCCAGAACGATCCTGTCCACGATTCTGGCTATACTTCTCGCTGTCAGCCGCCGCCCCTTTCCATTGAGGAAAAGAGGGTCCGGCCGCTTGTTACTCCGCTCTGCCGCTGGCTCCTCCCGTCTCTGGACATAGTCTTGCAAGGCCGCCAGGGCCTGCCGCCCCACGGGCACGATCCGTTCCTTTCTTCCTTTGCCCCGGATTTTTACCAATTCTCGGGCCCAATCGATGTCTTCACTGTTTAGTCCCGCCAGTTCGCTCAAGCGTAAGCCCGAGGAATAAAACAGCTCCATGATCGCCCGGTCTCTCCAGGCCGAGGCTGTCTCGTGAAAAGGCACCTTTAGAACGGCCAGCATCTCATCTACGGAAAGTACGGCCGGGATATGTTTTTCCGGCGTCGGCGCCTGCAAAAGCTCGGCAGGATTTGCCGACACGCGGCCTTCACGCAGGAGATATTTAAAAAAGGCGCGGATGGCCGCCAGCTTCCTGGCTACCGTGACCTTTTTAACCTTTTCCTGGTACAGGGTGCGCATGAATCCCCTGATCAGCAGCGGATCTATCGCGGAAACAGCTATTCCTTCTGGGCCACACAATTTTTCTTGACTCTTCAGGTAAACGCAGAACTGCCTTAGATCACTAGAATAACTCTTCCTTGTGTGATAAGCAAGGTTTCTTTCGATCTCCAAATAGGTCAAGAAATCTTTAATGTCCTTTTCCATAGCGGGTCTTTAAAAAAATCGATAGCGCATAGGACGGAGCGCCAGTTGTTGAGCTTCGCAGGCATCGCTATACGCTATCGGATTTTTAATTCCTGTCTTCAGCACCTTGTGCTACATCTTGTATTTTCCAAAGTCCTCAGGAGAAAGGTTTTCCAGGAACTCGCTTAATTTTTCTTTCTTGAAATTATCGAGATCGCCGATCTTGGTACCAAAATCGATGTCCCGTGACTTATTGATCACCTTATCATCCACAAAGATCGGTGCATTGGATCTTAAGGCGATGGCGATGGCATCGCTGGGACGGGCATCGACGGTGAAGACCCGGCCCTCCTGCAGCAAATAAATATTGGCGAAAAAGGTGTTATTCTTCAGGTCGTTGATTTCTATTCTCGTGATGGTCACATTTACCGTTCGCAATATTTCATTGATCAGATCATGGGTCATGGGGCGGGAAAAGGAAATCTTCTCCAGTTCCGTAGCAATGGCACTGGCTTCGAATATTCCTATCCAGATGGGAATAACCTTCTTCTCCTCCAGATCTTTGAGAATTACGATCGGTGTGTTGGTGACAGGATCGATTGTTAAACCCGATACCTTGACTTCTATCAGCATCTGTCAATCTCCTTTTTAGCCTGAAGTTCGCCATGCAGTGAATGCAGGAAAGCTTCGGCAACAAAAACAGTCACGACTTTACCGATCAGTTGGGAATTGCCCTTAAAGTTCACTATCTTGTTGGTCCGCGTTCGTCCCATCATCTCTCCCGCGGAATTCTTGCTCCTGCCTTCGACCAGTATTTCTACCGGCCTTCCCACCAGCTGCCGATTTTTTTCCCAGGTGTGTTCCTCCTGGAGAGACTGTAAGATCCGTAACCTTTCACTTTTGCTGCCGTCACTTATCTTGGCAGCAAAGCGGGCCGCCGCCGTCCCTTCCCTTTCGGAATATTTAAAGGAAAACAAATTGTCAAACCTGATTTCCTGCATTAAGTCAATGGTATTGTGGAAATCTGCGTCACTCTCGCCGGGAAAGCCGACAATGACATCGGAAGTGATGCTTATCTCCGGGCAATGCTCCCGCAAGCTTGCTATCTTTTCCAGATAGTCGCTTTTTTTGTAGCCCCGGTTCATCCTCTCCAAGACGGCATCGGAGCCGGACTGCACAGGCAAATGAATATGTTCGCATAATTTATCGATGTTGGCAAAGCAGTCCATGAGGTCCGTTGAGAGGTCCTTCGGGTGCGATGTGGTAAATCTGATCCGCTCAATGCCTTCTATTTGCGCAATTTCCCTCAATAAGCCGGCAAAATTAATCTGCTCGCTCAAGGCCTTACCATAGGAATTCACGTTCTGGCCCAACAAGGTGACTTCTTTGATCCCCTGCCCTGCCAATCTCTCCACTTCTTCCCGAATGTCTTTCAGGTTACGGCTCACTTCAGGTCCCCTGAGGTAGGGGACGATACAATAAGAGCAAAAATTATTGCACCCCTGCATGATGGTTACATAGGCGCTGATCTGCTTCGGGCGCGGTCTGGTTGGAATCCGGACCGGTTCGGCGTTGCCCCGCAACTCCGTAGCAACTACCTGTCTGCAGCTTTGCGTAACGTTATTAATGAGTTCCGGAAGCCGATGCAGGGTCTGGGTGCCAAAAACCAAATCCAGGTGCGGCGCCTTCTTAAAAAAACCTTTACCCCATTGTTGCGCCAAACAACCACCTATGCCGATGATCATACCGGGATTCTGTTTTTTGAATTCCTTGAACCGGCCCAGTTCGCTGTATACCTTTTGTGCCGCCTTCTCTCGGATGCTGCACGTGTTGAGGATAATGACATCCGCTTTCTGGGCATTGCCCGTAAACTCGTACCCTTCCCCCTCCAGTAAAGCGGATATTTGTTCAGAATCATAGGCGTTCATTTGACAGCCAAACGTTTTAATGAAATATTTCTTTTCCAACTCTTCCCTTGCCCTTTATGATGCGATAAAATGAAGCATAGTCAAGTGCTTATTTAACAATACCCTTAGTATAAGGGGAGTTTATAGTCAACAGATATTTACTCGCTTTCGGTCCTCATGAGCAGCTCCTCCGCATTTCCCTTGCATATGATCGGGCAATTGGCTAAAGTTTAGCCAGCTTCGCCGAAACAATACGCTGTGTTGAGATGATGGCCGAAAAAACACTGATTGAAGCAATGCTCAAGCCGGAGTTCTACCCCCACAAACCGCCGACGGTAGAACTGTTTGAGACTCATATATCCTATATTTTTCTTGCGGGCAACTATGTATTCAAGATGAAAAAGGCGGTGGATTTCGGCTTCCTCGATTTTTCCACCCTCGAGAAAAGGCTCTATTATTGCCAGCAAGAATTAAAACTGAATAAGAGACTGGCCCCGGAAGTTTACCTCGCAGTTTTACCCATCAGCAGGGATGAGGGGGGCCATTTTCTCCTGGGAGAGGGAAGAGAAAGCATCGAATATGTCGTAAAAATGAAACGGCTGCCTGAAGAGCGGATGTTGAAGAGGTTGCTCGCGGAAGGAAAGGCGGACCTTGCTCTCATGGAAGCCATCGCGCGTAAGATTGCCGACTTTCATAGCCAGGCTGAGACGAGGCCGGAAATCGCGGAGATGGGCCGCCGGGAAATCATTCGGCATAACCATGAAGAAAATTTCCTCCAAACCATCCCTTTCCTGGATATTACCATTACCCGCCTTAAATACGACTTTATCAAGGCCTACGCCTATCAGTTTCTGGAAAATCATCAATCTCTTTTTGCAAGCAGAATTCTTAAGCACAAAATCCGCGATTGCCATGGCGATCTCCATCTGGATCACATCTGCATCCTCGAGGAAGTGGTAATCTTCGATTGCCTCGAATTTAATGAACGCTTCCGTTATGAAGATGTGGCAGCCGAAGTAGCTTTTCTGGCCATGGATCTCGATTACAATAACTATGCGGACTTTGGCGATGCTTTTGTCAAAGCCTATATCAGGAATTCCCGGGATCAAGATGTGGCGACACTCCTCAATTTTTATAAATGCTACTATGCCTATGTGCGCGGCAAGGTCATCAGTTTCCGGGTTAGGGAGCAAGATGTGCAGGCTCAGGACCGGGGGGTGGCGTTAAGCGATGCCGCCCGGTATTTTGATCTGGCGTTCACCTACGCCGCCCACCTGGAAAAGCCCGCCTTAATCATCACGGTCGGCTTGATGGGAACCGGCAAGACGGTTCTTGCGGAAGCACTGGCCAGGCGTCTCGGTGCCGAAATCATCCGCAGCGATGTCCTGCGTAAGGAAATGTTGCACCTCGCCCCTGCTTCCCGGCAGCATGACGCATTCGGCCAGGGTATCTATACCGAAGAGATATCCCGCCAAATTTACCGGGAAGCCTTACAAAGGGCTTCGGCCTTGATCAGGGGAGGTAAAACCGTAATTATTGATGCCTCATACAAAAAGCGTCGCGAACGAAAAGCGGTCCGCGACCAGGCCTGGAGGCTGGGGGCGAACTTCTTCGTTCTGGAGTGTCTTTGCCCTGAAGAGATCGTCAAGGTTAGGCTCCGGGAACGGCAAGAGGATAAGGGTGAAGCATCGGATGGACGCTGGGAGCTATTCAGGGCACAGAAAGCAGATTTTGACGAAGTGACGGAGTTTACCGCCGAAAACCACCTGCCACTAGACACCACCGCGGACCCGGAGGTTTATCTCGATCGCGCGCTGCGGTTTTTAAAGGGGCTGGCCGCAAAAGATCAGTGAACCTTGGCCTTTTCCTCGGTCTTCAGGAGCTGCTTTTTTGTTTCTTCGATAATAAAGCGGACCTTGTAATCGAGGCCCAGATTAGCATAATTTTTCTCTATGACCTCAAAACGCTTGAGGGCGGCTTGATATTTCTTCATTTTAAAATAGATCTCGCCAATGTAGTACTCATGCTCGGCAAGCCTTATCTTGCATTCGCGGATCTTCTTTTCCGCCAGGAAGGAGAATTTACTCGTGGGAAAGCGGGCGATGAGCTTTTCGAATTCCTTTAAAGCCTTCCATGTCTCGGTCTGATCTCTGTCGATGGACAGTAACTGGTTATAATGGCACATCCCGATCTGATACATGACATAGGAAAGGTTGTCGTTAGCCGGGTGCAGGTTGACAAAATCATGATAAGCCATTTCTGCATAGCCGTATTCTTCGTTACTGAAATGCGCGTCGGCGATACCCAATTCCGCACGGATAGCCAACTCGCTTAAGGGGTACTCTTCCTTGAGCCTTTGAAAACTTGCAATCGCTTTCTCGTAGCGCTTTTTCTGGAAGTCCTCATATCCTCTCTGATAAAGGTCTTCCGGGCGGTTCCTTGCTATTTCCTTATTCTTCCACCAGGCGCAGCCCGAGAGAAGAAAAACAACTGCTAAAAGCAAAATTATCTTTTTTGTCAACACGCGTAATCCTTTAATCCTGGCCTAAAGAGCCTTGTTGATGAGGGCCTCCAGCCTTTCCTTGGGAACCAGGCCGATGATGGTATCAAATACCTTGCCGTCCTTAAAGAGGATCAGCGTGGGAATACTGCGGACCCCGTAAGTTGTGGCGGCGTTCTGGTTCTCGTCCACATTAATTTTGGCAATGATGGCGCGATCTTTATAATCTTCGGCAAGCTGTTCGATAATCGGCCCGACAGCCTTGCAGGGGCCGCACCAGGGCGCCCAGAAATCCACCAGCACGGGCTTGTCAGACTTGCTGATTTGCTCATTATAATTGCTGTCATTCAAATGTACCACTGCTTCACTGGCTGCCATAAAAACCTCCTTAGATACTCATTCGATAAATTATTGCATAGTAAATAAAAGGATGTCAAACCCTATTTACTATCCCGCTTCCCCTTCTACAATCTGGGTTGCCTGCTCTTTCTTCCCGGGGCCCGGGATATTTTTCCTTTGCTGGGAAGATAAATTGCAGTATACTGTTTACTCCAAAAGAAATTTTTTCACGCTGTTTTTCTACCTCTTTCGAGGAGGGCAGAGGGTTAATATATCCGTCAACCTTTAAAAGAAGAAAGGAGAGAAGCGATGAGTGAAAGTGTCTACAAGATAATCGAATTGGTGGGCTCCAGCAAAGTTTCTTGGGAAGATGCGGCCAAAAATGCGGTCGAAACGGCGTCCAAGACCCTCAAAGATTTACGCATCGCCGAGATTGTCAAGCTCGACATGACGATTGAAGACGGCAAAGTGACGCACTACCGAGCCCGGGTTAACCTGTCTTTTAAGTTCATGGGTACCTGATCGCCCCTTGTTTCTTGCCGGGGAGGGGGGATTTGCCACCCTCCCCGGCAAGGGGTCTTACCACCAATCTTTACGGGTTTGTAAAGAAGGAAATTTTTCTAAGCGTTTATTACTGCCCTTGAGAAATGGCCGACAACTGCCAGGGACCATTCCCTACCGGCCGCGTAAATGTCCAGTATTCTTCAAATTTAACAGGTTCAGTCTTGCTGCCGGAAATTACCTGGCCGGTCTTCTCGTCCACCGTATAATCGAGGAGATTAGCGTAGAATCTCACGGTGATGTAATCCTTGCCCGCTTCCTGCCACGCCTCGGTTATCTCGACGGACCGTACGGCAATATTATCCAGGCGATTCAGGTGTTGATTCTTTTTCAGTTCCTCGGCATCGGCCTGGGTGATCCCGTAAATCTCATCGGTAAGCAGATTTTTGACCGTGGACATGTCCCGGTTTGCCCAACCTCCCTGTACTTTGAAGAAGGTATCCAAACATTGATCCTTAAAGGGTTGTTCCTTAAAGGCGGGGTCCATGCGCAGGATGTGTCCAAGACCTGTCTCCACGTCTCTTCCTTCCGCCGGTGCGGCGTACGATGGGGCATAAGAGGCCGACCCCGACTCGGGGAAGGAAGTTGCATTGCTGTATAGGCTGGGGCCCAGGGCCGACTCTTCCCGTCTCTTCTTCTTGATGAACCACCAGATACCATACAGGATGAGACCGACAAGGATGATTTCGAAAAGGCCGATCCCGCCCCCTTCCATGCCGCCGGCACCGCCAAAGCCGAGGCCCCGGAATAACATGCCACCGAGCATGCCACCCATGAGCCCGCCCATGATGCCGCCGCCCATGCCCCTCAGCAAGCCGCCGCTTGCGGGGCTGGAGGGCGTCGGGGCCGGACTATTATATTGCTGTGACGGACTGCTGGGCGCAGAGGGTGTGCGGGGTGCGGAATAGGAGCGCGTACCGCGACTCCCGAAAGAACCGCCGCGACCGATCCTGGCATCGGCATCTATTTCCAGCGCGTACATGAACAACAGAACTAGACTAAAAAAAACAAAGCCATGGTGTAACGCTTTTTTGGACAACATAACCCTCCTCAATACTTAATTTTGTGAGCTTCTTCATACAGTGACGCCAGGCTTCTGTCAATGGCTATTTATCCAAATTCTCCCCCTCAGCCGGCTTGACCTGAGATGCTAATTATGAGAAATAAGCCTGACTCAACTCTCGTGAAGGGGCGGGCATTTAGGCACTTGCCCTTAGAGCAATTAACCAAGGGGAACAATCATGTTGGGCATCATATCGGGAATCATCTCTTTGCAGGAAGCGCCAATTTTTCATGGTCTACAAAGAACTGTCAGTGAAAATGAGTTCGGAACCGCCCGGCTCATGGTTGGGGAAAACATCGTTCTCTTACCCCGCCACGGGGACGATCCCGGCCGGCACATCCTCCCCCATGCCATCAATCATCAAGCCAATATGAAGGCCCTGCGTGATCGAGGGGTAAAGGAGATAATCAGTCTCAATTCCGTGGGATCACTGAAGGAGGGTCTGCCGCCCGGCGCCATCGTCGTCCCCGATGATTTTATCCTGCTCTCTCCTTATGCTTCAGTCTATGTCGACCGGCCGGAGCATATCACGCCCGGTCTGGATGAAATCCTGCGGCAACGCTGCCTGGCAGTTGCGGCCGGCGCCGGCGTGGAGGTGATTGCTGGCGGTGTTTACTGGCAGACCACGGGACCGAGATTGGAGACAAGGGCGGAAATTAAGCTGATGTCGCAGTTCGCCGATATCGTCGGCATGACCATGGCCAGTGAAGCGATTATCGCCCAAGAGCTGGGACTGCGCTATGCATCCCTTTGCTCCGTTGATAATTACGGCCACGGCATCGGAAAAAAGGAGCTGCGGGCCGCGGAAATAATGGCCCAGGGAAGGCGCAGCCGGGAGACGCTGGTGCGCCTGCTTGCCAACTACCTGGCGGGAGAGACCTTTTAAATAGAGTCCGTCCGGAAACTCCGGATGAGACACTATTGGTTTCCCATTCGGAAACTAAATAAGCTTCGCCACGGCCCGCTTGATCCTCTCCACTCCGGTGGTGATTTGCTCAAGGGAAGTTGCGTAAGACAGACGCAGATGCTTATCCTGTCCGAATTCGCCGCCCGGCACTACGGCCACATTTGCTTCTTCCAGGAGATAGGCCGTTAAATCAGATGAATTGCTGAGCGTCTTTCCTCCATGGGTGCGACCGTAAAAGGAGGAAAAATCGGGAAAGACATAAAAGGCACCCTGCGGTTTGCTGCAGGTCACCCCGGGAATATCGTTCAGGGCCTCCACGATGTAGTTTCTTCTCTTCTGGAATTCCTGCACCATCGCGGCCACGCTATCCTGAGGGCCTTTCAACGCTTCGACAGCCGCTTTTTGGGCAATCGACGTCGGATTTGAAGTATTTTGACTTTGCAGCTTCGTCACGGCCCCAATTACCTCCTCCGGGCCGGCCGCGTAGCCGATGCGCCACCCCGTCATGGCATAGGCCTTGGAAACGCCGTTCACCACGATCGCTAAATTCTTCATCTCCTCGCTTTGCGAAGCAATCGTGGAGAACTCCAAGCCGTCATAGATGATTTTTTCATAGATATCATCCGTGATCACGGGAATGTTCTTTTCGATCAGGACCGCGGCCAGGGCTGCCAGCTCTTCCTTTGTATAGGTGACACCTGTGGGATTGGAAGGACTGTTGAGGATCAGGGCCTTTGTCCGGCTGCTGATGGCTTGGCGAAGCTTTTGCGGTTGCAACTTAAACCCTTCCGCGATGTCCGTTTCGATGACAACCGCTTTGGCGCCGGTCAGCACCACGATATCGATGTAGGAAACCCAGTAGGGCGCGGGGATGAGTACTTCGTCTCCCTCTTCGAAAAGTACCTGCGCGAGGTTGTACAGGGAGTGCTTGGCACCGCAGGAAACGGCTATTTCCGAGCGCTTGTATTTTAAGCCGTTATCGTTACTTAATTTTCTAATGATGGCATCCTTCAGTTCATCAGTGCCGCCGACGGGTGTGTATTTAGTGAATCCCCCTTCGATGGCCTTGATGGCCGCTTTTTTTATCAACTCCGGGGTATCGAAATCAGGTTCCCCGGCCCCGAAACCGATAATGTCGCGGCCTTCTGCCTTGAGCGCATTGGCCTTGGCCGTAATAGCTAACGTAGGAGATGGCTTGATAAGTGCTATTCTTTTCGATAATTTCATGATGATATCTCCTTTTTCATTTTTAATTCCGTATACTTTTCATGCAATCTACGGCAAACGATTTCCGGGACCATCCCCTTTACGGAACCACCCAAGGAGGCGGCTTCTTTAATGATACTTGAACTCGTATAAAACCACTGGAAACCAGCCATGAGAAAAACCGTTTCCACATCGCGGCTTAAGCGGCGGTTCATGAGGGCCATCTGGAACTCGTATTCGAAATCCGAGAGGGCCCTTAAGCCGCGAAAGATGATCTTGGCGCCTATGTTCGAAAGGTATTCGACAAGCAACCCAGGATAGTGGTCAACCCTGACCCGGTCATTATCCTTGTAAACTTCCCGTATAATAGCCAATCTCTCCTCGACAGTAAAGAGAGATTTCTTCTCGGGATTGGTGGCGATCAGGACGATGATCTCGTCAAACATCTTCAAGCCCCGCTTGATAAGATCAAGATGGCCATTCGTAATGGGATCAAAGGAACCGGGATATACGGCTATTTTTTTCATAATTCTCCCTTCATCTCGTGGAATTTTAGAAAAGATAAGACTGTGTCCCCGAACTTTCTCTGGTCCAAGATCCGGAAAGGGCTGGCCGATTCCGCGGGGAGAGTTTCTCTTACGGAATGCTGCATGATCAGCAGACCATTGGCTGCCAATAACTTTCCCTCGGCAAAGTAACCGAGAGTTTGCTGGACGAGGCCTCTGTCATAGGGAGGATCGGCAAAAACTATATCAAAAAGAACCTGCTTATTCTTGAGGAGTGCCAGTGCTTTCTTGACTTCCAAATTCATGACGCCATGGCTCCCGGTAAATCCGCAGAGGAGAAGGTTTTTTTTGATGTACTCGGAAAGAAGGCCATCTCTTTCAATGAAATAAACATAGGCTGCGCCGCGGCTTAAGGCCTCTATACCCACACTTCCCGCTCCGGCATAGATATCCAGGAAGACCTTCCCTTCCAGGCAGGAGAGGATATTGAAAAGAGATTCCTTTGTTCTGTCCGATGTCGGTCTGGCCGGACTCTTTTTCGGGAAGAGGAGGCGCCTCCCCCTCCCTGCTCCGCCTATTACCCTCATAGGTGTTCTTTGATGAGTACCTCGGCAATCTGTACTGCGTTCAGGGCCGCCCCTTTTCGCAAATTGTCCGCCACGACCCACATGTTTATCCCCTTGGCGATGGACTCGTCTTCCCTGATCCTGCCAACGAAGGTGTTATCCTTGCCGGCTGCCATGATGGCCAGAGGATAGCGCTGGGCCTGCGGTTCATCAATGACCGTTACCCCTGGTGCCCGAGAGAGCAACTGCCGAACTTCCTGGGCCGTGATCTTTTTTTCCGTTTCGATATTGACCGCTTCGGAATGTCCATAAAAAACAGGCACGCGGACCGTCGTGGCCGTCACCCCGATGGAGGGGTCGGAGAGGATCTTCTTGGTCTCGTTTACCATCTTCATTTCTTCCTTCGTATAGCCGTTTTCCAGGAACACATCGATGTGGGGTAAACAGTTGAAGGCTATTTGATAGGGATAGACCTCTATTTTAGGAGTCCGGCCATTCACGATGTCCTTTGTTTGTTCCGTTAGTTCCTGAATTGCTCTTTTGCCCGTTCCCGAGACGGCCTGATAGGTAGATACGACGATTCTCTTTATTCTGACAGCGTCGTGAATGGGTTTGAGAGCTACGACCATTTGAATCGTCGAACAATTGGGATTGGCAATGATGCCGCGATTCTTGTACATCTTAATCGCCTCGGGATTTACCTCAGGCACCACTAAAGGAATCTCGGGCACCATCCGGAAAGCGCTGGTATTGTCAACGACGACGCATCCGGCCCGGGCCGCCAGGGGTGCAAAACGCTCACTGACACTGCCTCCCGCCGAAAATAGCCCGATGTGGACCCCGGTAAAGGAATCTTCCTTTAAGACTTGCACGGCTAGCTTCTGCCCCCGATACTCCAGGAGCTTGCCTGCCGAACGTTCGGAAGCCAGCAACTTCAGTTCATTAACCGGGAAGTTACGCTCCTCCAGTACCTTGATCATGGCATTGCCGACGGCGCCTGTCGCCCCCACAACGGCCACATTCCATTTTTCCATAGTTACCTCCGTCTATTTTCCCGTAAGTTTTGCATTCGTCGCAGGCCTGCCCTTCGCCGCATCCCTAATATGTTTTATCAGCCACCAACCGGGTCCCGACAGTCCGTATCCCAGTGAAAAAATGAAAAAAGTGATCTGCGGTTCCGCGACAATGATGATCATGATCAGGACGATCAGCACAAAGGACATGAAAGGCTTGCGCGAAAAAAAATTCAAATCTTTAAAACTATAATATTTAACGTTGCTTACCATGAGTAAAGCAAGCCCCGCGATGGCCAAGAGGATAGATAGATCATGAAATTTACCTGCCCCGCCCAGATAATAATAGAGCAGTACCCCCGTGGCAACTACCGAGGCGGCTGCCGGTATGGGCAAACCATTAAAGACCTTGCTTTCGATGATGCCAATCTGGATATTGAAGCGGGCCAGCCGCAGCGCGCCGCAGACAACGAAGAGAAAGGCCACGAGCCATCCCCATTTGCCATAGGCGTAAAGCGCCCAGGAATGGGCAAGAATGGCCGGTGCCACCCCGAAAGTAACCAGGTCGGCCAGGGAGTCATACTCGGCGCCAAATTTACTCATCGTATTGGTCATCCTGGCAATCCGGCCATCGAGGCCGTCCAGAATCATGGCAATCATGATGACCAGGGCGGCCTGACTTAAATCACCCTGCATGGAAGCCAGGATGGAATAAAAACCGAAAAACAAGTTCGTTGTCGTAAAGAGATTGGGAAGGAGATAAATGCCCCGCTTTCGCCGGCTTTTTTTTACATTATTTTCATTTTTCACGGCAATACCCCTAAGGGCGTCTCTCCGGCCCGTACCTTGTCTCCCAATTTTACCGACACCCGTGCCTCCGCAGGCAGGTAAACGTCCAGTCGCGAACCGAAGCGAATCAGGCCAAAGCGGTCGCCCTTTTCCACCTGCATGCCTTCCCTGATCCAGCAAACAATCCGGCGGGCAATTAGTCCCGCAATTTGTACCGTCACTATCTCCTTGCCCTGCTCGGTAACGATTACGATCGCATTTTGTTCATTAAGGGACGAGGCCTTATCGAGGTTTGCCGAAATGAATTTCCCTTCTTTATAGCGAAGGGCCTTGACGGTTCCCGAATAGGGTATCCTGTTGACATGCACATTAAAAACATTCATGAAGATGCTTATTTTTTTAAAAGATCCCTGCACCAGCTCCTTGAGCTGCACATCCTCGATGATGATGACCTTGCCGTCGGCCGGCGCTACGACCAGACCTTTGCCCTCCGGAACAAGGCGCGAGGGATTGCGAAAAAAGCAAAGGACAAAAATGGTTAAGAGCAGAGCAATACCGGCTGTTTTTGGGAAACCGAAGCAGGCAAGGAGGATAGTCAAGACAGCCAGGGGAATGATAAAGGGAAGTCCTTCCGGCACAATAATGCTGCTATGGCTGATCATGGTTCCCTTTTTCCATTGTCACTCTTTCCGATCAGGCGACGCTTGATCCTGTTGCAAATCGGCAGTACGTTAGACTTTTGGCTTTATATGAATTACAAAAGCTTGTCAACACTTCTTGCTTTCCCGATTTCCCCTGCTGCCAGATTTCTCTCCGCCTCCGAAAGGAGCAAATAGCGTGGTGCCAGGGTGAGCACATCGGCTATTTCTTCGGCGGCAGACTTTTTCCCGCCTAAAATTCCGACCCTACGGGCGTGCACATGACAATCCTGCGGGTCCGCGATAAAGGATTGGGGTCGTTCTTTTTTTATCTCCGCGGCATATTTTAGGGCCCCGGAGCCCAAAAAAAGTGCCTCCCCTTCCAAGGCGGAAAGAAAACGGTTTATGTCTGTGACCCCCTCCTCGCCGATCAGTTGCAGGTGCCCGTTTTCGTCACGCCGGTAGAGAGCGGCATAAATCTTACCGCGGCTGGCATCCAGGAGAGGACAGATATTTTCCGGCCAGGGACCGGCATTGGCAGCCAGGGCCTCGAGGGTAGACAGGCCCACCAGAGGCTTTCCCATGGCCATGGCCAGCCCCTTCATTGTACAAACCCCTGTGCGCAGGCCCGTAAAAGAACCGGGCCCCACGGTGCAGACGTACAGGTCTGTCTGCGCAATGTTCAGCTCGGCAATATCATAGAGCCTCTTGACTGTCGGCAGCAAGGTGCAGCTATGATTTAAGCCTGAATTCACAAATATTTCCGCCCGCAGCGCGGTGTCTTCAAGCAGGGCCACACTGAGGGCGTCACTGGAAGTATCAAGGGCTAAGATAAACATGACTATTTAGAAAAAAAGTTGCTGATCTCCTGGATGAATTTAAGATTCAACCGTTCCAGATCGACCAGGACCACGAAGACCATCAAAAGGATGAGCAGGACAAAACCTACCTGTTGCGCTCTTTCCCTCCATTTAAGATTAACCTCTTTGCCCCGGATAATTTCAATTAGATAGAAAAGCAGATGCCCTCCATCCAGGACCGGTATCGGCAGGAGATTCAGCACCGCCAGATTGATACTGAGCAGGGCCATGAACAGTATAAAGGGTATCATGCCCTCCTTGACTTGCGCCCCGGCAAGTTGGGCAATCATGATCGGCCCACCCAGGGTCCGGGGTGAAATCACTCCCTCCAGGATTTTGACGATACTCAGCAAGGTAAGTTTGGTGACCACCCAGGTTTGCTTGAAGGCTTCCCCGAGGGCGCCCAAGGGTGGATGTCTTTCGGTGGTCGTCTCTCCTGCCGGAGTGATGCCTATTTTGTAGGAACCGACTTCTTCACCAAAGATATTTTTACCCTTCAAGAGCGTCGGCTTTACCTTTATGTCAAGGATTTGCTCGGCCCGTTTGACCTTGAGTTGGAGAATATTGCCTTTGCTTTCATTGATGAGCTCTGCCATCTCATTCCAGCGGTTAATCTCTTTGCCGTTAATGGCCGTAACCAGGTCCGTCTTCTGTAAGCCGGCCTGGAAGGCAGCCGACTCCGGCAGGATTTCGCCGATTTTCGGTTTCAAGACCGGAATCCCCCAGCTATAGACAAAGGTAAAGATCAGGATCGCGAGCAAAATATTGAAGATCGGACCAGCCACGACAATGGCCATCCTTTTCCATACGGGTTGCGCCGTAAAGGAGCGCTTCCTTTCCTCATCGGTGAGCTCTTCTTCCTCCGCTTCCCCTAAAAGTTTTACGTAGCCGCCCAAGGGGACAAGGGAAAGCATGTATTCCGTTTCCCCAATTTTTTTCCCTACCACGGCCGGACCGAAACCCAGGGAAAATTTCAAGACACCCACGCCCCCGAGTTTGGCCGTGAGGAAATGGCCGAACTCGTGGATGAAGATCAGAACTCCCAACAAAACAATGACCGATAAAAGACTAACCAATTTTCCCCTCCACTTGCGTCGCAGGCTTGCCTGTAGATGGCAACCCTGTTAAATTATGTTCACTTAGGCGTGCATTTTGCAACTTAGTTCCCGCGCCCTTTCCCTGGCCCAGGCATCCGCGGCGAGAATTTCCTCGATCAGGGGCGCCTCTTTTCCGCTATGTAGCGCCAGGGTCCCTTCTATGACCTTGACGATGTCCGTGAAACCGATCCGTTCCTCAATGAAGGCCTGCACCGCTACTTCATTGGCTGCACTCAGCACGGCCGGCCAGGTTCCACCCCGCTGCCCGGCTTCATAGGCAAGTTTGATACTGGGAAACTTGTCGAAATCGGGCGGAAAAAATTCCAAGGCCCCCGCCGTGAGAAGGTCCAACCCACTGCCCTGATAGGGAATTCTCTCGGGAAAAGACAGCGCATAGGCGATCGGGATTTTCATGTCCGGAATACCGAGTTGCGCAAGCACGGAGCCATCAATGTATTCCACCAGGGAGTGGACAATACTTTGCGGGTGGATGTGGATATGGATCTTAGAGAAATCGATGTCGAAGAGCCACCGGGCTTCAATAACTTCCAAGCCTTTATTCATGAGGGTCGCCGAATCGATGGTGATTTTCTTCCCCATCTGCCACCGCGGATGGTTGAGCGCCTGAGACGGGGTAACATGCCGGAGTTCGCCGGCCGGCAAGTGCCAAAAGGGGCCACCCGAGGCTGTCAAGATGATGCGTTTTACGGATCCACGGCTATGTCCGGCCAGGCATTGAAAGATCGCGCTGTGTTCGCTGTCTACGGGCAAGAGCGTACCGGCCTGGGCTTCGGACTGCCTCCGGATAAGGTCACCGGCCATGACCATGACTTCTTTATTGGCCAAAGCCACGTCTTTCCCTCTGGCGATGGCCTCCAGGGTGGGCAAAAGTCCCACCGCTCCGGAGAGGGCCGAGAGAACCAAATCCACCTTTTCCAGGGCCGCGATGCTTCTGTATCCGTCCGGGCCATGGGTGATCCTTGGTCCCGCAGAAGAGGAAAAGAGACACTGCAGTCTTTCGGCGACAAACTCATCGGCCACAGCCACCAGTTCCGGTTTAAATTCTTCGATCTGTTCATGCAACAGGTCCACGTTCCGGCCTGCTGCCAGGGCAACCACGTCAAAGCGCTCGCGATTGGTTCTGATGACCTGCAAGGCATTAACACCAATGGAGCCGGTAGAACCTAAGATGGCTATCTTTTTCATTTGACCACAAGGTGCTGATAGTAGAAGACAAAAGGTGCCAGGAAGCTCAGAGAGTCGAAACGATCCAGAAGCCCTCCATGGCCCGGGATTATCGACCCGGCATCCTTGGCCCCTGCCGACCTCTTGAGGGCCGATTCAAAAAGGTCTCCCAGTTGAGCCAACATCCCTCCCAGAGCCCCCAGGATGAGAGCCTGGTGGAGGGAAAGAAGGTCAGGGGCAAAAAGCAGCTGGAATATCATGCTCCCCAAAAGGCTTCCCGTAATCTGCCCGATCGTCCCGGCGATCGTCTTTCCCGGACTAACATAGGGAAGCAACTTTTTTTTTCCAAAAGTTCGGCCAATATAGAAAGCGCTGGTATCGCCCATAAAAGCCAGGGCAAAGGTAAGAAAAACCCATAAAACTCCCTGGGGCAAGTGCCGCAGCGCGATGAAATAGGACATCAGTAAAGGCATGTACATGAAGCCCAAGATGACCTTAGCCAGCGGGAAAATATCGATTTTATCGGACTTGATCCGCAGAAGAAAAATTATCGCCGCCGCCAGCAGGCAAAAGGTGAGCACGGCGCTGAGCACTGCCAGGTCGTTGCGAGACATGGCCCAGGCAATCAGGACGGCAAAAATAAATACCTCTGCTTTTTCCCACCAGTCCCCCCCCTTGCGGAAGACCAAGGTGTTGTATTCCCAGACGGCCAGTTCTATGCCCAGAAAGATCAAGAAAGAAAAAATCTCTGGCGAGCTGTAATAGATTAGGGACCCGAGTAAAGGCAGGGCAACAAGACCGGTGATCCATCTCTGTAAATGGTGGTTCATGCCAGGTCAACCTTTTGTAACTGATCGCTCGTCAGTCCATATCTTCTTTCCCTCTTCTGATAACTGGCAATAGCCTCCAACAGATCGTCCTTCCCGAAATCGGGCCATAATACATCGGTAAAATAAAATTCCGTATAGGCCATTTGCCATAAGAGAAAATTGCTCAAACGGTACTCACCACTCGTTCTGATAAGCAGATCCGGATCGGGAAGCGGGGCTGTATAGAGATAAGATGAAAATAGTTCCTTGGTTATCTCATCGCCCTTGATTTTACCCAGGTCGATGTCCCGGACCAAATTTTTTATGGCCGTGATAATCTCGTCACGGGCGCCGTAACTCAAGGCGAGATTAAGGACCATCCCCCGATTTTGCGCCGTCTTTTCGATAGTTTCCCGAAGCGTCTTTTTGATGGACCCCTGCAGGGCCTCCATATTTCCGATCGTGGTCAGACGAATGTCATTCTCTAACATCTCCTGAAGCTCCGACCGGAGATAGGTTTGCAGTAAGTTCATCAAGGCTTCGACTTCCTGGGCCGGCCGGATCCAATTTTCCACGGAAAAAGCATAGAGGGTCAGGTATTTGATGCCTATTTCCCGACAGGTGCGCACGGTAGTCCGCACCGCTTCCGCCCCCTTCTGGTGTCCCACGATTCTGCCCAAGTAATGCTTTTGCGCCCAACGGCCATTGCCATCCATGATAATGGCGATATGCTGCGGCAGTTTCTGGACATCGATATCTCTCATCATAATTTTCTAACATACCGGGACGGTATTATCAAGGCGAGTATTGGCCAACAAAAGAAAAGGGGAGCATCGCTCCCCTGCCTCGCCCGCCTCGCATGTCCACTATATTTCCAGGATTTCTTTTTCTTTGGCAGCGAGAATGGCATCGGTCTTTTCACTATACTGATCAGTCAATTTCTGTACTGTTTCCTGATAGGAAAACATCTCGTCCTCAGCCAGTTCATTTGACTTTTTCATGTTCTTTAATTGCTCGTTGGCCTCGCGGCGGGCATTTCTCTGTTTTACCTTGCACTCCTCCGCCATCTTCCGCACCACCTTGACCAGCTCCTTGCGCCTTTCTCCCGTCAACGCCGGTATGGGCAGACGGACAACCTTGCCATCACTGGAGGGCATCAACCCCAGGTCTGATTTTTGAATCGCCTTTTCTATGGGACCGATCAAACTGCTGTCCCAGGGAGCGATCACAATGAGACGGCTCTCCGGTACCGATAGGGTCGCGACCTGGCTCAAAGGCGTGGCCACCCCATAGTAGTCAACTTTAATGCCCTCGAGCAAGGCAAGCGAAGCCCTTCCCGTTCTCACCTTGCCCAGTGATTTTTCCAGAGACTGGAGCGCCTTATCCATCTCTTCCCTAAGCGTTTCAAGCACGAGATCTTTCATAAGTCATCCCTTTGCAGACGAGGTTGGTGAATCGTTCCCCACGACGGTCCCAATCGGGTAGCCGCAAATAACCTTTTTGATATTTCCTTCCTGATGAAGATTAAAAACGATAATCAGGAGACTGTTGTCCCGGCAAAGCGAGATGGCGGTCGCGTCCATGATTTTGAGGTCTCTCGTTAAAACGTCGGTGTAACTGATTTTGTCGAACTTGCGGGCATCTGCATTATGGACGGGATCTTTATCGTAAACGCCATCGACTTTAGTGGCCTTCATGATGACATCGGCCTTAATTTCCATAGCCCGCAAAGAGGCAGCCGTATCCGTCGTGAAATAAGGATTTCCCGTTCCCGCGGCAAATATGACCACGCGGCCTTTTTCCAAATGGTGAATCGCGCGACGTTGAATATAAGGTTCCGCTATCTCTTTCATCTCGATGGCCGATTGCACATTCGTAGAGATATGCAGTCTTTCCAGGGCGCTTTGCAGGGCCAGGCTGTTAATGACCGTGGCGAGCATCCCCATGTAATCGGCCGAGGTCCGCTCCATGCCGCGCGCGCTCGCCTCCACGCCCCGAAAGATGTTGCCGCCGCCGACCACTACCCCGAGTTGAATACCCAGATTAACGATCTCCTTGATCTCGCCGGCGATATTGTAAACCGTTTCTTCATCAACGCCAAAGGAGCGTTTTCCCATCAGGGCTTCGCCGCTCAGCTTCAAAAGTACTCTCTTATAAACTGGCTTGTCCACTTATTTTAGCCTATCTGCTTCACGGATCGCTGCGGGGATACGTTAAAGTAACGCCTGAGGTTTGGCATATAAAATTACTTTATTTCCTCGCCTAACTGAAAGCGGCAAAATCTGCGGAGAATGATATTCTCCCCTGTTTTCGCTATCATGTCCTTCACCAGGGTATCCACGGTCAGATCCGTGTTTTTCACAAACTTCTGCTCCAGTAGACAGACTTCCTCGTAATACTTTTTCAGCTTGCCTTCGATGATCTTGTCGAAGATCTTTTCCGGTTTTCCTTCCTGCAAAGCCTGGCTCCGATAGATCTCTTTTTCCCTTTCCAGGGCCTCCGGGGGGATATCTTCCGCTTTCAGATAAAGAGGATTGGTCGCCGCGACGTGCATGGCAATATCTTTGGCCAGGGTCAGGAAATCACTTGTTTTGGCCACAAAGTCCGTTTCACAGTTGAGTTCCACCATTACGCCGATGCGGCCGCCCATGTGAATATAGGAGGTGATGGTGCCTTCCTTGGCTGCCTTGGAAGATCTTTTCGTGGCCGCCGCCATCCCCTTTTTTCTCAAGTAGTCGATAGCCTTTTCAAAATCGCCATCACCAGACGTCAGGGCTTCTTTACAATCCATCATCCCGGCGCCTGTTTTATCCCGCAGCTCTTTGACCATGCTAGATGTAATGCTCAATTTATCCTACCTCCTCGGTTGTATTTATCTCGTCGTCCCGATAGTCACCCTTTGTTTCCACACTCTCCGGTACATCGACTTCCCCATCTTCCTCCTGAACCGCGGCCGGAGCGGCTATTTCTTTATTGCTTTCGGCCTGCAGGCGCTCTTCAAAGAGTTTCCTGCCTTCGAGTACGGCGTCAGAAAATTTGGAGGAAAAGAGCTTAATGGCCCGAATGGCATCATCGTTGCCCGGAATGATATAGTCGATATCATCGGGATCGCAATTTGAATCTACAATAGCGACAATGGGTATTTTCAACTTTTTGGCTTCGTTGACGGCAATCGTTTCCCGTTTGGGATCGACAACGAACAGCGCGCTGGGGTGGCTCTTCATCCTCCTGATCCCGCCCAAGACGGTCAATAACTTGTCCCGTTCCTTCTGCAGCTTCAAGATCTCTTTTTTCGGGAACGCCTTGATGCTGTCATCTTCAAACAACCGATCGAGGTAATTCAAACGATCGATGCTCTTTTTGATGGTTGTAAAGTTGGTGAGCATGCCCCCCAGCCACCGTTGATTGACATAGGGCATGGCGCACCTATCCGCTTCCTCCCGGATGGATTCCTGGGCCTGCTTTTTTGTGCCGATAAAAAGAATTTCCCCGCCCTGCGCTACGAGATTGACGACGAAATTATAGGCCGTGTGAAACAAGCCAACAGTCTGTTGCAGGTCAATGATGTAGATGTTGTTGCGCGCGCCAAAGATGTAGGGTTTCATTTTGGGATTCCACTTATTCGTCTGATGACCAAAGTGGACCCCTGCTTCCAACAGTAACTTCATAGAAATACTTGCCATAAAATCTCTCCTTATCGTGTTTTTTCCGCCACCCTTTTCATCTTGACGGTCAGCTTCCGAGAAGCAACAGGCCGCCAATCCAAGGATGTGTGAGGTGGTGCGCATCTACCATAGTTATGGTAAATTATCAAGCTAAATCACGTCAATATTGCGCGGTATGGATCGCGATTCCCCGGTTCTCCTTATGTATGGTAGTGAGCATTGATTTTTATATAATCATAGCCCAGGTCGGAGGCAAGGATCCGGTGGCTTTTCCGGCCGGCCCCCAAAAGAATCCTGATCGTGATCTGGGGCTGGGCCATGATCTCCTGCAGTCTTGCTTCCTGCCCCTCGATACCGGCTCCCTGGGCAAAAACAGGAATGTCCTCGAAGAACACCCGTACGGATTCCGGCGACAGGGACAGGCCGATGGAACCAAGGGCCGAGATGATTCTGCCCCAATTAGGATCAGAGCCGAAAAAGGCCGTCTTCACAAGGTTGGAATTAGCGATGGCCAGGGCTGCTTTTTTGGCATCCTGCTGAGAGTAGGCCTCCGCGACGAGCACTTCGATGACCTTGGTCGCCCCTTCCCCATCCCGCACGATCTCCCGGGACAATTCATCCATGGCGGAAAAAACCATCTCTTTGCAGCGGGAAAAATCTTTGGTGCCCTTTGTGATCACCCGATTCTGCGCGACACCGTTGGCCAGCATAAGCACCGTATCGTTGGTGCTCATGCACCCGTCCACGGTGATGGCATTGAAACTGCCCGCCACGGCCTGGCGGAATAGTGACTGCAAGGCCCGGGGTTCGATATCGCCGTCGGTCATGAAAAAGGCAAGCATCGTGGCCATGTTGGGCGCAATCATGCCCGCCCCTTTGGCCAGGCCGCAGAGGGTGATCTCTTTCCCCCCGATTTTGGCCTGGCGGTAGCAGACCTTGGGAAACTTGTCCGTGGTCAAAATCGCCTCTTCTGCGGCGGCAAAACCGTCGGGCCTCAGGCCCTTAACCAGTCCCGCCATACCCCCGATGATCTTTTCCACGGGCAAAGGTTGGCCGATAATGCCCGTCGAGGCCACCAGCACGAGTTCATCGGCGATTTGTAAACCAGCGGCGGCCGCCTGCGACATGGCAAGCGCATCGCGCAAGCCTTGCTCACCCGAGGCCGCATTGGCATTACCGCTGTTCACGACGATCGCCTGGGCCAGCCCTGTTTTAATCCGCTCCCTATCGACCAAAACCGGCGCTGCTTTAAAGGCGTTGGTCGTAAACAGGCCGACGGCCCGGGCCGGCTGTGTGGAAAAGATCAAAGCCAAATCTTTACGCCCGTCGGCCTTGATGCCGCTATGCACGCCGTTTGCCAGAAACCCCGGGACGGTCAAGGCCTCCCCCGTGTTCGTCCTGTATTCACCATTTCCTTTGCCCATCGTTTCCCACCTGTACGCCCGCCCGGGGCCTTAAGTGCCGCAGCATTTCTTATATTTCTTACCGCTTCCGCAAGGACATGGTTCGTTGCGGCCGACTTTTTCCCCTTCCCTTTTGATCGTGGGCTGAGCGCCCCTGTCCTCACCACGACTCAAAACGTAATCCCGAGGGGAGGTTTCTCTCAAATCCGCTACTTCTTCTTCCTTTTGGATCTGGACCATGGACAATTTGGCGATGGTATCCTCTTTTATCCTTTGCACCATCTCCATAAACATCTCGTAGCCCTCTTTCTGATACTCCCGAATAGGGTCTTTCTGGCCATAACCGCGCAGACCAATGCCTTCCTTGAGATGATCCATGGCCAAAAGGTGATCTTTCCAATGATTATCGATGGATTGCAACATGATGACCTTGCGGAGATAGTCCATCAAGGGTTTGCCGAATTCCTCTTCCTTGGCTGCCAGGTGGGCCTGGGCCGCGGCGATGATCCTCTCCTCCAGAGAAGCGGGGCTTGCTTTCCCTTCTCCTTCCAGCAGGTTTAGTTTCAGGGAAAACTGTTTAAATACGGCATCTTCCAGAGCTTTACTGTTCCAATCCTCGGGATTTACATCCTTATCGGCGTATTCATCCACCAGAGAAGTCACGACGGCCTCGATCATGTCCTCAAGGTCCGCTTCCAGTTCTTCACCCTTGAGAACCTTCTTGCGCTGTTCATAGATGACCTGACGCTGCCTGTTCATGACGTCGTCATATTCCAGAAGATGCTTCCTGATCTCGAAATTCTGCCCCTCTACCCTCTTCTGCGCATTTTCAATGGCCCGGGAAATGAGTTTATGTTCAATTGGTTGGTCCTCTTCGAGACCAATGCGGTCCATAATGGACGAGATTCTTTCCGCTCCGAAGATCCGGAGTAAATCATCCTCCAGAGAAAGATAAAAGCGCGAGGAGCCCATATCGCCCTGACGTCCGGACCGTCCCCTTAACTGGTTGTCAATGCGTCTGCTTTCATGCCGTTCCGTACCCAGGATATGCAAACCGCCCAGTTCCGCAACACCCGGTCCTAACTTAATATCCGTACCGCGGCCCGCCATGTTGGTGGAGATGGTGACCATGCTTTCCTGCCCGGCTTGGGCCACGATCTCCGCTTCTCTTTCGTGGTTTTTGGCGTTCAGTACGTGATGTTTGATGCCGGCCCGCTGCAGGTACTTGCTGAGCAGTTCCGACTTTTCTATGGAGATTGTTCCTACCAGCACCGGTCTTTTGTTAACGTGCAGTTCCTTAATCTCACGAATCACGGCATTGAATTTTTCCTGCTCCGTTTTATAGATGACGTCCGTGTAATCCACCCGGATCATCGGCATATTTGTCGGAACGACAATCACATCGAGGTTGTATATTTTTTTGAATTCCGGCGCTTCAGTATCGGCCGTACCGGTCATGCCGCCCAGTTTTTTATACATGCGAAAGTAGTTCTGGAAGGTGATGGAGGCCAGGGTTTGATTTTCATTTTCTATCTTGACCTTTTCTTTGGCCTCCAGAGCCTGATGCAGACCATCGCTGTAACGACGGCCGGGCATAACCCGGCCCGTGAACTCGTCCACGATGATCACCTGACCATCCTTTACCAGGTAATCCACGTCCCGCTTGAAGAGGGCATGGGCCTTCAGGGCCTGGTTTACATGGTGCAGAATTTCGATGTTCTTCGGTTCATAGAGATTCGACACCTTGAGCAGGCCTTCAACATTTCCGACCCCCTCTTCCGTCAGGACTACGGTGCGGCTCTTTTCGTCGACCGTGTAGTCCTTTTCCTTTTTAAGTCTGGGAATGATCTGATTGATCCGGTAATACTTGTCTGTTGATTCCTCGGAAGGGCCGGAAATAATGAGGGGGGTCCTAGCTTCATCGATCAGGATGCTGTCCACTTCATCGACGATGGCATAATTAAACTCGCGCTGCACATAGTCCTCGAGACTGAATTTCATATTGTCTCGGAGATAATCGAAGCCGAATTCATTATTCGTTCCGTAGGTGATATCGGCATGATAAGCCCGCCGCCTCGCCTCGTCATCCAGGCCATGGACGATGACGCCCACCTCCAGGCCCAGAAATTGATAAATGGGCCCCATCCATTCGGCATCTCTTTTTGCCAGATAATCATTCACCGTGACGACATGGACGCCTTTTCCCGAGAGGGCGTTGAGATAGATCGGCATGGTCGCGGCCAGGGTCTTTCCCTCACCCGTTTTCATCTCCGCGATGGTGCCTTCGTGAAGGGCGAGGCCGCCCATAACTTGCACGTCAAAGGGTCGCATGAGCAGGGTCCGTCTGGACACCTCCCGCACGACCGCAAAGGCCTCCACGACAATATCCTCAAGTTCGGCGCCAGAGGCCAGCTTTTCCTTGAAAAGGGGTGTTTTCGCTTGTAATTCAGCATCGCTGAGCGCCATCATTTGCGGTTCAAGGGCATTGACATCCCACAGTGTCATCCCCAACCGCTTTAATTCACGGTCATTTTTACTGCCCACAATTTTTCTGATAATTGTGCTAAACACAATGCCTCCTCTTAAAAAAAAGCCGGTAAATTTACCGGCTTCCCGACATCCATCCTGTCTAGGGCATACTAACCACAATCTGGCGAGAAGTCAAGAACCCTTTTGCATAGGTCCCTAGCCGGAGACAGCCCTGGGCTGTTTAGTTTATAAAATTGTCTTGACATTAAAATTGCTTGTAGGCTAAACACCGGGACTACGGTGCATCATGATGTTATGAATTCAGAAAGGAGTTTTCATGGCAAAGTATGAATCAAAATCCCTCAAAAATTTGGCCATTGTAGGACACGGAGGCACAGGCAAGACATCGCTCTGTGAGTCTTTCCTGTTCGTTGCCGGCAAGACGGATCGTCTTGGTCGTGTCGATGATGGCTCTTCCTCTCTTGATTATGAGCCCGAGGAACAGAAAAGGCGTATTTCCATCAGTGCCGCGTCAACTTTCCTGGACTGGGAAAAGCACAAGATCAATGTCATCGATACGCCGGGTGATTCGAATTTTGCCTATGACACGAAAAACTGTCTTCTCAATGTGGACAATGCCCTGGTCGTCATCGACGCCGTGGGCGGGGTCGAGTTTCAGACCGAAATGGTTTGGGAATATGCCAAGGATTTTAAATTGCCCAAACTAGTTTTTATCAACAGGATGGATAGAGAACGGGCGGACTTCTTTAAAGCCCTGGAGAGCATCAAGACGCGCCTGGGTGAAAAGGTAACGCCTCTTTTCCTGCCGATCGGGGTCGCCGAGACCTTCCGGGGCGTCGTCGATCTGCTGGAAATGAAAGCCCTTTATTTCGATGATCCCCGGGGCGCTGCCAAAGCGGGCGATATTCCCGGGGAGATGCAAGAAAGCGTCGAGACCTACCGCAGCGCCATGATGGAAGACATCGCCGAGTGTGACGAACAGCTCATGGACAACTATTTAAACGACGGCGAGCTAAGTAACGAGGATTTAAAAAAGGGCCTACAGAAAGGCATAGCCTCGGGGGCGCTCATCCCACTGCTTTGCGGAGCGGCCTTGAAGAATATCGGGGTCAGCTCTCTCTTGAGCGTGATTGTCAGCTATCTCCCTTCGCCCGTTGATCGTGGGCCCCTATACGGCAGCATACCTGCAAAAGAAGGCAGCCTCGAAGAGAGGCAGCCCGAGGAGAACGCCCCTTTTTCGGCCCGCGTCTTCAAGACCATAGCCGACCCCTATGCCGGCCGGCTCACGCTCTTTCGCGTCTATTCCGGCACCTTGAGTTCCGACACGAGCGTCCTCAACACCACGCGCAAAGTAAACGAAAGGATCGGCGCTATCTTCTTCTTGGAGGGCAAAGTCCAGAAACCTGCCGATTCGCTGATCCCCGGAGACATCGCCGCCGTGGCCAAATTAAAGGAAACGGTCACGGGGGACACGCTATGCAGTGAAAAGGCGCCGATCCTTTATGAAAAATTGCCCCCCCCGCCGGCGATCATCTCCTTTGCCATCGAGCCCAAATCGCGCGGGGATGAAGAAAAGATCGTCTCTTCCATCCACCGGCTTATCGAAGAAGACCCCACGCTCGTGTTTCACCGCGACCGGCAGACCAAAGAGATGATTCTTTCCGGTCTGGGCCAGGTGCATATCGAGGTGACCATCGAAAAGATGAAGCGGAAATTCGGAGTCGAAGTGAACCTGAAAACGCCGAAAGTCCCTTATTTGGAGACAATCAAAGGCAAGACCAATGTGCAGGGGAAATATAAGAAACAATCGGGGGGCCGCGGTCAATTCGGCGATTGCTGGCTGGATATCGAGCCCCTGCCCCGGGGCGCTGGATTCGAGTTTGCCGACAAGATCGTGGGGGGAGTCATTCCCCAACAGTATCGACCAGCCGTGGAAAAGGGCATTGTCGAGGCCATGCAGGAAGGCGTGTTGGCCGGTTATCCCGTAGTTGACGTCAAGGTTTCGCTCGTCTTCGGCTCCTACCATACGGTGGATTCTTCGGAAATGGCCTTTAAAATCGCCGGTTCAATGGGCTTTAAAAAGGGCATCCTGGCTTGCCAGCCCATCCTTTTGGAGCCCATTGTCAACGTCAGCATCGAGATTCCCGAAGAATACATGGGCGATGTCATCGGGGACCTGAACAGCCGGCGGGGCCGGGTGTCGGGCATGGATACCAAGGGTTCGCACCAGATCATCAAAGGCCAGGTTCCCCTGGCGGAGATCCTGAAATACGCACCGGATTTACGGTCCATGACCAGCGGCCGGGGGACCTTTACCTATGAGCACTCCCACTATGAAGAGGCGCCGCCCTACATCGCGGAAAAAATTATTGCCGAAGCCAAGAAGGAAAAGGAAGAGGGGTAAAATGACGATCAAGGCCGGTGTCATCACCCTCAGTGACAAGGGAGCCCGGGGTGAACGGGAAGACCAGAGCGGTCCGGAAATAATTGCCATCCTTGAATCCCTGGGGATAGACGTCCGGGAGTCGGAGATCATCCCGGATGAACAAGACCTGATCAGGGAGATTTTGATCGATTATGCGGACAACAAGCACCTGGATCTCCTGATTACCACCGGTGGCACCGGTGTGAGCCCCCGGGATGTAACACCCGATGCGACTCTGGAAGTTATCGAGAAGGAAGTTCCCGGCATGGCCGAGGCCATGCGCCGGGAAAGCGCCAAGCTTACACCCCATGCCATGCTCTCGCGGGCCGTGGCGGGCATACGCGGGCAGACCCTGATTATTAACCTTCCCGGCAGCCCCCGCGGGGTCCGGGAAAATCTATCCGTGATCCTGCCGGCCCTCGAACATGCCGTGGAAAAAATCAAGGGTGATCCAAGCGATTGTGCGTCTTGAGGAAGCTTTGCATCTTGCCCCGGTGTGTTCCCGGCCAAAAGATTCCCCGGCATTCAGGACATCTGCGGAAATCGTCATAGTTTTCCAAGACATATTCAGGCACCAGACCGGCCACCTCTTCCCTGGCCACGGGGGAAAGAGGCACATTGCATTTTAAGCAGCGGCTGAAGGCCTGCTTTGGTTCATAGCGTAAATTGAGCTTTATCAGGACTTCTTCAAGTTGTCCTTCCACCTTGTCCTGTAAAATTACCAAGAGTCCGGCGGGGTCTTTTTCAGGTTTTAGAGCCCGATTACGGGTTAAAACAAGACGGCCTTCCTGCTCCGCCATGCGGAGGTGGGACGGCGCAAGGCAGCCATGGTGCCAACGGGTGTCGTATCCTAAGATACGCAACCATTTTGTTAACTTACCCAAGGTTATGTCCGTCAAGAATTTCAAGGTTCCGTGGTATCAAGCTCCTCGGCTTTTTCCTCCAGCTTTGGATAATTTTCCGTGGCCCGCAATTCTCTGCGGAGATCGCGAATAGTTTTATTCAGTTGACGGATCGTGCGCGTCAGGTTCATCCGTTCGGCAAACCCGAGCAAACCCGTGACAATCACGCCGGCCAGAAAGGCGATGAACATCAACATATAGGCCGGCATGGTCGTATTGAGAAAATCAAAATAATTGAGTGGCACCTCGGTGGCATTCTGCAAGGAAAAAGAAATAATGAAAAGGACGATGACAACGATAATAATGGTGTAAAAAACCCTCATTTCAAACCTCCTGCTGAAATATTCTGGCAAAATAAAGGAAAGAGCTTCAAGCGCATTTGGTTCAGGTCTTCAGAAAGGACGCGCGTTTCTCCCACGGCGGTCATAAAATTCGTATCGCCGTTCCAGCGAGGAACAACATGGACATGGAGATGATCATCGACCCCGGCGCCGGCGACCTTTCCCAAATTCACGCCGAGATTGAAGCCAGCGGGCTGCAGGGCTTCTTTTAATACCCTTACGGAAAGGTCCGCCAGATTGAATAGCTCCAGTTTCTCTTCCCCCTCTAGATCCTGAAGTTGAGCCACATGGCGAAAAGGAGCAATCAGCAGATGACCGGAACAATAGGGATAACGGTTCATCATGACGAAGGATGTCTTACCCTCGCACAAAACAAAGTCCTGGGATCTCAGGGAGTCTTTACAAAAGATGCACCCCAACGGTTTTTCGCTCCTGATGTATTCACTGCGCCAAGGCGCATAGATAGCTTCCATAAGCGCCCATTATAATTTTAAGTTGCAAAAAGACAAGTTTTATTTGGTAAAAAATGGTAAGATCATTGCCATGAAAAGAATCCATGTCTTCATAACAGGTAAGGTGCAGGGTGTTTTCTTCCGGGCCCATATGCAGCAAACAGCCAGATCATTGGGCTTTACCGGCTGGGTGAGAAACCTCCCGGACGGGAGGGTGGAAGCCCTGTTGGAAGGGGAGGAGAAAAACCTCCCGGCCCTGCGGGATTGGGTCGGGCAAGGTCCGCCACGTGCGGTGGTGCAAGACGTCGCCTGGACAGAAGAACCCTATCGAGGTGAATACACCGATTTCACGGTCCGTTATTGACAAATCTTGCTGAATTCTAATTGTTTTAAGTGTTACGTTTTACGTATTAAGCTTTTAGAATATCCTATCAATTTTCACTCCTGAGCCGGCAATCCCTCCCGGGCCCGGGCAAAGCCCTCCAGGGCCTTCAGGATGGTCCGATCATCCACACAATAGGCGATGCGAAAATAACCCGGGCCGCCGAAACCGCTGCCCGGGACGGTGATCACTCTTTCTCTGAGCAGGGTGTTGACAAAGGCGACGTCGTCCTTAAGAGGACTCCTGACAAAGAGATAAAACGCGCCTTCCGGCTTGGGGAAGCGATAGCCTAAAGAGGAAAGACCTGCGCAGAGAAGATCGCGCTTGCGCTGGTACACTTCCACATCCACGTGGTTGCCCTGCAGGCCGGCCACCACCCGTTGCATCAAAGCCGGGGCATTGACAAAGCCGAGGATACGGTTGCAGAGAATCGCCCCGTCGAGCACCGTTGCTGCCTCTGTCATCTCCGGATTCATGGCCAGGTAGCCGATCCGTTCCCCGGGCAGGGAAAGACTTTTCGAATAGGAAGAGGCGATGATGCTGTGGCGGTATGCGGCCAGGATGCTCGGCACCTCGATGCCATCATAGACAATGTCCCGGTAAGGTTCGTCCGATAGGAGGAAAATCTCCCGCCCCAGCGCGGCGCTTTTCTCTCGTAAGATGTCGGCCAGACCTTTGATGGCCGCCGCATCGTAAACCTTGCCGGTCGGATTATTCGGAGAATTGATCAGGACGACTTTGGTCTTTTCCGTAATCGCCGCCGCAATCGCACCCAGGTCGAGAGAAAAATCATCCTTGGTCTTGACGAGCTTGGTTACGCCACCGGCATTATCCACATAGAAGCGATATTCGACAAAATAGGGTGTGGGGACAATGACTTCGTCTCCCTCGTCCAGCAGGGTCTTCAGGATGACATTTAGCGCCCCTCCGGCCCCACAGGTGATAATGACCTGGTTATGGGTCAGGGCAACGCCATGGAGCCGGCCGAGGTAATCGGCCAGGGCTCTTCTGGTTTCCACATAGCCCGCATTCGGCATGTAGCCGTGCTTGTTGGGCGACGCTTCCTGGACCACCTGCTGCAAGAGCTCCTGGAACCGCGCGGGCGGTTCCACATTGGGGTTACCTAGACTCAAATCGAAAACATTTTCCGCCCCGTACTGTTTCTTCAGATTGTCGCCCTCTTCAAACATCTTCCTGATCCAGGAGGACTGGGACATGAAACCCTGAATTTTTTTTGAAATACCCATAATTTACCTGGACCTCACGGAGAAGCTTATTTAGTTTCCATCGGGAAACTGTTCTTTCCTTCTCATAAATAGCGTTTCTGGTCAAGTCCCCAATTCTTGTAAAACGTAACAAGTAGTTACCAATCACTGTCTTTACTCCCCGGGAAGAAAGGATTGCTGCCGGAGTAGGAATATGATAAGAATTCATCCTCCTATGCCGAAGACGATACTGCTCATCAATCCTTGGATATACGACTTTTCCGCCTATGACTTCTGGAATAAACCTCTGGGGCTCCTCTATCTGGCCTCTTTTTTAAGAAATAACGGCTATGGGGTGAACTTTATCGATGCCCTGGATACCGGTGACCCGTTCATGAGAGAAGATCATGCCGGCCGGCCGCCGCGCCGTTTCGCTGCTGGTCATGGTAATTATTTCAAGGAGATCATACCTAAGCCCACCCCCCTGCGGGACATTCCCAAAAACTACCACCGCTACGGAATTACGCCGCAGGTTTTTCGCCGCCGCCTCTTGAGCCTGACTCGACCGGACTTGGTCCTCGTCACCTCCATGATGACCTATTGGTATCCCGGCGTCTTTGCGACAATCGAACTTGTCAAAGACGTCTTTCCCGGGATTCCCGTCGTCCTGGGCGGCAACTATGTTTCCCTCTGTCCTGACCATGCCAAACTCTCGGGCGCCGATTTTCTCCTGACCGGAGCGGGCGAAATAAAGCTCGCGGGATTGTTGGAGACGCTTTGGGGGGACCGGATTTCCTGCCTTCCCGATCCTGATAAACTGGACAGTTACCCCTACCCGGCCTATGATCTGCTGTTTCACCCCGAACAATTGCCGCTCCTGACGTCCCGGGGCTGTCCCTTGGCCTGTTCCTATTGCGCCTCAAAATTGCTGAATCCAACCTTTCGCCGGAGAAACCCCGTCAGCGTCTTTGCCGAGATCCTGTCTTGGCACCGGCGCCTCGGGGTGCGCCATTTTTCCTTATACGACGACGCCTTTCTCGTCCAACCAGGAGAAATGGCACTCCCCTTGTTAAAGGAATGCGTAAAGCAGCAGCTGCCCCTCAGCTTTCATTGTCCAAATGGACTGCATTTACGGGAAATTAATGATGAAATAGCGACCTTACTCTTTCGCTCCGGGTTTAAGACCATGAGGTTCGGTTTTGAAACAGCCAATCCGGACCGGCAAGGCGCCACGGGCGGCAAGGTGACGAATCAGGATCTGCAACTTGCCGTCAAAGCATTGCAAAAGGCGGGCTATCAGGGAAAGGACATCGGCATCTACATCCTCTGCGGCCTGCCCGGGCAAAGGGCTGAAGAAGTCAAGGAGACGATTCTCTTCGTAAAATCATGCGGGGCAAGACCGGTACTCGCGGAGTATTCGCCTATCCCCCACACCGCTCTGTGGCAAAGCGCGCAAGCCTGTTCGCCTTTCCCGATCGCCGCCGAGCCGCTCTATCAGAATAACAGCATCCTTCCCTGCCGCAATGCGCTTTTTACTTACGACATGTACCGGTCCCTCAAGCTTTTAGCGGCCGAGGGGTGAAAATCGACGTTGCTCCGGTCGCCGAATATTGATAACATAGGTTAGAAAGGAAAGGGTCCATGGAGGCAGGCAAGTGGTGGATAAAAGTCACAGTGATCGGCCTTGTTTCCCTGTTTTTGGTGGTCCTGGCGGTGCTCAACCTCCGGAGCGCCTATGCCCTGAAGAACGCGGCCGAATTTTTAATGACCTTTTTTTCCCTGAGTCTCCTGCTCATGATCGGTCTCGTTGGTCTCATTCATGTGACCCTGCAAATCTACGCCTATTTAAAAAGGAGAGAACAATAGAAGCATGCCCACCTTCATAAACCGTTACGCTTTGTGCCGCTTGTGCAAGATTCCCCCCCTCTTACTGCCCTTGCTGCTCCTGGTCATCCTGGGACCGGCCCAGCTTTTTGCCTACGAACTGGAAAAACGGGTAGAAAAAATAACCCTGGACAACGGACTGCGAATTCTTCTTATGGAACGCCGCACCAGCCCCACCGTATCCCTTTACATCAGGCATCACGTCGGTGCCGCCGATGAGCAAAGTGGCGCGACGGGCGCCGCCCATTTCCTCGAACACCTGATGTTTAAGGGAACGAAATCCATCGGCAGTAAAAACCATGCGCAGGAAGAGCCGCTTCTCCAGAGTATTTACCGGATCGGCAATCTCCTGGACGAGGAAAAGATGAAAGGAGATGGGGCCGACGCTAAACGGGTTGCCAAGTTGAAAAAGGAGCTGACCGATCTGCAAGAGCAGCACCGGTCCCTGACCCTCTCTAACGAAATAGATCGGCTATATACGGAAAATGGCGCCGTCGGTCTAAATGCCTCGACAGGCCAGGATGTTACAACCTACCAGGTGAGCCTGCCAGCCAACAAGATAGAACTCTGGGCGCGGATCGAAGCGGACCGCATGCTTAATCCCGTTTTTCGAGAATTTTATCAGGAGCGGGATGTCATCATGGAGGAAAGGAGACAATCCGTAGAAACGGATCCCGAAGGGAAACTTCTGGAACAATTTCTCGCTACGGCCTTCCAGGCCCATCCCTACGGCAGACCGATCCTGGGATGGCCTTCCGATATGTCCTATTTGAACCCCGACTATATAAAGCATTTCTTTGAACAATATCACGCTCCCAACAATACGGTCATAGCCATCGTGGGCGATGTGGACAGAGACTCAGTCCTGAAGCTCCTGAAGCGCTATTTTGGCGGCCTCAAACGTCAGGATCTAAAACCGCGCCATATCACGGAGGAGCCTCCCCAGCGGGGGGAAAGAAGAACCGAAGTAACCTTTGCCGCCAGCCCCCAGGTGATCATCGGCTATCATAAGCCGACCATGCCCGCCTTTGATGATTATGTCTTCGATGTCATCGAAGCCATCCTTGGGCAGGGAAGGACCTCCCGTTTTTATAAATCTCTGGTCGAGGAAAAAGGCATTGCCAAAACCGTCCAGACGGCAAATGGTTATCCGGGCGTTCGCTTCCCTAATCTTTTCACTATCTTTGCCACGCCGCGCGCCCCGCACGGCAATGCCGATCTCGAAAGGGCAATCTACGGAGAAATAGAAAAACTCACCTTGACGCCTGTTACGGCCGGGGAAATCGAGAAAACAAAGAACCAGCTCAAGGCCGACTTCATTCGCGGCCTGGCTTCCTATGCGGGCCTGGCCAGTAAGCTTTCCTATTACGAAATCATGCTCGGCGATTATCGCTATATGATAAATCATATCAATGTAATAGAGAAAATAACGCCCGATGATATCATGAGGGTGGCCAAGAAATATCTGACGAAGGATAACCGCACCGTGGCCTCCCTCGTGAAAACAGAGGCGCCAGCCGACTAGCCGGCCAAAGGCTAAACAAGCGGCTTCCCGTTATTGAGTATTTCATAGATCCTGATGTACTCGGCGATCATCTTTTCGGGATGATATTTTTCTCGCGCCTCGCGCATGATCCGCTTGATTTGGCCTTCCCTGACCTCGCGGGGAAGGCGATGAAAGGCGAGACTTCTTTCCAGCCCGTACCATAGTCCCCCGGCATCAAAATCACGGAAGAGAAAGCCGTTGCCCCCATCCTGAGGCGCACCCTGGCTTTGCAGTCCCATTTCTTCTATCTTATCATGGTAACCACCGGTGTCGCGGTTCGTCGCCGTGGCGCCGAAGAGATTCCCTACCTGGTCAATCTGTCCGCAAGGCTCATAGAGGGAGACCCCGAAGACGTCATGGGCCGCGGCGTAGCCTAAAAGGGAAAGCTCCTCCTGGTAGGGCTGGTAGGCAATCCTCCCCCGCGAGGCCAGGGCAATGCCTCCTAAAGTATCGGTGTGCCGGCGGCTGTCGCCGACACCATCGGCCACAATGGCGATCTGCACATCTGGGTGCGCGGCGACAAAAGGCAGGGCGATCTCTTCCAGAAGTTCCACGCCCTTCTGCAAAGGATCAAGCCGCGATGGCCAGTAGTACAAAAGGGCCTCGGGATTATGCGTCAAACCGGTACGCAGCTGGAATTCCCGGAGGTTAGCCTCTTTTGCCGCGAGCACATCGTCTGCGGGCCCGTATTTTCTCACAAGAAAATCGCACGTTTCGGGATACATGGTGGTCGAGGGAGCATTGAGGATCGACCAGGCGGCATCACTATAATACTTCTCTTTAACCTCTTTGCGAACCGAGACCGGCACGATCTCTCTATCCAGAAAATAGTCCTGGACCACTTCTTCGAGGAATTTTTCACCGACGAAATTGATGAGACTGGCATTCTTGATGGCTGTGGCCTGACAATCGATGGCCGGGGCGCCGTCCACCTCAGTTTTGTAAAGATAATCCCCTATGGTGTTGTAATCGACTCCTCGGAGATGCTCAATAGGCAGATGGGCTGTAAAAACATTGTGCACCGTATGGAGAACCGGCAGGCCCCTGGCCCTGGCATAGGCGGTAATGGCGCCTCCGGCCATCCAGTCGTGACTATGGATGATCAATCCCTCATGGCGGGCCCGGATCTCCTTGATGAGATTATTAACCGTTTCCTTTTGAAACTCTGCGGCGGTCAGGAGGGCATCGCCCGAGTAGGCGCTGATATTGTCGGCAAAGAGGGAAGAGCTGACCAGATGAATATTCTGGGGGTCGACGGCATAGCGCAGTTTTTGCCACTCCTGTTCGCTTAAACGGGCTTCCCGCCGGAAGCGTTTTTTCAGATTGAGGGTGATAAGATGCACATGGAGGCCCCTTTGGGTGAGGCCCTCGCAAAGGGCCGAAACAACCTCTCCCTGGCCGCCGGCCTTCCCGAAGATATACTTGGCCAGGCCTCCCATCCCGGCGGGGAGCCGGCCCGTTTCCGGACTGATCATGAGCACGGCCGTCTGTTCCTTCTTCCGTGTGACGGGAAAAGGTCTGACCGCCATCTCGAGATCGGCAATCTTGCGCGTGAGGAGATGGGTGGCGCTGCACAGAGCATCATAGGGATTGACATAATTATGGAAGGTAACCTCTTCATCCCTGTCTTCTCTGAGAAAGTAGAGGTGATCGGAGGTGGTCAGGTGGCGCCAGCGGTGCCAGAGGTCCCCACCCGCGGCCCGGGCATCTGCCTCGAGATCTTCAATATCCCGGAAAAGTTCCTGTTGCGTGTCCATGGCGAACCAGCCGCTCTTATCCTTGCCGACCTTACCCGTGGCCCGGGCAGAGCGACGGTGCCGTTCGAGCGCGGCTCCGCCAATTTCTCCGTAAGTCCGGGCAATTTCCCCGGGTGTCGCCACGACAACCTGGGGGAGTTTAGACAGCGCCAGGGGCAAACCTCTCCAGAAGTCGAAAAAGCCCCTGCCCTGCCCTGCCTTGCTCTGACCCTCGAAGTATGCCAGGTCGTAGCCAAGGAGAACCGCATCGCCAGCAACCTTTGCCAAAGCGGCGACGTATCCCTCCGGTGACAGGGGCTGCCGGGAAAACCCGCGGGTGATGACTTCGCTTAAGGCCCTGTTCCGGGGAATGACGATGAGCCTGCCCCCCTGAACCTGGAATATGCGCGCCGGCGGCGCTGCCGGCCCCTCTCCGTTACTGCCTCTTTCCGGATGTACTTCACAGAGCATCGCTTGGTAACCTAGGCCCTGCACGGCCTCAGCAATGCGGTTATTGTAGATGAGTTCCGTATTTCTGAAGGAGGTGGGGGAAAGATCGAAGAGCTCCTGGAGCTTCTCCCGGTGCAGGGCTACCTGATCGCGGAATTCCCGCAGTTCCGGATCGGAAAAAAGACTCGTCAGAGAATGATAGTAGGTTTCTCCGAGGCACTCCACCTGCCCGGTATCCTTCCCCAGGGTAAACAATTCCTGCAACCTTTCGATGAGGTCCGGCCGGTAAAGCTCCGCCTGTTCAAGGAAAGTGCCCGAGATACCCAGGGCGATTTTAAAGGCCCGATAATCCTTAAGGAGCTCGCGCAAGAGGGTCAGGCCGGGCAGATAACACCTCTCGGTCTTCTTGAGAAAGATCTCTCTGTTTCTTTCTTCCCAGAAGAACCGGTCCCGGGTGGGATGGAGCAAAAAAGGCTGATGCAACTGAAAATAAAAGGAAATAATTGTCATCTTGGGGAATCCATTCTCTTGCTGATCCATGTTTGTTAATGTATAATGGGGGTATGGAAAAAGTCAACATCCCTGGTGCATCAGGTTAAAGATATCCCTAAACAATGACACAACCCTTGTCCATAAGCAATATTCCGGCCAAGCTTCCCGGAACCTCCATAAAAAGCAGAGCGAAACACTCCCCTCTGGGGATGATACCGCAGAAAATACCTTACCCCGCAAAACTGCCGATTCTGGAGAAAAAGGTACAGATCATCGAAGCCCTCCGGAAGAATCCGGTCGTGATCATTACCGGGGAAACAGGGTCGGGGAAAACCACCCAAATTCCCAAGATGTGCCTGGAAGCGGGCCGCGGCAGGACCGGTATGATCGGCTGCACCCAACCGCGCCGGGTTGCGGCCATCGCCGTGGCCCAAAGAATTGCCGATGAGCTGGGAGAGCCCCTGGGCCGGTCCGTAGGTTACAAGATCAGGTTCGATGATCAAAGCCGCCGGCAGCCCCGCATCAAGATCATGACCGATGGCATCCTGCTCAGGGAAACACAGTCCGATCCCGGCTTATCGGCCTACGATACGCTCATCATCGATGAGGCTCACGAAAGAAGTCTCAATATCGATTTCCTCCTGGGCATCGGCAAGGACTTGCTCAGCAAAAGAAGGGATCTCCAATTGATCATTACTTCGGCCACCATCGATTGTGAAAAATTTTCCCGGGCCTTCGACAATGCACCGATTATCGAAGTTTCCGGACGCACCTACCCGGTGGAGGTGCTTTATCTGCCCCCGGAGCAAGACCAAAACGGCTTCTCCGAACTCAGCGACCCGGAGGCGGCCGTGGCCGCCGTAGAGATGCTCGATAGGGGTAACGAGACCGGGGATATCCTGATCTTCATGCCCACGGAACGAGACATCAGGGAGACCTGTGAGATACTCCGAGGCAAATATGACCGGGCGGTTATCCTGCCTCTTTTTGCCCGCCTGCCCTGGAGAGAGCAAAGCCGGATCTTTCAGGATTACGAGGCACAAAAAATCATCGTGGCCACGAACATTGCCGAGACATCCCTCACTATCCCGGGTATCCGTTACGTAATCGACCCTGGTACGGCCCGTATCTCCCAGTACAATCCCCGCACCCGCACCAACAGTCTCCCTGTAAAGGAAATTTCCCGGAGCAGTGCCGACCAGAGGAAAGGAAGATGCGGACGGGTCGCCGCCGGCCTCTGTATCCGACTCTACAGTGAGGAGGATTATGGCAACCGCCCGCCCTTCACTGCGCCGGAGATCATGCGTTCCAATCTGGCCGGGGTTATCCTGAAGATGTTATCCCTCCATCTTCCCGATATTGCCTCCTTCCCCTTCCTGGACCGTCCGCCGGGCCGCAGTATCCAGGATGGTTTAGAGACCCTGCGGGAACTGGGCGCCTTGGAGCGGGAAGGTGCCGAGGGCGCAGCGGGCGTCTTGACGGATAAGGGCCGTTTTATGGCCCGGATCCCCCTGGATCCTCGTCTCGGCCGGATGCTCATCGAAGCTCGTAAAGAGGGGTGCCTGGAGGAAATCATCATCTTGGCAGCGGCCTTGAGCATGCAGGACCCTCGCGAACGGCCGGCCGACAAAGAGGAAGAGGCTGATAAAATGCACGGCCTTTTTCAAGATCCCGCTTCCGACTTCATGACTCTCTTGCATATCTGGAAGGGCTTTCAGCAGGTCGTTTTGGGCAAGAGCTCCCGGAGCAAGCTCAAGGGTTATTGCCGCCGGCATTTTCTTTCCTATAAGAGAATGTGTGAGTGGCAGGATGTGGTGGAACAGATCAAGGAGATCCTCCGGGAAGAGCGCTTCCTGAAAGCCGCGGCCGAGACGCAGAAAAATTATCAGGACTTCTACGCCGCCATCCACCGGTCGATCCTGAGCGGCTATCTGTCAAACATTGCCGTAAAACGTGAAAAGAATACCTACCTGGCGACGAAAGGCCGGGAAATCATGCTTTTTCCGGGCTCCGTGCTCTTCAACAAGGGGGGGACGTGGATTGTCGCTGCCGAAATACTGGAAACATCACGCACCTTCGCCAGAATGTGCGCCACCATCGACAGCGCCTGGCTGGAAGCGCTCGGCGGTCCGCTCTGCCGGCACAGCTATTCCGAGCCCCACTGGGAGAAAAACCGCGGCGAGGTCGTGGCCTGGGAGCAGGTTTCCCTCTTCGGACTGGTCATCGTGCCGCGCCGGTCCGTCTCCTATGGTCCCATCGCCCCGGAAGAGGCAGCCCAGATCTTCATTCGCCAAGCCTTGCTGGAGGGAGAAATCAAGTTTCCTTTCGCCTTTCTGGGCCACAATCAGGCCCTTCGAGAAACCATTGCCGCCCTGGAGGACCGCTTGCGCAGACCGGACCTGCTTGTGACTGATGAAGTGCTGGCCCAATTCTACGAGCAAAGGCTGCCGGGCGTTTATAACATCAGAACGCTCCAAAGAATGATCAAAGACCGGGGAACAGATAGTTTTTTGCGCATGGAAGAAAGCGAGCTGCTCGCCGGGCAGCCCGATCCCGAAGAACTGGCCCTCTATCCGGAAGAAATCGAGTTGGGCGGCGCCCGCTTTCCCTTGGTCTACCAGTTCCTGCCGGGCGCAGGCGATGACGGGTCAACCGTCCAGGTGCCCGTGCATCTCCTTCCCCTGCTCAAGCCCGAAGATACGGAGTGGCTGATCCCGGGATTGCTGCGGGAAAAGATTACCTCTCTCCTCAAGGGCCTGCCTAAAGAATACCGTAAAAAACTGCTGCCCCTGAGCGCCACCTGTGCCGTCATCTGCCGGGAGATGCCGGTCCGTCAGGGGCACTTCCTCTCCTGCCTGGCCGATTTTATCTACAAGCGCTACGGCCTGGAAATCCCCGCTGCGGCTTGGCCCCTGGCGAGCCTCCCGGAACATCTGCGGCTGCGCTTTTCCGTAATCGATCGGGAGGACAAGGAAATAGCCGCCGGACGCGACCTGGCTCTCCTCCAGAGTGACGCCGTCATCCAGGCCCGCGGTACGGCCCTGGATGATCTCCGCAAGATCTGGGAAAAAGACGGGATATCCACCTGGGATTTTGGCGACCTGCCCGAATATCTCGAACTTGCGGACCGGCCTGGGCAGGTCGGCCGGGCTTATCCGGCCCTGGTGGCCCGGGATGAGCAGCTCGCACTGCGGCTCTTTCTGGATCATGAGGAAGCCTTGCGGCAGCACGGGAAAGGTGTGGCCGGCCTTTTTGCCCTGCATTTTGCCGAGGAACGGAAACACCTCAAAAAGAACCTCGCCTTGGATGAAGAAATGCGGGCCTGGACAAAATACGCGGGAGGACCGAAGTCCCTGGAGAGGGCTCTTGTGAACCTGGTCTGGCAGAACCTCTTTGCCATCAACATCCGCACGTCTGAAACCTTCCAGACGCATGCCGCGCAGGCCAGATCCCGCATCCTGCCTGCAGGGCAGGAGATGCTGCGGGCCGTGCTGCCCCTGCTCAAAGCCTATCACGAGGCCGCCAGCAGACTTCAGACCCTCGAGGAGGCCCATCGTTTTAACCGGCCGGCACGTCAATTCCTCGGAGACTTGCAAAAGGCCCTTGACCGTCTGGGGGGGCCCGCCTTTCTCGAACGCTACGGGCCGGAGCGTCTCGTTCATTTCCCCCGCTACCTGCGCGGCCTTACCCTGGGAGCAGAGCGGGGGCTATTGCATCTGGAAAAGGCCCTGGCTAAGGTGAGCGAGATATCCTCGCTCGCTGATGAGCTGCAAGCGCTTGCCGATAACCTTACTCCCGGTTCCTCCCGGGAGAAAAGAACGGCCCTGGAGGAATGCTTCTGGATGATCGAAGAATACCGGGTATCTCTTTTCGCCCAGGAACTGAAGACGCCCTTTCCGATCTCAAGAAAAAAAATCACCTCCAAGCTCGGTGAAATCAAAAGACTTTTTTAGAACTAAGGAGTAAGTGTTGAAACTGATCCTCGTGCGGCACGGTGAAACCATCTGGAACCAAGAAAAAAAAATACAGGGCAGCACCGATACCGCCTTAAGCGAAGCGGGCCGTGCCCAGGCGGAAAGACTATCCCTTTCCCTGAAGAACGAGACCTTCGATGCCATCGTGACCAGCCCCCTGAAGCGTGCCTACGACACGGCCCAGGCGATCGCCCGGTATCACGATATCACCCCACGGGTGGAAAAGGACTTGCGTGAATTAAATGCGGGGGCCTTTGAAGGCCTGAGCTTTCCGGAAATCAAAATCCGCTTTCCCGACTTCATCGACCAGTGGATGCTGGACCGTGGCTCCGTCGTCATGCCCCAGGGCGAATCGCTCCAAGGTTTACAGAACCGTGTGTGGCCGGTCATCCAAAAGATCATGGCGACAGCGCAAAACGCCCTCGTCGTTTCCCACAGCTTTGTGATCATTACGATCCTCTGCAAGATTCAGAATCTGAGCCTCTCCCAGTCCTCGCACCTCCGGTTGGGCGTGGCCTCCAAGACATGCCTGGAGGTGAATAACGGAGCGACGACCTTCCTGGCGCTCAATGATACCAGTCATTTAAATGATACTTGAAGTATGCTGAGGCCTCTTTATGGACAAGAAAAAAGCCCTGGGAAGTAACAAAGATCCTCTCCTGCCCTGGCGAAAAAAATTTCCCGAGAAATTTGTCTCTGAAGACTTTATCTTTCCCCATATTCGTCGGGGAGACCACATCTTCCTTGCTTCGGGATGCGGCGAACCCCAGTACCTCATTGCCGCCCTCATGCGCTTTGTCGAAGGGCACCCCAAGGCTTTTTTCGATACCGAGATCATCCATGTCTATTCCCTGGGCCTGTCGCCCTATGCCGACGCAAAGTTTAAAAGCAATTTTCGGCACAATTCCTTTTTCATCGGCAACAGCACCCGGGACGCCATCAACAGCGGCACAGCGGACTACACGCCCGTATCCCTTTCCCAGGTGCCCGCTCTGATGAACAGCGGCATCGTGAAAATAGATGTCGCGCTCATCCAAACTTCCCTGCCCGACGAACATGGTTATCTGAGCCTGGGGGTGAGCGTGGATATCGTCAAGGCGGCCACGGAGAAAGCCCACCTCGTGATTGCCCAGCTCAATGCACAGATGCCCCGTCTGCACGGCGACGGGTTTATCCACTTGCAGGATGTAGATTTTGCCCTACCCTACGACGAACCCATCCTGGAGACAAACGGAACGCATCCGGCTGAAGAAATAGAAAAGATAGGCGCAAATGTCGCCGAGCTTATACAGGACGGCGATACGATTCAAGTCGGCTACGGGGCCTTGCCCAACGCGATTGTGGCCCATCTCTACCAGAAAAAGCACCTCGGACTGCATACGGAGCTGCTGGGCCAGGGGCTCGTCAATCTGATCAAAGCGGGCGTCATCGATAATACCAGAAAGACCATCAACCGCGGTAAATCGATCGCCTCCTTCGCCATGGGCACCAAGGAGACCTATGCCTTTCTCCACGATAATCCCGCCATCGCCTTTCGGACCATCGATTATACCAACAACCCGCTCATCATCGCCCAGCATGAAAATATGGTCGCGATCAACAGCGCCCTGGAGATAGACCTCACCGGACAGGCCACCTCCGAATCGCTCGGTGGACAATTCTTCAGCGGTATAGGCGGCCAGCAGGATTTCATGCGCGGTGCGCCGCTGGCGAAGAACGGTAAATCTATCCTGGCCATGAAATCCACGGCCGTCAAGGGTACCATCTCGCGGATAGCACCGGCTTTGCATGAATTCAGCGGCGTGACGATCAACCGGGCCGATATCCGCTATGTCGTCACGGAATACGGAATCGCCTATCTGCACGGGAAAAACATCCGCGAACGGGCCATGAGCCTCATCGCCATTGCCCACCCGAAGTTCCGCTCTTATCTCATCGCGGAAGCTAAGAAACGCGGTCTGATCTATGCTGACCAGGCCTATATTCCCGAGCAAGAAGGCACCTATCGGGAAGACATCGCGGAATTTCGTACTACCAACAGAGGCTTGTCCATCTTACTGAGACGGGTAAAGATCGATGATGAACCCTTGTTGAAAGACTTTTTTTACTCCCTCTCCGACAAGTCTCTTTACCGGCGTTTTTTTACCAGCCGCCTGGATATGCCTCATGAGAAGCTGCAAGATTACGTGGTGGTCGATCCCACGCAATCCCTGGCGATCGTGGTCACGGCCACGGAGGATAAAGAAACGGTCCTGGCCTATGGCCAGTATGAAATAAATAAAGCCGACCATTTCGCCGAGGTTGCCTTTGTCGTCCGCGACCTTTTCCAGAACCGGGGGATCGGCTCAGAGCTGCTCTCCTTTCTCACTCACCGGGCCAAGCGCGAGGGATTGTTGGGTTTCACAGCCAACGTTCTGATGGAAAACAAGGCCATGCTGCACGTCTTTGAAAAGGGTGAATTTGCTATCGAGAAAACCTACGAGTCCGGCGTCTACGATTTGCGCATGCCCTTTAGATGGAACTTATAATGGAACCCTGGCAAGACAAAATTAAGCTGGCGCCCCGCAGCCCCGGTGTCTACCTCATGAAGGACGCCCTGGGTAAGGTTATCTATGTCGGCAAGGCCAAGGACCTGCGCAGCCGGGTCCGGGCTTACCTGAACGGAACGGATGGGCGCTTCATGATCCCCTTCCTGACCTCCAAGATCGCCGGGATAGAATTCACCCTCACCCAGACGGAAAAAGAAGCGCTCATTCTGGAAAACAACCTCATCAAGGAACATCGGCCCCGCTACAACGTCATCTTCCGGGACGACAAAAACTACTTCAGCATCAGGATCGACCTGCAAGGAGCCTTTCCCCGTTTTCAACTGGTCAGGCAGATGAAAAAAGACGGGGCCCGCTACTTTGGGCCTTACCCTTCCAGCAGTGCCGCAAAAGAAACGCTCCGTTTCCTGCAGTCCATCTTCCCGCTGCGCACCTGCAGCGATCGGGAATTGAAAAACCGGAGCCGCCGGCCCTGCCTGGAATACCAGATGAAACGCTGCCTGGCCCCCTGTGCAGGTCTGGCGGACAGCGACATTTACGGCCGCCTGGTCCGGGACAGTGTCGCTTTCCTGGAAGGCCGGGAGAAAGGACTCCTGGCCGAACTTGCGGCCCGCATGGAAAAAGCCGCCGCGGCCCTGCATTTTGAGGAAGCGGCGACTCTGCGGGATCGAAGGGCCGCCATTGCTCAGACCCTGGAAAAGCAGCGCGTCTCCTCAGCGCAATTTAAAGACCAGGACGTCTTCGGCCTTTACCGGGAAGGAAATCTGACGCAAGTCTTGGTCTTTCATATCCGGCAAGGCAAGGTGTTGGGGAAAAAAGCCTTCCCCCTCATCACCCTGGGCGTGAACTCGGAAGAGATATTATCCTCCCTGCTTACCCAATACTACGATGGGAACATCGACATCCCTCCCGAGATCGTCCTGCCCTGCCCCCTGGAAGACGAAGCCGTCATTGCGGAATGGTTGACCGATAAAAGAGGGAAAAAGGCCTCCTTGCGAACTCCAAAGCAAGGCCGGGTCATGGATCTCCTGACCATGGCCGTGAGTAACGCGGAGAACCTGTTCCAAGCGGAGAGGCAAGGCCGGGAAAATACCGAAAACGCTCTTCTCCAGCTGCAAGATAAACTGGGCCTGCGACACATCCCGCGCCGGATGGAGTGCTTCGACATTTCCCATGTTTCCGGTCAATACGCCGTGGGCTCGCAGGTGACTTTTATGGATGGTCGGCCCTGGAAAGCCGGCTACCGCCGGTATCGCATCAAGACCCTCGCCGCTGGGGATGATTATGAGATGATGCGGGAAGTCTTGCACAGGCGTTACCACACCGGGGAAGACCTGCCCGACCTTTTGGTGGTCGATGGCGGCAAGGGTCAGCTGGGCGTCGCCACGGCTCTGTTCCGGGATCTGGGAATCGAACAGCGGGACGTCATTGCCCTGGCCAAGGAAAAACAGGCCTTACCATCACTGCCGGGTCACAAAGCCCTCAACAAGACGGAAGACCGGGTTTACTTACCCCGCCGTAAAGATCCGCTCTACATTTCCCGCTGGCCGGCGGCCTATTTCCTGTTGCAGCATTTACGCGACGAAGCCCACCGCTTTGCCCGCTCCTATCATCGCCTCCTGAGGGAAAAACAGGACCTGCACTCCCTCATCGAGACGATTCCCGGCATCGGCAAGGAAAAGAAGAAGAAACTCCTGAGCTATTTTGGCGATCTGAAAAACATCCGCTCCGCCTCCCCGGAGGACTTGCAAAAAGTGGCCGGAGTTGGTAAGGAGTTAAGCACGGTAATCCATGCTTTTCTGAGAAAAGATGCCGCAGCACCGGACGCAGGACCAACCTATGACGACGATGAAGGAAAGCAGATACCTGTGGCACCCCCTGTCCCTGGGCCAGGTGGGGCTCCTCTGGAGTGACGCTCCCCGGCCCTGTCTTCTCAGGATATTCCTGCCCGGCGAGGAAGCTCCGTCCCTTAGCGGAGACAGCTTTCCTCAGGCCACCCGGGGCGACCACCCTTTCCTCTTAAAGATTCGCCGTTGGCTCGATGATTATGATCAAGGCCGGTCCCCGGCCCTGGACCTCGATGAGCTGTTGCGGGGCGTCGGCAGCCCCTTCCGCCGCCGGGCCTGGGCAGCGGCCGCCGCGCTTTCCCCGGGCAAAGTGCGCACCTATGGCCAGTTGGCAAGAGACATTGGCGCGCCCGGGGCGGCCCGGGCCGTGGGCACGGCCATGGCGCAAAACCCCTTCCCTCTCCTCATCCCCTGCCACCGCATCGTCAAGGCCAATGGCGCTATAGGAGAATATTCGGCCGGTGGTCCGGCCAGAAAACGTTTTCTCCTGGCCCGGGAAGGCGTTGTTTTTGACGCTCAGGGCCGGGTCTGCCTGGCCAGTCAGGGCATTTCAGAAGCCAGGAGCCAGAACAAAAAAACATCCGCTTCTCAATTCTGATTTCCCGCATCCTGGACGCTATTTTCGCCGCAAGTCGAATTAGAAGGCCATCTTTTCCACGGGCCGACGTTCAGGCACATAAATCTGTTCGATGGCGCCTTCATTCCACTGCCTGGATACGTAGAACTTGCAGTAGCAACTCCCGAATTCCTTGACGTCGGGCACCCGATAGACACAGGGACAAATGATATCCCGATCCTTTTCCCGGTCTCCCGAGGCCAGACGGCACGGGCAGGCCATGTAGCCGTAGCGGGCCTTGTTGACAAGCAGATCATGGATGATGCTCATCGTCCATTCCCGGTCCTTGTTGAAATAATAGCCCAGGGGCTCCTGGATTTTCCGCAGCATTTCAAAGAGCTTTTCCTCTTCCGTCATAATCCCAGGGCCTTTCTTATTTCCCCTTCCTTAAATCCCACGATCACCTTCTCACCGATGATGATGGTGGGAAAAGAGCAAGCGGGATTCAGTCGTTTGACCTCCTCCAGAACGGCTGCCCGCTCCGTTCCGGGGAGCAGATCAACATCCGTTACATCATACTTGACGATGCATTCGTCGAGAAACCTTTTGGCTGCTTTACAGTGGCTGCAGGTGCTCAGTGAATAGATTTTAACTTCCGGTTTCATTTTTCCTCCTTCCCCAACTACCCTTATTTCTTGACCGCCTGTTTCTGAACCGCTGCAACCCGTCGTCGAAGAGATCATAGGCCGCCGGTACGACCACGAGGGTCAGGACAAGCGACGTGATCAGACCGCCGATCACGGCGATCCCCATGGGTGCACGGGTCTCGGCGCCTTCGCCCATGCCGAAAGCCACGGGGAGCATCCCGAATATCATGGCGATGGTGGTCATCAGGATGGGCCTCAACCTCCGGGGACCGGCCTGGAGAATCGCCTCTCGCCTGGCAAGCCCCCGTTCCCGCAGGATATTGGTATAATCGACCAGCAGGATGGAATTTTTTTTCACCAGTCCCATGAGCAGGATCATCCCGATCAGGCTGTAGATGTTGATCGTCTTGCCGGTGAGAAAAAGGGCCCCGAAGGCGCCAACAAAGGAAAGCGGCATAGCTAGCAGAACGGTAAAAGGATGAATAAAGCTTTCAAACTGGGCGGCCAGAATCATATAGGCCATGAGGATGCCCAGAAGGAGGGCAAAGACCATGAACCGGAAGGATTCCCCCATGGTGTCGGCGGCGCCCTTATATTTAGGAAGATAATCCGGGGGCAAGATCTTCGCGGAGATGGCGTTTAAGCCCTCCATGGCCTCCCCGAGCGGGACCTTCTCCAGATTGGCAAAGACGGTGATGGCCCGCTGCCGGTCCACACGGTTGATGACGCTCGGACCGCCGCCCTCGCTGATGCTGATGATGCTGGCCAGCTCCACCGGCCGGCCGTCCCGGGCCCGGACATAAATCCGGCCCACATCACCGGGATCGTTCCGGTCTTCGGGATTGAGGCGGACCCGCAAATCGTAACGTTTACCCCGGGTTTCATCCTTGAACTGGGTCACATCCACTTCACCGCTCACGAGGAGATTGATCGCATCGGCAATCATTTTTACGTCGATGCCTAAATCAGCGGCCTTGTCGCGGTCGATATTCACCTTAAACTCCGGTTTGCCCATTTCCAGGGAGGTATCCACATCCACGATCCCGGGAAGCTTGCTGAACTCCGTCGAGATCTCCCGGGCGTAGGTGCGGAGACTGGCTAAATCCCGGCCCCGGATGCTGTATTGGATCGGCACCTGCCGCTGACCGCCGCCGATCATGGAGATATCTTCGGCCGCGGCCTTGAGCCCCGGTATTTTCCGCAACTGGCTCCTGACCTGCGCCTTGATGACTTCCTGGCTTTTCTCCCTGCTGTTTTTCGGTACCAGCGTCACCATCACGGTGGCGCGGTTTACGAAACCTCCCGCGCCTTGGTTATAGAAGACCGATGCTATCTCCGGCGTTTTTTGCAGGATCTGCTCCGCCTTCGTACAGAGGGCATCGGTCTGCTCGACGGAATAATCGATCGGCGCTTCCAGGCGCACAATGAAGCGCCCTTGATCCTCGGGAGGCATCAATTCCTTGCCCAGGAAGGTCGTTATATAAAGACTAAAGGCAAATATGCCGAGGGCGCCGACCAGGACGATCATTCTATGACGGAGCGCAATACCCAGGATGACGCGGTAGGCCTCTTCCAGCTTCCCGTAAACCTTTTCAAACACCGAGGATAGACGGGAAAGAAGGCCATTTTTTCCTTTTTGGCCTTCCGAGCCGTGGCCTGCCGCGGGGACCGCCTTCAGGTAGAGTGAGGCCATCATGGGGGTCAGGGTAAAGGAAACGAGAAGCGAAACCAGGACGGCAAAGACAACGGTCAGGGCAAATTGAATAAAAAAGCGCCCGATGATCCCTTTCATGAAGGCCACGGGGAGAAAGATTGCCACGATGGCCAGGGTTGTCGCCAGAACGGCGAGCCCGATCTCCGAGGTGGCAAAGGTTGCCGCTTCCCGGGGCGCCATCCCCTCTTCCACATGGCGGTAGATGTTTTCAATCACGATGATGGCGTCATCGATGAGGATGCCCACGGAGAGGGAAAGGGCGAGCATGGTCATGTTGTTGAAGGTAAAGCCGAAGGTCCGGATCAGAAAAAAAGTGGCAATGATCGAGACGGGCAGGGCCACGGCGCTGATCAGCGTGGTCTTGAAATTCCGTAAAAAAACGAGCACGGCCAGCACCGCGAAGATGCTGCCGATGATCAGGTGCGATTGGACTTCATGGATGGAGCGCAGGATAAAAACGGACTGGTCGAAGGAGGTCTTCATTTCCATGCCCGGGGGCAGGGTTTTGTTGATGTTCTCGATTTCCTGCTTAACCCGGTTGACCACTTCCACCGTGTTCGTTCCCGACTGTTTCTGGATGGCCAAGCCGACCGCCGGTATGCCGTTGAAACGGGCCACGGAACGCCTCATTTCCATCCCGTCTTCCACCCGTCCGATGTCTTTGATCCGCACGGGGGCGCCATTTTCCTTGGAGACCACGAGTTCGCCGAAATCAGCCACCTTGGTGATTTCTCCCATGATCTTCAGCGCGTACTCCTTGGTCTGGCTTTCCACCCGTCCCCCGGGCAGCTCCACGTTGTTGCGCTGCAACACCTGCAACACATCGCCGGGCGCGATCCGCAGGGCCTGCATCTTGCGGGCATCGAGCCAGAGCAGCACCTGGCGGCGCCGCTCGCCGCGCAGCTCCACGGCCCCGACACCGTTTATCCTCTCAAACTGTTCCCGCAAGACCTCATCGGCATAGGTGGAAAGGTCGCGGACCGACCGCTGGCCGGTTAGGCTGAGCCAGAGGACAGGTACGGAATCGGGATCGACCTTTTGGATGATCGGATCATCGATCTCCTCGGGCAAGTCCCTTCTCACCCGGGCGATTTTTTCACGCACATCCTGTACGGCCAGGTCGATATTGCGCTCCAGGACGAATTCGACGGTGGTACGGGAAAATCCTTCCGAACTGAAGGAGTTGATGCTCTTGACCCCGTTGATGGTGTTGACGACGGCTTCGACTTTGTCCGTGACCATCACGTCCACCGTCTCCGGGCTCGCGCCGTAGTAGCGCGTCGTGATATTCACGATGGGGAAGTCGACCTTGGGGAACAGGTCCACGCCGATTTCCGGGTAGCTGACGATCCCGAGGAGCACGAGTCCAAAGATGACCATCGTGGCAAAGACGGGCCTTTTTACGGATGTATCAGCGAGCCACATTGACCTTTACTCCTTCCGCCAAATTATTCTGGCCCACGGACACGACGGCTTCCTTCTCTTTAATACCTTCCGTAATCTCCAACAAGTCCCCGTACTTGGCGCCGATCTTCACTTCCCGGCTATGAGCCACGTTACCCTCGACGACAAAAACCTTAGTTTTTGCTTCGTCATATAACAGCGAATTAACGGGAATGACGATCCCCTCCCGGGCCGGTCCCAAATAGAGTTTCACCCGGGCGAAGAAGCCGGGTTTCAGGGAATGGTCGCCATTGGGAACCAACGCCTCGACCATGAGGGTCCGTGTTTTTTCCTCCAGATGGGGATAGATGGTCTTTACCCGGCCCCGGTAGGATTTGTCCGGCGCCGAGTCGACCTGGAAAATAACGTCCTGCCCGATTTTTATTTTACCTGCATCCTGCTCCGTGACGGAAAAATTGAGCTTCAGCGTATCCGTGTGAATGACGGAAAAAAGCGCCGTCCCATTCTTGACATAATCCCCCAGGGAAATCTTCTTCTCCTTGATGATCCCCTGCAAGGGGGAGGCGACCATGGTCTTGGCGAATTTTTCCTGAGCCAGGGAAAGACCGGCCTTGGCCCGGTCGCATTCCGATTGGGCCAGGGAGAGCCTGGTGGATACGTCCTCAAACTGCTGTTTCGTCACGAGTTCTTCTTTATAGAGGGACTCCTTGCGCTGAAATTCCAGTTTGATATTGTCACAACTGGCTTCCGCCTGTTTCAAGGCCGCGGCGCTCCTGTTTACTTCCAGTTCGTATTCCCGGTCGGCGATGGTCACGAGGGCATCGCCGCGACGGACCACGGTGCCGTCATCAACCTTGAGGTTGCGGATGATGCCGTCCAGTTCGGAACTAACCGTCACTTCTTCCAGGGCCTTCAAGGTGCCCACGGCATCCAAGAAAGGCCGCAGGGGCTTTTTTTCCGCAGGCTGGACCCGCACATTGGCCACCCGTTCCTTTACCTGTTTCGTCTCCTTTTTCCCGCAGCCGCCCAGCAGCGTAAAGCTTACAAGGACTAAGGAAAAGTAAATAGCAAAATTTATCGACCTCTTTTTCATGGTTTCTTCAACCCTCCTACCTGATGAAAATGTTCCCCCATATGCACTGTTCATCACTTCTTACTATATGTTGCCTCGACCGGCAACCTCCCTGTCACCTTTTTTAGCCGTAAAAGCGCATACCGGCTGTTATAGACGGCATCGGAGAGCTGACGCTGGGAAGAGAGGAGCAAATTGTTGGCATCGATCACGTCGATGCTGTTAGCTAAACCAAATTCATACTGCTTCGTAACGGCCAGATAATTATCCCGGGCATAGGCCAGCTGATCCTGGAGAAATTTAATGATCCCCTGCTGGGTGGCAAATTCGAGATAGGCATTTTGCACCTCCAGGGTGACACCCTTGACCCCATCGTGGTAAAGCAGTTCGGCCTGGCGGAGGCGCACTTCGGCATCCATCACGTCCGCCTTCCTCTCTCCCCCGTCATAGAAGAGAAAATCCAGGGCCACAGTCCCGCTGATGCTTTCCCGGTTCAGGTTGCTACGCTGCGGGTGTTCCTCGAACCTGGAGAAGGCGGCCCCCAGGGAAAGATTCGGCCAGAAAGCCCCCTTGGTAAAGTCGATCTGTTGGGCCGCAATGGTTTTCTCCGTTTCCAGTGACTTGAGGTCCGGACGGGTGTCCAGGGCCTGGCGTTCCAAATCGGCCAGTGTACCGGGGTCCCCGTCCAACTCTTCTGTCTCCTTGATATCGAAGGGGCCTGTGAGTCCGACAATCCTGGCCAGAGAAACCTTGACGGCTTCGATGTTGTTTGTGGCTTTGATCTTTTCGGACCGGGCCCCGGAAAGTTCTCCCTCGGCCCGGAGGAGTGCCGTCTTGGTAACTTCACCCACCCGCAAGCGTGTTTGCGCCGCATCACGGTGCTTGGTCAGCCGGTCTAAATTGGCATTAGCAATCTCCAGGGCTTGTTTGGCCTTCAGAAGGTCGTAAAAAGCGGCGGCCACCGTGAGCAGGTAGTCCTGCTGAAAGGAAAGCAGGTCGAAACGGCTCCTCTCCAGGTTTTTACCGGCAATGTCGAGCCCCTGGAATTCGCGCCCGCTAAGCGAAAAGGATTGGTTAAGGCGCAATCCCCAGGTGCCGGCCGTATCCTGCTGGATGACATTATTGGTATCGCCTCTTTTGACTTCCGAAAATTTCGTCAGGGATCCGAAGGCGGAAAGATTAGGAATCAAGGCCCCGCGCGCCCGGTCCAAGTCGAGCCGTGCCAGGTTGATATTTTCTTCCGTTACCCTGATCCGCTCGGCACGCTTGAGGGCCAGACGATATAATTCCTCCAGGCGGTACTCGTCGCAAAAAAGCAACGGCGGCAGGGCCGCGAGATAAAAAAACAGCAGACCAACTGATAATAAGACAATTTTTTTCATCTATCTATTATCCCCCCAATTTTTACTGTGGCGGCAGCCCGGAGCCCATCGCCCTTTCCAATCCGGCAAGGTTGATGTGATAATCCCCCAGGGCATTGTAGTAATCGGACTGAGCCCTTGTCAGGATCGTCTGCGCGTCCAGGACCTCCGTGGCCCTGGCCACTTGTTCCCGGTATCGTTCCTCCGTGATCCGAAAATTTTCTTCCGCCTGGGCCAGGGCGGTCTGGGCCGTCGGTATCTGTTGCTCCGCTTCTTGAACCAAAAGGAAAGCCCTTTTTAACTCCACCATGATCCGGTCCCGGACTGACTGCGAGGCGTCGAGCGCCTGTCTTTCCCGGCTCAGGCCAGCGGCGACGCTGTTTTGCGACCGGCCGCCCTCCCAGATATTCCACCGGGCAATGACCGTTACGTACCAATTCTCCTGGCCTTTGAAAGCGCTGCCCGACACGTCCGCTTCGTCGCCCGAACGGGTGTAATTTCCCAGAAAATCCAGCTGCGGATAAAATTCGCTGCGCCTCTGTTTAACGATTTCTTGGGCCTGCTTGACCTGCAAAGCGGAAAACCTGATCTCGGGTCTGTTCTCCAGGCCCGTCTTCAGGCAATCGTCCCAGGTTTTGCCTAAGGGACGATACGCGAGAACATCTTCTAGTTCAACATAAAAGTTGATCTCCCGGCGCAAAAGAATGTTGAACTGGGCCTTGGCGAGCTCGAGGTTGTTTTGGGCCCGCAGGAGCAGCTGCCGGCCGCTGGCCAGTTCCACTTCGGCAGCAAGAAAATCATTTTTCGGAATCAGGCCGTGGTCGTAAAATTGCTGGGCTTGGTTCCGGTGTCCCAGGAGGCTGGCGACGGTCTGCTCGGCTACCAGAAGCAGTTTCTGGGCCTTCAGAATCTGGAAATAGGCGATCTTGACCTCCTTGATTACTTCCAATTGGGCGATTTCCTCGGCGCTGCGGGCCAGGACGGCGCCCAGACGGCCAATCTCGTAACCGGCTGTTAGATTGCCACCGGCAAAGAGCGTCTGCCTTAATTCCAGGGTCCAGTAATAGTTGTTATTCGTTCCTGTAACAATCGTGCCGGGGGCAACCAGGGGGGGAAAACCGGGGAAATTGAAGAAAGGGGCCGGATTCATTCTGGTATAATAATAAGAGGTGCCGATTTTCGGAAAGAATCCGCTGAAGGCCTCTTTTTGGCGGGCCTCCGCTTCCGTAACTCCCTCCCGGGCGGCATGGAGGGTCACGCTTTTCTGCAAGGCGATGGCCATGCTTTCCTGGAGGGTAAGGCGGTGCGGGCTTTCCGCGGCTACCGCGCCCTTGGCCAGGGCAAATAAGATTAGTAAGTAAGAAATTATTTTCCCCGTTCTGCTGGTAAAAAATAATTTCGCAAACTTACTTATCCCGTTTGTCGGGGTCAGGGAGAGGGCGAAAACCATCCGCCTGCGAGGCTTATTATTCAACTGCTTTCACCCCTTCCAGAAAGATAGCGAGCAAGGTCTCGGTCATCTCGGCAAGAGAGGCGCTCGGCGGCAGGTTAATCCAGGCGAAGGTAAAGGAATTAATCATCCCCGCCAGGGCAAAGGCCAGCAGGCGCGGGTCCTGTTCCCGCAAATGCCTTGCCTTTACCCCTTTGGTCATCACGGCCTCGATGAAGGCGATGTGCTCCAGGTAATCGGAGATCATTCTGTCGTGTAGAGTGCTGCCGGCACCTGCCAGATAGGTACTTTCCCGGCGAATCAGGATCGCACAAAAACAGCTGTTCTTTTCCACGAAAGAGAAATGGGCCTCCACGAGCCCCCGGATCTTGTCGAGGGTGCTTTCCCTTCCGGCCACGGCCTCTCTGATTCCCCCGTAAAATATCTCCAGTTTTTCCGATACCAGGGCGGCAAATAGCTGTTCTTTGCTCTCGAAATACTGATAGAGCGTACCCACGGCAAAACCGGAGGCGGCGGCAATTTCGCCGATCGTCGTGGCGTAGAAGCCCTTGGCGGCAAATATCTCTTCCGCCTTGCTTAATATTTCCGCACGGCGCAGATTAAATTCTTTCTCTTTTCTGATCAGCTTTTGGATAGGATCCATCTTCGCTTTGCCACTCCCTTAGCTCTGCCCTTGGGCACCGGGCCTAGCTTTTCTCACTCATATCGCAAGGCATCGATGGGGTTAAGCAGCGATGCTTTATAAGCCGGATAGAAACCGAAAAAAATCCCGATCACTCCGGAAAAACCAAAGGCAAACATAACCGAGAATGGTGAAACGATGGTCGGCCATCCGGCCATAGCCGAGATGGTTTTTGCGGCCACCAGCCCGAGGACGATACCCGTCAGCCCCCCGATCAGGGAGAGGGTCAGAGCCTCGATGATAAATTGGAGGCGTATATCCCAGCTCTTGGCGCCCACAGCCATCCTGATCCCGATTTCCCTGGTACGCTCCGTCACCGAAACCAGCATGATATTCATGATCCCTATTCCCCCCACCAGCATGGACACCGAGGCAATCGCCCCCAGAAGCAGCGTCATAATCTGGGTGGATTGCTCTGCCACATTCATCATCTGCGTGAGATTGCGCACGGTAAAATCCGCCTCCTGAGTCGGCCCGATGCGGTGTCTCTGTTTCAACAAATCGGTAATTTGCCTTTCCACCGGTCCCAAATCTTCGGCGCTTTTCGCTTTCACGGTAATGGACCGAACCATATCGGGAAATCCGCCGGTGCCGAATATTTTTCTCTGGGCCGTGGAAAGGGGGATGTAGATGGTATCGTCCTGGTCCTGCCCCATGATGGACTGCCCTTTTTCCGCCAGTACGCCGATGACGGTAAAAGGCAGTTTCTTGATCCTGATGGCCTGCCCCAGGGGATCCATTTCGCCAAAGAGGTTGTTCACGACCGTTTGTCCCAGCACGCAAACTTTTGCGGCATTCTTTAGCTCCTGATCGGTAAATATCCTGCCTTCTGAGAGCAACCAATCCCGGACGGTCAGAATGCCGGGCGTGGACCCGTAAACCCCCGTCGACCAGTTCTGATTTCCATAAACCACTTGGGCCGCCCCATTCAGGATGGGAACCGCTTCTTCGACGCCTGTGATTTCCCGCTTCATCGCCTCCGCATCATCCCCCGTCAAGGTTGACTGCGACCCGCTGCCCATCCGGAGGCCACCGGCGGTAACGCTGCCGGGAAAGACCATCAGGAGGTTGCTGCCCATGCTGGATATCTGTTCCGTTATTTTGTTGCTGGCCCCGGTTCCTACGGCCAGCATGGTGATGACGGCGCCGACACCGATGATGATGCCCAGCATGGTGAGAGCGGAGCGCATTTTGTTGGTCCGGAGCGCCCGCAGGGATATTTTAAACGTTGCCGGAAGGTTGATCATGTCCTTTGCACCGCCTCATCGCTGATGATAGCTCCATCGAGAAACCTGATGATCCGCTTACTAAAGGACGCTATGTCCGGCTCATGGGTGACGAGGACAATGGTCATGGTTTGCCCCTCGTTGAGTTTCACGAGCAGCTCCATGATCTCATTGCTCGTTTTGGTATCGAGATTTCCCGTTGGTTCATCGGCCAGGATGAGAGGCGCATCGTTGACCAGGGCCCTGGCAATGGCCACACGTTGTTGCTGCCCGCCGGACAACTGGTTGGGATGATGTTTTTCCCAACCCTCAAGCCCCATTGATTTCAGTGCCGCCAGGGCACGCCGCTTCCTCTCGGCGGCAGCGACATTGCTATAAAGCAGTGGCAATTCGACGTTTTCCAGCGCCGACGTCCGGGAGAGAAGATTAAATCCCTGAAAGACAAAACCCAGCTTTTCATTTCTGACCTGGGCCAGTTCGTCCCGGTCCATGGCCATGACATCTATGTTGTCCAAGAGGTAACGTCCACTGGTCGGTTGATCGAGACAACCCAGGATGTTCATAAAAGTTGATTTGCCCGATCCTGATTGTCCCATGATGGCCACGAACTCACCCCTCTCGATCCGAATCGATACCCCGGCCAGGGCCTGCACAGCATACCCGCCGAGGTCGTAAGTCCTCGACAGCTCCTCTGTTTCAATCAGGGCCATTAGCGGAACCCTTTCCGGGAAAATAAGCCTCCGGTTCGCTCATTCTTGCTCTCCGTGGCAGAAACGATTACCTCGTCCCCTACCTTGAGGTCGCCGGAAACAATTTCCGTATGGCTGCCGTTGCTGATGCCTGCGGTGAAAGACACCCGCTTTGGTTTTGCCTTTTCCAGTACCCAAACCGCCGTCCCTTTACGTTCCGGTGCCTTCGCCTTCGTCCCTTTCGCCGGAAGGCGGAACCGCAAAGCAGCATTGGGCACGGCCAGAATGTTTGTTTTTGCCGCCGTAATGATGGAGACATTGGCCGTCATCCCCGGTTTAAGGATCATTTCCGGATTTTGCACCAAGACCACGACATCGTAGGTGACCACATTCTGCACTGTAATGGGAGCATTGCGGACCACAGACACCCGGCCTTTAAAGATTTTTTCCGGGTAGGCATCCACAACGAATTCCACGGACTGACCTTTTCTGATCTTGCCGATATCCGCTTCATCGACGTTCGTGTCGATCTGCATCTTGGCCAGATCCTGGGCAATATTAAAGAGAGTCGGTGTCGTAAAACTTGCCGCCACGGTCTGGCCAACATCCACGCTCCTGGAGATGACCATCCCGTCAACGGGCGAAATAATCCTGGTGTACTGCAAGTTTGTTTCCGCCACACTTAGCGCGGCCTTAGTTTGTTCGACCTGTGCTTTGGCCGCTTCCAACTGCGCCGCCGCCGACATCTCGTTCGTTTCGGTCGTGTCCACATCACTCTTGGCGATCATGTTTTTGGCAAAGAGCGTTTTGTTCCGAGCCAGCTGCCGGCGGGCGTCCAGCAGTGCCGCCTCGGATTTTTTCACATTAGCTTGCGCGGCCAGGAGGTTGGCTTTGGCCTGATTAACTTGGGCCTCAAAGGTCGCCGCATCTATCTGTGCCAGCAACTGCCCTTTTTTGACAAAAGAATTAAAATCCACATAGATGCTTTTTATTGTCCCCGATACCTGCGTGCCGACCAGGACGGTCGTGACCGGATTGACCGTTCCCGTGGCCGTGACGGTAGACCGGATGTCTCCCTGGCTCACCTTTTGTGTTGTAAATTTCTGTTCCTCGCCATTATTCTTGAGGGCAAAATAAACACCCGCCGAGAGGGTAATAATAACGGCCAACCCGATGATGATTCTTTTCACTTTTCCCCCATCGCCCGCTGCAGACTCGCCTCGGCGATCTTGTAATCGTAAAGCGCCCCGGAAAGCGTCAGCCGGGCGTTACCCTGCGCCACCAATGCATCCGTCACTTCCAGGGGGCTGCCCACACCGGCGCCATATCGTCCCTGGGCCAGGAGCAGGTTTTCCGCGGCCTGCCGCAACGTTACTTCGGCGGTGGCTATGCTCTTTTCCGCTGATTGCAGATTGGCAAAGGACTGCTCGACTTGCAGTCCGATTGTTTGTCGCAATGCCTCCTCATTGGCCCGGAATACCTCGAGATTGGCCACGGCCTCACCAACCTGATTCTTGGTTAAAAATCCGTTGAAGAGATTGAAGTTCAGATTAGCGCCGATATTCCAGCCCCTTTGCAAAGGAAATTCCTCGCCAGACCAACCATAATTGGCACTTCCCGAGAGCGTGGGCAAATAATCCTTACGCGTAAGCTGGATAATTTGCTCAGCCGCCTCTCTCTGCCTGAGAAAGGACTGCAGATCGGGACGGATCAGCAGGGCTTTTTTTAAGCATTCATTTAAATCCCATTCTCTTTCCTGCCTCACCACATCCTCTTCCAGCTCATAGGGTGGTGCAGCCGCGAGACCCATGGCGTTATTCAAGACGGCCCCCGCGACAATAAGCCCATTTTCCGCCCGCACCAGATTCAAGCGGGCGTTGCTTAAATCCACCTCGGCCTTGGTCACATCGAACTTCGGCTTGACACCGACATCGTAAAAACCTTTGGCCGTCACCAGATGCTGTTCAAATTGCCTTACCGTGTCAGCGCTTATCTCGCGGGCATGGCGCGCCCGGAGGACATCATAATAGGCCAGCTTTACTCCCAGGATGATCGCGAGGGTCACATTTTCCCGGTCCTGGAGCGCCGCCTCGAGGTTAAGGCGCTGGATGGCCACATTCATTCCGACGCGATTAAAATCGTAGATATTTTGGTTTAAGGAGAGGCTATGGGAATATTGATTGAAGGGATCCGGCAGGAGCGGTGAGGCGTTTCTCGTCATACCTGCCGACCAGCTAATTTGGGGATAATAACCGGCCCGCGACTGGCCCACCCTGCTCTTCAATACATCGAGCGTTTGTTGGGCGGCCATAATCTGAGGATGCTTCTGACCCGCAATATCCAGACATCTGGCGAGACTGAGCGTTTCGCCCTGGCTGAGCGGGGCCTCTGCCGCCTCGGTCCGGATAGGGATGGTCAAGGCAAAAAAAAGGCCGACCGCCAAAAGGTAAAGAGGACTTATTTTCCTTTCATACGCAAAGATCACGAGTATCTCCCCCCAGACAGTGCTCCAGCCCAGGCTGAACACAAAAAATAGGAAATGAATGGATATTCATTTCCTATAATTATAATTCATAATCTGAACATGGCCTCATATTCATCGAGAATCGGGCAATTGTCAATGTTTTTTTTAAAGCACGCAGGCATCGGAGAACTGATTAATGTTTTTCACCTCCCCCAGGGCAATTAACCGGTCCTTGTCCTCAAGGACATAATTCGCCAGGGGGTTGAAAATCATCCCTCCCGATTCTTTCTTCACAGCCACCACGATCAAACCATACCTTTGCCGGATATCCGTTTCGCCCAGAGACTTACCGATATAGGGAGAACCTTGGCACAGCGGGACCTCTTCCATGCGCAGTTCGAGACTTTGCCTCCGGGTTGTAATTTCCACAAAATCGAGCATGGCCGGTCGTAAAATGGCCATGGCCATCCTCATTCCGCCCATGGTGTAGGGCAACTCCACCCGGTCGGCGCCGGCCCGGAGCAGACGCTTTTCACCCTCCTCGTCTTCGGCCCGGGAGAGGATATAAAGGCCCGGATTCAGCTCCCTGGCCGTCAGGATGACGTAGAGATTTTCCGCATCCCGGGAAAGGGTGCAGATGACGCCTTTGGCCCGCGCGATGCCCGCTTCCAGAAGCGTTTTTTCCTGGGTGGCATCTCCCTTGCAATAGACATAACCATCTTCCTCCAGTTTCGCGATCACTTCCGGGTGGTCATCGATCGCCACGAAGCTGACCCCTTCGGAAGTCAGTTCCTGGCAAATAAGGTAGCCGATTCGCCCACAGCCGCAAATGAGATAATGATTTTCCATCTTCTTAATCATTTTCTTCCGTCTCCCCTTGCCCATAATGGTCTCGATGTGTCCCGCCATCATCGTTTCGGTAATCAATCCCACAGTATACAACATTGTCCCCACACCGAGAATGATGAGAAAAATAGCAAACCACATGCCGCTCCGGCTGTGGGGCACAAAATCGCCATAACCGACCGTGGAGAGCGTGACCACTGTTGCATAGAGAGACGTCACCAGGTCCCAGCCTTCCAAATAATGCAATCCGATGGTTCCCAGCAGCAGCATGGACAACAAAGCCACAATGGCGATGACAAGCTTTCTCAGCAGAAACACGGCACCCTCTCAACGTAATAACGCTTCTCTTTTAATACCCAAAAAATAATTGCATATATAAACTATATCCAGGAGATATAAGTCAATGGCAATTTATTGTCTTGGCACAGGTGTGGCATCCATGATATTAATAAAGGGTAAGCACTGATAACCCCGGTGTGGCAAGAAGATGAAGAGGGATATGGCCGTCCCAGACCAGTTGGACCATAGAAGGCGGTTGAAAGGTAAGTTTACCTGCTCCGGCATCGGTGCCCTGCATGATTACGAAGTCCTGGAACTTCTCCTGTCCTTTGCCATCCCCCGGAAAGACGTCAAACCGCTGGCCAAGCTGTTGTTAAAACAATTCGGCTCTCTCAAGGGCGTCTTGGACGCCGAGCCGGCGGAACTGGAGAAGATACCCGGGATCGGCACCCACACCGCCATTTTGATAAAACTCACCAAGGACCTGGGCGCTCTTTATTTAAAAGAAGCAGCCTCGAAAAAAACCCAGATCGCTTGTACTTCAGAATTGCTCGATTATTGCCGCCTTGCCCTCGGCGGACTCAAGGACGAAAGATTCTCGGTTATTTATCTGGACACCCAGAACAAAGTGCTGGATATAGAAACGATCCAGGAGGGCATTGTGAATCAAGCCGTCGTCTACCCGCGAAAGGTTCTGGAGAGAGCCCTGACGCGCAAAGCCTCCGCCATCATCCTGGTGCACAATCATCCGTCGGGCTATGTAAAACCCTCGGATGCAGACATCAGGTTGACAAAGATGATTCAGGAAACGGCCAAGATTTTGGATATCCTTGTCCACGATCACATAATTATCGGAGAAAACAAGGTATTCAGTTTTCGTGAAGAGGGCCTGATCTTCTGATGGCCCGTTGCGGGCTGCAGAGACTACACTTTTAGACCTTATTTTCCATCTACCATTTCTTTCAGTTCTTTACCGACCTTGAAAAAGGGTAGCTTCTTCGATCCTACCTTGATATTTTCTCCCGTTTTAGGATTTCTGCCCGTATAGGCACCGTAATCCCTTACTACAAAGCTGCCGAAGCCTCTGATTTCGATGCGGCCGCCGTTTTTTAGTTCATCCGTAAAACCTTTGAAAATCATATTAACTACATCAATGGCCTTCTTTTCTGTCAGGTTTTCCTTTTTACTTAAAGTCTCGATGAGTTCCGATTTATTCATACTGTCTCCTCCTGGCAGCTGCCTTTGCCGACATTAACTTTACCTTGGATTAAGGTCAGCATTTTTAATGTTGTTACCTGAACTATTATGTATTTTAATGCGTTAGTCAAGATAATTTTTATTGATTTTCTTGCTTTGGCAAAATTATTTCTCGCCATTCACTCTTCTTCAGGAAACGATATTGCCCTGTTTTCAGGTTGCCCAGTTCTATTTTGCCGATGCGGATGCGAATCAGTTCCTCCACCTCCCGGCCGAGAAAAGCCAGGGCACGCCTGATGATTCTGTTTCTCCCCTCATTCAAGGTCAGGGACAACCAGGAACTTTTTTCATTGATCCTTGTTACCTGGATATCTAGGGGCTTGAATTCCCCGTCTTCCAGGATGATCCCTTTTTTCAGGGTCCGCTGCTCGGCAACCGACAGTTTGCCTCTTATTTTGACTCGGTAAACCTTGGACATGCGAAAACGGGGATGGAGAATTTGCTGGGCAAATTCTCCATCGTTGGTCATCAGTAACAATCCCTGGGAGTCATAATCAAGCCGTCCCACGGGAAAAACCCGGGCCGATACGTCCGTCAGCAGGTCTGTGACGATCGGCCTTTGCTGCGGGTCATGGAGAGTCGTTACATAGCCCCGCGGTTTGTTAAGCATGAGGTATATTTTTTCCGCTGACCCGTGGATGAGCCTGCCGTCCACACGGATGTTGTCTTTTTCCGCATCGGCCTTGGTGCCCAGTTTAGTGATGACCTGGTCATTGACGCTTACTCTCCCGTCACGGATCATATCTTCGGCTTCGCGGCGCGAAGCCAGTCCGGCCTGGGCAATAATTTTCTGTAATCGTTCCTGCATATCAGTTATTAGCCCGCAAGTTCTTTTCCCTCAAGGCTTCTTCATCTTTCTTCGAGTTCCTTTAATTCCTTGAGGGTTGGCAATTCGGAAAGATCTTTTAAACTGAAGACCTCAAGGAATTTTCTGGTCGTGCCATAGATAATGGGCTTGCCCGGTACGTCCTTCCTGCCCACAATTCTGACCAGTTTTTTTTCTAAGAGCTTCTTTAAGGGTCCTCCGGCATCAACGCCCCGGATATTGTCGATTTCCGCTTTCACAACGGGCTGTCGATAGGCGATGACCGCCAGTGTTTCCATGGCGGCCGGGGTCAGGGAATTTTTCACCCCCTTCAATTTTCTTACCCACGGGGCGAGTTCTTTTCTTGTCCGGAACTGAAAGCCTCCCGCTACCTCTTCCAGATGGATTCCCCCCTGGCGTTCACGATATTCCAAGAGGAGTTCCTGAAGGGAACTTTCAATCGCTTTGCGATCCTCTTCCCCCACCAATTGAGCAATTTTCTCGGCGGAAAGAGGCATTTCGGAAGCAAAGATAAGCGCTTCCAGGATCATTTTTAGCTCTTCCAAAGGGCACCTCCCTGGGACGGTTGCATTATTTATCCTATCCCTCCCCGTCACCGCCGACGGCCAGTATGATTCTGATCACACCGAAGGGACCGGTTTGATAGGCCTTGATCATCCTTAGCTTCATCAGCTCCAGTATCGCCAGCAGCGTATAGATAATCTTTCTTTTATCCCTCAAGGTTTCGAGTAGATCGGTAAAGAGTAGATTTTGTTCCTTTGTCAACCGTTCCATGATTTCATTTATGCAATCAGCCAGGGACATCCTTTCCCCGTTTATCTCCAGTAATTCCTCTTTATTCATCTGGCTGACTATTTTTTGGAAGGAGGCCACCAGGTCGAAGAGGCTCAATTCGATGTCTTCCTCATCCTTTTCCGTTTCGGCCGGGGCTTCAACATAGAGGCCCCTGGCAAAGACATCCCTTTCCAAAAGCAAACGGCTGTCCAACCCCAAGGCCGCCTCTTTGTAGGATTGATATTCGATGAGTTGTTGCACGAGTTCCAACCGCGGATCTCCTTCTTCTTCCGCTTCGCTCTCTTCATCGGCAGGCAGAAGCATCCTGGATTTAATGTGTATCAAGGTGGAGGCAAGCACGAGGTATTCACCGGCCAGATCCAGGTTCAGGGAACGCAGCATCTCCAGGTACTGGAGATATTGATCCGTAATCAGCGCGATGGGGATATTGTAGATATCGATTTTGTTTTTTTTGATGAGATAGAGCAGCAAATCGAGCGGACCTTCAAATACATCGAGCTTGATCTCATAAGACATGCTCACACCTTGATTGCATCTCTGACCTCGGCCATCGTGGTTTGGGCAATGGCGCGGGCGTTCCTTTCCCCCGCCTCCAGGATGGACATCACTTCTTCGGGATGGTTCCGATAATAATCCTGACGTTCCTGATAGGGTTGCAGCGCTTTGGCCAGCCGTGCGGCAAGGTTCGCCTTGCAGGAGGTGCACCCGACAGCGGCCCGGCGGCAATCGTCTTCGATAACGAGTGCTTCTTCTTCCGAACCGTAAAGCTTGTGGAAGGTAAAGACATTGCATATCTCGGGGTGTCCGACATCATTCTTGCGAATGCGCTGCGGATCGGTGAACATGGAAGCCACTTTTTTGGCTAATTCTGCGCCGCGGTCGCTGATGAAAATGGCGTTGTCGTAGGACTTACTCATTTTCCTGCCGTCAATGCCCAGCAGCTTGGGCACGACCGTGAGCAAGGCCTCGGGAACGGGGAAGACCTCGCCGTAGAGAAAATTAAAGCGCCGGACAATCTCGCGGGTAAGTTCGATATGGGGCAGCTGATCTATGCCTACGGGCACGCCATAGGCCTTATACATAATGATGTCCGCCGCCTGGAGGACCGGGTAGCCCAAAAAACCGTAGGTGCTGAGATCCTTCTCGATCAGTTCGCTCTTCATTTCTTTATAGGTGGGGTTTCTTTCCAGCCACGCCAGGGGCGTGATAACCGTAAGCAGAAGAAAGAGCTCGGCGTGTTCCTTAATGCTCGACTGGACGAAGAGGGTACTTTTCTGCGGCTCAAGACCAACGCTTAGCCAGTCGATGACCATATCCTGGATATGGGACTTGATACGGCTGGTGTCCTTGTAATCGCTGGTCAAGGCATGCCAATCGGCCACGAAGAAATAGCAATCGTAATCGCCCTTATCCTGCAGCTCTACCCAATTCATGAGGGCTCCGTGCAGGTTTCCCAGATGAAGCCTTCCCGTAGGTCGCATCCCGCTCAGTATTCGTTTTTTCAAAACCGCTCCTCAAATCAATTACAAAAGAAGGCCTCCGCTAAAAAAAGCCGGAGGCCCCGGATACCTCAATGAACATTAATTTCCTTTTACTTAGCTTTTTCGGCCAGTGCCTTGCCGGCCTTGAACTTAATGACTTTCTTTGCGGGGATCTTAATAGTTTTGCCTGTCTGCGGATTGCGCCCTTCTCTTGCCTTGCGCTTTACGACGGAAAAAGTACCGAAGCCGACCAAGCCAAGTTTGCCGTTTTTCTTGAGTTCCTTGGCCACGGCGGTGACATAGGACTCCAAGGCCAAACCTGCCGCCGCTTTGGTGATACCCGCATCCTGTGCTATTGTTGAAATCAATTCCGCTTTTGTCATTTCTCCCTTTCCCCCTTTCCTGATTAATTTATTTATGACCTTGTGACACCATCGGGTGTGCACATCCAACATCAAATAAGCCAGGACCCTGTGTTTCCCCGCCCTTACCTTCGCAAACTCGCAATATTCCTAACACAAAGGAAATCAACAATCAAGATAATTATCACCTTATTTCACGGAAATCGGCTATTTTTTTATAAGAAAATACAGTTCTCCCCTTTCTTTCAAAGAGCCGGCCATCACTTCTGCCTCGGGCCCGCCGCCGCAGAAAAGATCGATCCGCCCCGCTCCGGTGATGGCCCCACCCGTATCCTGATTTAATACATAGCGGGTGAAAGGTTCCCATGACAGGATATTGCCATTGTTTATCAATGGCTTACGCAATTTAATGAAGGCCAGGGCGCCCTGCGGAAAGAGCGCTGGATCAGAAGCGATCGTCCGGCCGGCGGTCACGGGAACATTGAGCGCACCTACGGGGCCTTCGCTCAGAAGACGAAAAAAAACGTACCGTTCATTATGATTTAAAATACTGGCGGTCTCTTCCGGGTGCTCGCGCAGATATTTTTTTATGGCCCCTTGGGAGGTATCTTTTTTGGACAATTTGCCCTTCCCCAGCAGATAATTGCCGATGCTGCGGTAAGGGTGCCCGTTATTTTGCGCATAGCCGACCTGTACGATTCGTCCCTCGGGCAGCCGAATCTTGCCCGATCCCTGAATATGTAAAAAAAACAGTTCCACGGGATCGGCGACATAGATGAGTTCGAGATTCCTCCCGTTTAAGGCTCCGCCGGTGTCGATTTCGGCACGCTTATAATGAGGTACAATATTGCCATTGTAAGCCCTGCCGACCAGACGGTCATGCTTAGATCTTTCCCGACCATCAGGGGGCATAAAGAGCGCCGTTTCTTCAGGGACCCGATAGAGCGGAAAGCGATACCTAGCGGACTTTTGGAATGATCCCTCCAAGAGAGGTTCATAATAACCCGTAAAGATTACCCTCCCCCGACCATCGTCACCCACGGCCCGATAAAAAGCAAAAGTCTCCCGGATCATTTTCTCTTTGGTACCTGGTGGTTCGGAGCCCGCGATGATCTCGCGAAAGGCCCGGAGCGTTTCCTTCATTTCCTTCACCGTAACTTGGCGGGTTCCCAGAAGATAGGTGTCCCGCTCCCGGAGACGCTGGAAATACTCGAGACTCCGCTCAATGGCCAGGTGCAGGGATGGCACATCAAGATCGTCGGCCAGAGGAGGCAGTTTGTCGGCCGGGACGGCTTCCAGGACTGGTGAGGAGGGCAATAATTGCGGGCGGTAAATCTTCCGGTCACCCCAGTCTGGTGGCACTTTCCGGACCGATGGCGCTCCGCAGCCCGCGAGGAACAGGATGAGACTTAGCCCCAGGGCCATTTTCACTATTTTGGTCGGACGAGACATAGCACCTTCACAACTCGATGATCATGGCAACTTCATCACAATAGTCGGGATACTTGGAACAACGGAAACAATCCGACCAGATCTTCTCCGACAGGGAAGAACGCTCCACAACCTTAAACCCCATATGGCGGAAAAAATCCTTCTTATAGGTTAAGGTAAAGATACGGTACAGTTCGAGGGTAATTGCTTCAGAGATACAGGCCTCGACAAGTTTTCTACCAATTCCTTTTCTGCGCTGCCCTTCATCTACATAGAGGGAACGGATCTCGGCAAGATTTTCCCATATGATGCTCATGGCACAGATCCCGATGACTTCTTCTCGTTCCTCATCATAATAGATGAAGAAATCCCTGAGACTGCCATAGATGTCCATGAGCGATCGGGGGAGCATTTCCTCCCGGCTCGCCGATTTGTTGATCAACCGGTGGATGATTTTCACATCGCCGATGCGTGCCTTCCTTAACATCCTCCCCTCCTTAGCTATCGTTCACGACTGGGACAGGCGGGAAGCGGCGAGCATTTCCCGGGCATGGGCCCGTGCCTTTTCGGTAATTTCCACCCCGGCCAGCATCCGCGTAATTTCCTCGAGACGCTCCTCTTCAGACAAGAACCGGATGCCCGTCTTCGTCCGTTCCCCTTTTTCCTCTTTGGAAACAAGGAAATGGCGACTGCCAAAACAAGCGATCTGGGGTAAATGGGTGATGCAGAGGACCTGATATTTCCCGGCCACATCCTTCAGCTTTTCCCCGACAATTCCCGCCGTTGCCCCGCCGATCCCGCTATCTACCTCGTCGAAGATGATCGTTCCCACCTGCCCGGTTTTGGCCATGATTTTTTTCATGGCCAAAACGATCCGCGACAATTCGCCACCCGAGGCAATGCGCGCCAGGGGTTTCGCCTCTTCTCCGATATTGGTCGAAAGATAGAATTCCACATCATCAATACCCTTGCTGTGGAAAGAAGGTGGCTCCCCGTCGGGCTCATGAAAATGGACATGGAAGGCGGCCTTCTCCATTCTCAGGCTGCGAATTTCCGCGTCCATGCCGGCCGCAAGCCTAAGGGCACTTTTCTTCCTTTTTTCCGAAAGATGGCGCGCCTCTTCCTCCAGTTCGCAACGTATTTTGTCAATGGCAGGCCCGAGCCGCGCCCTTTCCTCGTGCAGCGAGGTCATGACGCTTAAAGAATTTTCCAGGGCGAGCTTCTTTTGCAGAACAGCCTCCAGGGTACCGCCATATTTTCTTTTTAGACTCCCCAGAAGTTCCAGGCGTTCTTCGATTACCGCCAGCCTGCTTTCATCGCAAGAGAGCCCTTTGGCATAATTACGGAGCGTTAAAGCCATATCCTCCAGATGATAGTAGGTACCTTCCACGTCCCTTTCCTCCAGGGGGAGTTTTTCATCGATCTTCCTTATCTCCCTGATATTGGCCATGGCCCGGCGCAATTCTTCCAGAACCGAACCTTCTTTGCTATAAAGCGACGCCTCGGCTTCCTCGGCATAGGCAAGCAGTTTGCGGGCGTGGGTAATCATCTTCTTCTCTTCCAAGAGGCTCTCTTCTTCCTGCTCCGCAAGGTTGGCCGCCGTGATTTCCCCAAGCTGATATTTGCGAAATTCTTCTTCTTCCATGTTTCTCCGGCACTTTTCTTCCAACTCCACTAATTTCCCCTGCCAGGAGCGATATTGCTCATAGAGCACCTCATAGGCGCCCCGGAGTTCCTTAAGCCCGCCGAAATCATCGAGAAGATCGAGATGTTTTTCCTTGTTCAGCATCACCTGATGCTCATGCTGCCCGCAGATGTTTATCAGGGACTCACAGAGGGAAGACAGAATAGCGAGACTGGCAATGCTGCCGTTGATATTAACCTTATTCTTTCCACTGCGGGAGATGGTCCTTTTGATGATCAGCTCTTCGCCCCCCTCCAGGTCCATTTCGCGGAGCTTTTCTTTCAGAAAACCCATCTCGGCAATCTGGAAAGATGCCTCCACGGTCGCCATTTCTTCCGCAGATCTGATCATTTCCGTGGACGCCCTGTCACCCAAGAGCAGGCTGATGGCCCCGATGATGATCGATTTTCCGGCGCCCGTTTCGCCCGTAATTACGTTGAGCCCTGCGCCGAAGGAGACCTGTAATTCATCGATAAGGGCAAAATTTCTGATCCGGAGTTCAGACAGCATGCAGCAGCATCTCTCTTACGCTTTTTATCCTTCCTGAGGTGAACCAATCCGGCCCCACCCCAACTTCGTGCGTAATATTTCCATGTAATCCCTGTGGGGTGAGGAAACCAAGGTCGTCACATGGGTTGATTTCCTGACCGTCAAAGTGTCGCCGGGCTTCAAGATAAAAGAGGTTTGTCCATCCAGGGTCAACATTGCCCCCTGTTCTTTCGTTCTGACGATCACTTTAATTAAGGCGTCGGCGGGCAGGATAATGGGCCGGTTGGTCAGGGTATGGGGGCAGATGGGATTAATGATGATGGCAGCTTGCTCCGGGAAGACGATGGGACCTCCGGCAGAGAGAGAATAGGCCGTGGAGCCTGTGGGTGTGGAAATGATCAGACCATCGGCCTTGTAGGTTATCAAATAACGACCATCCAGATATGTTTCGAGTTCCACCATCCGGGAGAGATGGGCCCGATTTATCACCACATCGTTGAGGACGCTCTGCATCTCTCCCCCCTCCTGGGAGTTGAGAAAGGCGTCAAGCATCATCCTTTTTTCCGTCTTAAAATCACCTTGCAGGATGGTCTTCAGGGCACTGTACATCTCATTGAGATTGATTTCCGTCATGTAACCGAAATCACCTAAATTTATGCCCACAATGGGAGTGCCGTAGCCCAGGGTGAAACGCGCCGTCCGTAAAATTGTACCGTCTCCCCCGAAGACGATCAGCAGATCGACGGCCGCCACCAGCTCCTTTCCCTCGAGCCCCCGTTCATTGCCGATCATGGCCGCGGTCCCCTTCTCCAGAAATACCTCGAGTCCCCTCTGCCGCAGCCAATCCAGCAAAGATAGGGTGTATTCCCGCGATTTTTCCTTCTTAACATTGGCAATGATGCCGACGGCTTTTATATCCATCCTTCTTTCCCGAAGAAATCATGAAATTTAGATTTTTTTAATAAAATTACCCGGTGCTGGAGATTTTTCTAACATAAAAATAGTCAACTGTCTATGTGAATCAACCCCTTCCTTCCCCTCCCTGCTCTACCGGAAAGGGCCGGGAAAGGCATCTTTTCGCCTCTCTCCATAGTCCTTGACAGTCGCGACAAACTAAGTTACGGTTCGCCTCGCGAAAGGAGAGATCATGGGGTTATTGAAAGGAACATGGACATTCTCACGCTATGGCGTGTTAGGAAAACTGCCGGAGCAATTCCACAATACCGTTGATGAAGGGCTGAAAAAATATGCCTTTGCCAATCAGGCCGATCGCCAGCGGGAGAAAAGCCTGGGCTGGACAAGCCTGGAAAATATTCTCGACACCGATTTCACCTATGCACAATATAAACTGGCCGACTACCTGATATTTTCCTTGCGCATCGATCGACGCTCCGTACCCCTTAGCCTGCTCAAGCTCAAGGCCCTGGAGGCGGAAAAGAAGTATCTGGCCGAAACAGGGAAAAAAAGACTCTACCGTCAGGAACAGGAGGAGATAAAGGAAAAAATACGTCTCGGGCTCATGGAAAAGGCCCTTCCCATTCCCGCCTTTTATGAAATATGTTGGTCCCCATCGCGCAACATGGTGTTTTTCGGATCCCACTCCGATAAAATTATTGAGGATTTCCAGAAATTATTCAAGGAAACCTTCCATGTTAGCCTCCATCCTTTCCTGCCCTGGGAAAGGGGAGGCGCCGATCGGGAAAAAATTGCCCCGTCCCTGCCGGAGAGCGGCCCCCCAGCGGGACCATCCCTGCCGGATGGGGGAACAACCGCCGTGCCCCCTCTTTTTCCGGGGAGGGAGTTTTTGACCTGGTTATGGTATAAAAGCGAAGAAAGAAACGGCACCATTACAGTCCCCGAGATGGGGGAGAACGAGATACTTTTTCTGCAAAGACTGGTCCTCGCCGCGGGAGAACGGGAATATTCGGAAACTGTTATCTGTCAAGGTCTGCACTCGGACATGAAAGAGGGGAAGGAAGCCCTCCGGCACGGCAAAAAAATTAAAGAGGCCCGGCTGCACCTGATAAAGGACGGTACGAAATGGGAATTCACCTTTAAGGCCGATACATTTCAATTCCAATCCTTAAAACTGCCTACCGTCATGGACCTGGAAGACGAAACGGATCGGGAGGGACGCAATTTGGAACGGATCTTCCTCATGGAAAAAGCTGTGGAAACGATGGATAAGCTTTTTGCCTCTTACCTCCAACTCCGTAATTCCGGCCAATGGGAAAGCGCCGAACTACCCCGTATGGAAAAGTGGTTGAGCCAATAAGGGGGAGACAGTATCTGCAAATCAACAAGGGGAGTCTGATTCTTTATGGATAACGGAGCAAGGGAGCAAACGGAAGAAAAAATCAGGGATTTTGAGGAGAGAAAGTCCAAATTAATGGCCATGGGCGGCGAGACGATGATCATGCGGCAGCATGAACTGGGAAAGCTCACCGCCCGGGAAAGACTGGACATTCTGTTTGACAAAGGCACCTTTCAGGAGACGCAGCTCTTTGTGACGCACCATTCAAATCTCTTCGGCTTGGAGAAGAAGGAAATTCACGGCGACGGCGTGATTACGGGCTTCGGCAAAGTCAATGACCGCATTGTTTTTGCGGCCGCCCAGGATTTCACCAGTGCCGGCGGGAGTCTGGGAGAGATGCATGCCAAAAAGATCTGGAAGGTCATGGATATGGCGCTGGCGGCCGGGAAGCCCTTCGTTTCCCTCAATGATTCCGGAGGGGCCCGCATCCAGGAAGGGGTGCCTTCCCTGGAAGGTTGCGGCGGTATGTTTTACCGTAATGTCCTCGCCTCCGGTTATATACCACAGATCACAGCCATCATGGGACCGTCGGCCGGGGGGGCCGTGTACTCCCCGGCCCTGACGGACTGGGTTTTCATGGTCAAGGGAAGCAGCTATATGTACGCCACCGGTCCGGCAGTAGTGAAAGCTGTGATTGGCGAAGAGGTAACCCATGAGGATTTGGGGGGCGCCATGGCCCATGCTACCAAGAGCGGTGTCTGCCACTTCGTTACGGAAAACGATGAAGAATGTATCAATAAAATAAAGATCTTACTTTCCTACCTGCCGGACAGCTGCCATAGCCCCCTGCCTATTTTAAGCAGCCCTGAACAACCGGACAGAGAGTGCCCGGAACTGGAGCGGATCATTCCCGACAGGTCGTCTCAGGCCTATGATATGAAAAATGTCATCATGGCTGTTGCCGACCAGGGGGTGGTTTTTGAGCTTCATGAATTGTGGGCCAAGAACCTCATGGTGGCCTTCATCAGGATTATGGGCAGGCCCGTGGGCGTAATCGCCAATAACCCTAAACACGGCGCCGGGGTCCTGGATGTCAATGCCTCGGACAAGGCCTCGCGTTTTATCCGGTTTTGTGATGCCTTTAACATTCCGCTGCTCACGCTCGCCGATGTTCCCGGCTACATGCCCGGAACGCGCCAGGAATGGTCGGGCATCATCAGTCATGGGGCAAAACTCCTCCATGCCTACTCGGAAGCCACGGTACCGAAAATAACCGTCGTGATCCGCAAAGATTATGGCGGGGCTTATATCGGCATGTGCAGCAAACAGTTGGGTGCCGACTACGTGATGGCTTGGCCGACGGCGGAAATCGCCGTGATGGGTGCGGAAGGAGCCTGTAATATCATCTATCACAAGGAGATTTCCACGGCTGCCGATCCTGATGCCAAGCGGCAGGAGCTGATTACCTCCTATGAAAAGCAATTCAATAATCCCTATTTTTCCGCCAACCGGGGCATAATCGATGAAGTCATCGCCCCGCGGGAAACGAGAAAACGCGTGGCCGTACTACTGGAAGCGCTGAAAGATAAAACAGAAGCCAGGCCCCTCAAAAAACACGGCAACATCCCCCTTTAAGACAGCGGGGCCCCTAGCCAAGGTCTTTGTCCTTAACCGTAACGACGGCGAAGGCCGCCACGCCTTGACCCTGCCCAATCAAGCCCATGCCTTCGTTGGTCTTGGCCTTAATATTTATCATTTCCGGTGCCAGGCCGAGGATTCCCGCCAGAGAGGCGGCCATTTTAGCCTTATAATCAAGGAGTTTGGGAGCCTCCAGGAGGATTGTGGCATCGACATTAAAAAGGCAAGCTCCCCTGTCCTCGGCCATCATTTTTACCGCTGCCAGCAGCTTCAGGCTGGAGATATCCTTATAGCGGTGGTCGTGATCCGGGAAGTGCTGGCCGATGTCACCTGCACCCAGGGCGCCCAAGAGAGCATCACAAAGGGCATGGATCAGCACATCACCATCGGAGTGTCCTAAAGGCCCTTTGTCGTGGGGTATCTCGATCCCTCCCAGGATGAGCTTTCTGCCGGCGACCAAGCGGTGGCTGTCATAACCGAAGCCGATCTTCATGCGCCCTTCCCCTCGGTGGCTTTGCCGGCACTCGGTTCACAACCGCCGCTCCTCCGCTGCAAGATGAAAGTTCCTAATGTCAGGTCGTTTGGGGTAGTAATTTTTATATTTTCCTCCGTTCCCGGCAACATCTTTACTTTGCCCCCCATCCGCTCGATGAGGGACGCATCGTCGGTCCCGTAATAATTATCCTCCCGCGCCCTGCGGTAGGCCTCCTTAAGCAAGGCGGCCTGAAAGGCCTGAGGCGTTTGGGTCAGCCATATTTGTTCCCGCGGCAGGGTGGCTGTCACAAAACCGTCCGCATCGACCGTCTTGAGCGTATCCTTGGCCGGTACGCCGACCGTTACCGCACCGACGCGCCGGGCTTCTTTTACAGCCGCCGCCACGAGTCCCGGCGACACAAAGGGCCGCACACCATCGTGAACGACCACAATATCATAACGGGCATCCAGGGCCTCCAGACCGTTTTTTACGGAATCCTGACGCTTATTTCCACCCGGCAAGATGCGCCGCACCTTGGTCAACTGATATCTTTCCACAATTTCCTGTCGCGCCTTTTCCAGGTCGGCCGCGGGAAGGACAAGAAAGATCTCGTCCACCAGGTCGGTCTGTTGGAAAACCCTTAAGGTGTGCACCAGAATGGGCAGCCCTCCCAAGAGGAGATACTGTTTCGGAAGATTTCCTTCCATACGGGTTCCCGCACCACCGGCAGGAATGATGGCCACAGTTTTCATAGCTACCTACAGAAAAAAGCCCGGCGCTTCTCCGGGCTTCCTAACTCCTTTAGCGTTTTGGGCTTATGCCCAGGGTTTCCCTTTCCGAAGCCATTTCCTTGAATTCCGAAAAGATCATCCTGCCGGCCGTGGTCTGCAGCACGCTGGTCACGGTCACGATAACGTTTGCCCCCAGGTATCTCTGGGCATTATCCACGATGATCATCGTACCGTCATCAAGATAGGCTACACCTTGTCCATATTCTTTGCCTTCTTTGATGATCTTCACGTTCATCAGTTCGCCTGGCAGGACAACCGGTTTCATGGCATTGGCCAGCTGATTGACATTGAGTATTTTTACTCCCTGAAGCTCTGCCACCTTGTTCAGGTTGAAATCATTGGTCACAATTTTACCCTTGATCCTCTTTGCCAGGGCCACCAGTTTCGCATCGACAGCTTTGATTTTAGGAAAATCCTGTTCTGCAACCTCAATGTTGATCCCGACGCTTTTTTGCATCCTGTTTAAAATATCGAGTCCCCTACGCCCGCGGGAGCGCTTGATGGAGTCGGCAGCATCGGCAATATACTGCAATTCTTCCAGCACGAAACGGGGAACGATTAAGTTTCCTTCGATAAAACCCGCATCGCACACATCGGCAATCCGGCCATCGATGATGACGCTCGTATCAAGAATCAATGGCTCGCGCTCTTCCTTCGTGAGCCCCAAGCCTGGGAGGTTAAACTCTTCGATCTTTTTTGATCCCAAAACAAGGCCCAGATATCCCAGGACGCCGGTAAGGAGCGCATAAATCCAGGGGACTACCTGCCGTTTTTCCATGATATTACTTACAAAACTAAGACCATAGGAAAGTAGAAAAGCAATCAGCAGGCCCGTGAGCATGCCCAAGACGCCGCCGATGATGTTCCGCAAGGGCACTTTTTTTATGGCCTGTTCGATCCGTATAACAATTAAAGCAATCAATAATCCTAAAATAAAGCCCAGTAACGATCCGGGAAAACCGTAATAAACATCGACTATGAAATAACTGCTCACAGAACACGCCAGACTTAAGATAACCCTCATAATCAATTCAATCACCTCCTTCCCTTTGCATATTAGTGTATTCCCATCTTCACAGCATCATTATCCTTCAGCGGTGATGGCGAGGGGATAGCCTACGGCAGGCTTCTCGCCCACACCATGATTACCGATACTTCCGTCTAACGTCACGGCATGCTCTCTAGGAACGTCTCAAACATAGCAATGCGCTAAATTGTCAAAGAACAGGTAGAACTCTAAGGAGAATGTAACAGAACGACTTTTCTAATGATCGGGCCTTTCCCCTTGGTAAGGAAGGCCCGCTGAGCATTCTTTGAATGTACCGTGGAACTAAAGAAGCATTTACTGAATTGTAAAAATTGTCTGAAGGTCCTGCTCGATCTTTGTTTCTTCAGACTTGCTGGCAATGGAGATTTCCTTAACCAGAAGATTTTTAGCCGTATCCATCATCTTCCGCTCACCGAAAGAAAGATTCTTGTCCACTTTCAATATGAAAAGATCACGCAGCACGCTGGCTATTTCAAAAACCGATCCTGTCTTGATCTTTTCCAAATATTCCCTGTACCGTTTATTCCAGGTCTGCTTATCGATAATCACATCTTTGTTTTTCAGGATCGCATAGACTTTGGGAATTTCTTCAGCCGGAATGACCTCTCGGAGCCCCACGGAGGCCGCGCTATCGGTCGGTATCATAATTTTCATACCATTTCCCAGGATGTTCATGATATAAAAATTCTGCTTGCACCCCATAACCTCGCGATATTCTATAGCCTCAATAATTCCCACCCCTTGTGCCGGATATACTGCTAAATCACCAACCTTGAACATTTTCCCCCTCAAAATTCGAGTTAGTTTTTTTGATTGATCTAGTATACCAGGTTTATTGCTCTACTGCAACAGAATGATTCTTGTGGAAAAAGGCGTTACTTAAACGGCCAAATTCCTCCGCCGACAGGGTCTCGCCGCGGCGGCCACCCGCGATGCCTGTCCTCTCAAGCAGGGCGGCGATTTCTTCTTCCCCATAACCGGATAAACCGGCGGAACGTAAATTATTTAAAATTGTTTTCCGTCGCTTGGCAAAGGCAAGCTTCACAATCTTGGCAAATAATTCTTCATCGGCCAGCTCGACCAAGGGTTGTTCGCGGAGGATAATTTTCACGACGGCCGAAGTTACCTTGGGCGGGGGGCAAAAACAACTGGCCGGAACGGTCATCTCCCGAGAAGGAAGGCCATACATGGTGAGGGACACTGATGGTATACCGTAGGCTTTCGTTCCCGGTACAGCAACTATTCTCTCGGCAACCTCCTTCTGAAACATCAAGACCATAGAATAGATATACCGGCGATATTTAAGCAGATGAAAGAGGATGGGCGTGGAAATATTATAGGGAATGTTCCCCACAATCTTCACCTTACCCGGTTCTGAACCGGCCAGCAGTGCGGAAAAATCATAGAATAAAACATCCTGTTCGAGAATCGTCACATTGGCGCGGTGCTGAAGTCTTTCCTGTAAAATTTCTATCATGCGCCGGTCCACGTCCAGGGCGATCACCTGGCGGGCTTTGTCTGCCAGGAAATCGGTCATTATACCCAGCCCCGCACCAATTTCCACAACCAGGTCGTCGGAGTGGATGTCAGCGACCTCGATGATTTTTTTTATGATATTCTTGTCTTCGAGAAATGATTGTCCCCAACGGCGGCGGGGACGAATCTCGTATTCCCTAAGGATGTTCCTTACCGTGGTCATGCCTATGCTCCCTGACCGCTAAGATTAAGCTGCGGGCGATAAAAAATGCGGGGATGGCAAAGAACGGCGCCATGACTATCCCGCCCGCCAGCAGTGGGACTACCACCTCGAACCCCTTTTGCATGAGGTCAAAGAGCGAATAATCCTGTGGAACAGCTCCGGAAGAGGCGTTACCCAACATAAATTTTCCTAAACGATACTGGGTGACATAAAAAAGGGGGATGGTCAAGGGATTGGATATCAACCAGGAGCCGAGAAGCCCGGCGGTAATATTTTTTTTCAATAGCAGACAGACCAGCACAATCAAGGCCGTGTGTAGAGGGATGGTGGGAGTAACGCCGACAAAGACGCCGATGGCCAATCCGAAGGCCAGGGATTCCGGCTCTCCCTTGAGGCTGATGAGTTTTGTGTAGCCTTTGTTTAGGTGATTTTTAAAGTGCCTTTTCATGCTCCTACGCTGCCTGCCCCTGAGGAAGTCTGGACAGGGCGTTTAAATCCAGGGCATCGCAGACTCCTCTCCCGAGGAGATGAGCGCCCAAAGCCGCCACCATGGCCGCGTTGTCCGTACACAAGATCGGCGGCGGGATAAAAAGTTCCAACCCGCTTGCCGCACACTGCTGCGCAAACCTCTCGCGCAAACGACTGTTGGCAGCTACTCCCCCACAGACGACGATTCTTTTCAGGCAGGACATTTTTGCCGCCCTGATCGTCTTGTCTACCAGTACTTCAACGATTGCCTCTTGATAACTCGCGGCGATATCGGCCAACTCTTTAGGTGTGCAGGGCCTCCCTTCCCTTTTTCGCAACAGTTGCAAAAGAGAGGTCTTCAGACCGCTGAAGCTGAAATCAAGACTATCCTTCATGGCCCTGGGGAAAGGAAGGCTTGCGCTGTTTCCTTCCTTTGCCAAGCGGTCAATGAGCAGTCCGCCCGGATAACCGATACCGAGCATTTTCGCCCCTTTGTCGAAGGCCTCGCCGGCTGCGTCATCTCTTGTCTGGCCGAGAATGGCCATTCCCTGGTAATCATGGACACGATAAATCGTCGTATGGCCTCCCGAGACCACAAGGGCCGCGAAGGGAAAAAGAGGCTTTGGCGACCCCAGGAAGATGGCCGCAATGTGGCTTTCCAAATGATTCACACCCACGAAGGGAAGGTTGGCGGCATAAGCGAGCGCCTTGGCCACGGAAAGACCCACCAGGAGGGACCCGATCAGCCCGGGTCCTTTGGTTACCGCGATTCCCGATAATTCCTGCAAGGTTACGCCCGCATCTTCCAGGGCTTGAAAAATGACCGGGCCGATGGACTCGGCGTGCTGGCGCGAGGCCACTTCCGGGACAACGCCGCCATATTTACTGTGCGTATCTATTTGCGATGCAATAACATTGGACCGGAGACACAGCCCCTCGCCCACCACGGCCGCCGCCGTCTCATCACAGGATGACTCAATTCCTAATACCAGCATGCTTCACTATTTCCCTTTTCTAAATAAGCAAAAGTGTATATAGGAGTCTGGATTGTTTGTAAATAACCTTTTAGCAAATCACTCCGGAGAAGGGATACCCATGGAAATACAAACCGATTTTCTTGTCCTTGGCAGCGGCATCGCCGGCCTTTCTTTTGCCATCAAGTCCGCGGAACTGGGGACCGTAGCCGTGGTCACAAAAAAGGAAAAATCCGAATCAAACACGAACTATGCCCAGGGAGGCATCGCGGCGGTTCATGATGAGGGTGACAGTTATCGGCTCCACATCGAGGATACTCTGGTTTGTGGAAGTTGTCTATGCCATCCTGAGGTCGTGGATTTCGTCGTTAAGGAAGGCCCGGCCAGGGTCAAGGAATTAGTCGATTGGGGAGTAGCCTTTACCAGAGCCGCCGGAGGAGGCGGCAGCTACGATCTCGGTCGCGAAGGGGGACATTCGCGACGCCGGGTCCTCCATGCCAAAGACCTGACGGGCCGGGAAATCGAAAGGGCCTTAAACGAAAAGGCCAATGCCAACCCCAACATCACTTTTTATGAAGATCACATCGGCATCGATCTGATCTTGAAATCCTTTCTTGTAAAAAGTGCCGCCGAGCGTTGCCTGGGGGCCTATGCCCTGGATATCCGGAATAATATCATCCACACCTTTCGGGCAAAATTCACCATCCTGGCCACGGGCGGCGCCGGCAAAGTCTATCTTATTACCACCAACCCCGATATTGCTACGGGAGATGGCATCGCCATGGCCTACCGGGCCGGGGCCGCGATTGCCAACATGGAATTCATCCAATTCCATCCCACTTGCCTCTACCATCCGGAGGCAAAATCATTTCTCATCAGCGAGGCGGTGCGCGGCGAAGGAGCCATCCTGAGACTTAAGGACGGCTCCCCTTTCATGCAAAAATACCATCCCCAGGAGTGTCTTGCCCCCCGGGACATTGTGGCCCGGGCTATTGACAATGAGCTGAAACGCACGGGAGACGAATATGTGCTCCTCGATATCAGTCACAAGGACAAGACCTTCATCATGAACCGCTTTCCCAACATCTACCGGCAATGTCTGTCTTTCGGCCTCGATATAACCAAAGAGCCGCTCCCCGTTGTTCCCGCAGCTCATTATCTCTGTGGCGGGGTCGTAGTCAATGAGCATGGGGAAACGAGCATCCCCGGCCTCTTCGCCTGCGGCGAAGTATCCTGTACGGGGCTGCACGGCGCCAACCGTTTGGCCAGCAACTCACTTCTTGAGGCTGTCGTGTTTGCCCACCGGGCTTTCCATAAAGCCAAAGACGCCCTGGACGCTCTCCCGGTGGAGGAACTGCCTATTCCGCACTGGGACCCGAAAGGCGCCACGGAAAGCGATGAATCGATCGTCGTTTCCCACAATTGGGATGAAATCAGAAGATGCATGTGGAACTATGTCGGTATCGTCCGCTCCGATAAGAGGCTGGAAAGGGCCGAACGGCGGATAGAACTTATTGGCCGGGAGATAGATGACTACTACAGACACTTCCTGATTACCAAAGACTTAATAGAGTTACGCAATATCCAGGACGTGGCCAAGCTCATCGTCCGATGCGCCAGGTTGAGGAAAGAGAGCCGCGGGCTTCATTACAATCTAGACTATCCGGACAAGGACGATCGGTTATGGTTAAAGGATACGGTCGTCTCCAAAGAGACATTTTAAAGCGGCCCCCCGGTTAAGGCCAGGTCAGCTCCACCCTGCCCAGCACACTGGCAAAGACCAGCTTGAGATTTTTTGGCCTCTTTGCCCCCTCTTTTTCCCCAGCCGGGAGGGGCATGAATTTCAGGCTGTAACAAGAACCGTAATATTTATTGATATAGGGGAAGAAAGTCTCCATGATCGTGGATACCTTTTCGATTTTTCGTATTTCCAAGGGGGCGATACTTTTTCCCTGGCCATCGATAAGCGAGATGCTCCAAGTGGAATTAGGCTTGTGGAAGTCATTGGCTTCTTTATTGGGCAGGGCGGCATAGACAAAAAATTCCGTTGATTCGGCAGAAAATCCGGCCTGCAAATCCTCCCGCCGTTTCTTTTCCGACTCCGTTAAGTTATAGATGCGGACGTATTCATTGAGGTAGCTTTGATTGAATTCTGCACCCTTGAAGGTAGCGATGATCACCGCCTTGGTCTCGAACTGGGAATAGAGGGTCTCCTTCTTCGTCCATTGGTTCAAGACCTCGATATAGCGCCGGGACACGCCTTTGTCACTCGCGATATCGAGATAATCCGCCACATGACCGCAACCCGTAAGGAGCAGCACCATGCCTGCCAACGCCAGCTTTGTGAATTTATGCATGCCTATTCTCCGAAGATACGTGCGAAAATGAAATCCAGATGTTTGAGAAAATTATCCGTTTGGAAGAGTGCCCCCAACTCCCCCTCCGTGAGGTAGGACATTACTTCCCCATCGTCACACAATAAATCCTTAAAATTCCGTCCACTTTCCCAGGATTGCATGGCATTCCTCTGGACAACGGCATAGGCCGCTTCTCGAGACATGCCGCGTTCGATGAGCTTTAAAAGCACCATCTGGGAAAAGATGACTCCCCTGGTCATCTCCAGATTGGCCAGCATCCTTTCGGGATAGACGACTAAGCGTTCCACTAAGCCGGTAAAACGCTGGAGCATAAAATCCATTAGGATCGTGGCATCGGGGCCGATCACCCTTTCCACAGACGAATGGCTAATGTCCCTTTCATGCCAGAGTGCCACATCCTCCAGGGAAGCGAGGGCGTAGGAGCGCATCAGGCGGGACAAGCCGGAGATATTTTCCGATAAAACGGGGTTACGCTTATGGGGCATGGCGGAAGAACCCTTCTGTCCGGGAGAAAAATATTCTTCCGCTTCGCGGACTTCCGTTCTTTGCAGCAAGCGTATTTCCTGGGAGAACTTGTCCAGGGAAGAGGCGATGATGGCCAGGGTGGTGAAATATTCGGCATGGCGGTCGCGCTGGACGATCTGGGAGGAGACGGGCGCCGGCTTAAGTCCCAACTTGCGGCAGACATATTCCTCCACGGACGGATGGATGAAAGAAAAGGTACCGACGGCTCCGGATATCTTCCCCGTACTGATCGTCTCGCGGGCCTGCCGTAACCTGTTTTTGTTCCTCACCATCTCCTGATGCCAGTTAGCCATCTTTAAACCGAAAGTAATGGGCTCGGCATGAATCCCGTGGGACCGCCCGACCATCAGGGTATGCTTGTAGGCCAAGGCCTTATTTTTCAGGACGGCGATTAACCGGTCCAGATCGTCAAGCAGGAGATCAGCGGCATCCCTCAGCAGCAATGCCAGGGACGTGTCGAGAATGTCCGATGAAGTTAGACCCATGTGCAGAAAACGGCCATCCTCCCCTACCCTGGCCGCCACGTCTGTCAGGAAAGCAATCACGTCATGTTTGGTCGTTTTTTCGATCTCGTCGATCCGTTCGGCATCAAAGTCAGCTTTTTCTTGGATATTTTTCAAGGCCGCCAGGGGAATCTCCCCGCGCTCGGCCAGGGCTTCACAGACTAAAATTTCGATTTCGAGCCACTTGCGGTACCTATTTTCCGGACTCCAGAGGTCGGTCATCTCTTTTCTTGCATAACGGGGGATCAAGGCAGCCTCCACATTCTGACAATTTTTCATTTCTTGGCCCGAGACTCGCGATCAGGATACTCAGGGCTCTCTGTTAAAAGATAGAGTTGTAACGCTAGTTTTTATCTTAACTTCCCCAGGGTAGTCAAGAAATTTAGGGCCCCGGACCACATTTAAATTGCAAAGATGCCGGCATTGCGATAAACAGTACTCTCTTTTTCGCCCTGGACAGGGCGTTCGTCGGCAGAAGGCAGCCTTTTACGGGGATGGGGGGTATTCATGATTATTCGGCAAAGTCCGCAACAAGGTTCATGGAATAGATGAAGAAATTATACCGGCATGCTTTGGGATGGTTTTTTTTATTCTTAGGGGTTATCGGCTTATTCTTGCCCGTTTTACAGGGCATTCTCTTTCTCTTCGTCGGAGTCATCATTCTGGCGCCGGAGGTTCCCTTTTTCCAGAGGATGCTGGATAAGATGGAAAAACGACACCCGGCCCTCTTTGCGCAGGCAAAATGTCTGTTCGAGCGTGTTTCCGCACGCCTGAGGGGGAAAAAAAAACATTGCCCCGGGAATTCACAATATCATAAAATTAAAGAGTCATAAGTTATTATTCAGGAGCAGGTACGATGGCAAAGCTTTTTAAATTGACAGTGGCAGTAATTTCTCTGGTGCTCTTTCTGGGGGCAGCGGCCTGGGCAAGGGACAAGGCCGTTGTAGCCGTACTTCCCTTCTCCGTGCACAGTGCCGAAAATATCGATTACGTACAGCAGGGGATATGGGATATGTTGATTACCCGTATCTCGAGCGACAAAATTACCGTGACGGCTAAGGATGCTGTGCTGGCGCATCTCCAGGAAATGGGCAAAAAGGAACTGGCCCTGGCCGATGTCTATGGCTTGGGGAAAAAAATCAATGCCGATTTTGTCGTCTGGGGCAGCATCACGAAAATCGGCAATAACGTGAGCATCGATGGAAAGCTCGTCGATATCGGCACCTATAAGTCCCCGGTGGGTATCTTTGCCCAGTCCCAGGGACTCGATGAAATCATACCGAAAATCAACGATTTTGCCCAACGGATGGGCAATCATATCCTTGGCGGTTCCGGGGAAAGCATCCCGAGCGTGGCGCCTTCCCTGCCGGCGCCTTCTCCGCAAGCGACCCGGGAACGGGAGATCATCGCCGGTATGAAGGCGAGTAAAAGGGGAACCTTTACGGCGATTCCGATCAACCCGGACTTCATCAACAGTCCCCAAACGCCTCAAGCCCTGAACGCGAAAAGTTTTTGGATGAGCCCGCAACTCGCCTTGGAGATCAAGGGGATGGACATCGGCGATGTAAATAATGACGGACTGAATGAAGTCGTGGCGATCGATTCCCGCAACATCTTCATCTATCAGAAGAAAGAGGGAGATTTTAAGCTCCTCCGGCAGATACCGGGTGATAAGAACAATAATTACCTCTCCGTAGACGTGGCCGATACCAATAATAACGGCATCAAAGAGATTATTGTCTCGAATATGGTGGGCACGGAACTGTATTCCTTTGTCCTGGAGTGGCGGGAGGGGAAATTTACCCCCCTGGCCACGAAACTGCCCTGGATGTTGCGCGTCATCAAGGACGCCTCGGGCAGCCCCCTCTTGTTGGGCCAGAAATTCGGTTGGGAAACAACCTTGACCTGGGAAACGACTTTTGAGTCCCCGATATACGAAATCGTCTGGGATGGCGCCAAATACAGGGAAGGGAAAAAAACGAAAATCCCGCTGGGGCTGTCCATCTTTGGGGTCACCCTCGACACCCTGGATGAACGGGGGGCGGAAAAGGTTATCGCCTTTGATGATGTCGGCCGCCTGATCATCTATGAAAAGACAGATAAACCACTCTCCCGGATTCATGTCCTGGGAGGAAGCACTGAAGTGATCTGGAAGAGTGAAGAACCCTTCGGGGGCAGCAACAATTCTTTTTTACCCTATGGTGCGGTGCGGGACGAAAACGATCAGAGCATCAGGGCCTATGCCAACTTAAGGATTCTTTCCTATGATACAAACAAAGACGGGAAAAAAGAATTCATCCTGGTGAAGAATATCTCGGCGACCGGGACGGCTTTTAAAGCTTCACGCTTTTACACCTCCAGCGAAATATACAACATGGAATGGGATGGCATGGGGCTTGCGGAAAATTGGAAGACGAAAAAGATCAACGGCTATATCGCCGATTATCAGATTAAAGATATCGACAACGACGGGCAGAATGACCTGGTCCTGGCCGTCGTTCTCTCAACGGGCTTCAATCTCCAGGGCAAAAGTGCCCTGGTCGCCTATAAATTGGGTTCTCCGGAGGGGGATTCCAAGAGGCAGTAGCGAAAAGTCATCCTTTTTCTCGCCGCAGGACATGGATAGCCGTGGCCTTGAAGGAGACGGTAACCTCCTTCCCCTCCTGAAGGCAGAGATTTTCCCGTGATTGCGGCGTTACATAACTGGAGAGAAAAAAACCGCAATCGAGATGAATTTTATAAAAGGGCCCCTGGGGAGCTATTTTAACAATCTTTCCTGATAAGTTGTTCCGCAAACTCGTCCCCTCGCCCACAGGATGGGTGGAAATGATGATGTTTTCCGGTCGGATGCAACAATCTACCCTTTCCCCTGCTTCCACATGCCCCAAAGCCTCAATGGACCGGCCGGAAACATCAATGGTGAACGAGCCGTCATTTACCCTACGCACGACACCGGAAAATATCGTCTCCATGCCCACAAAGGAGGCAACCACTTCATTAACGGGGTAATTCATCACCTCGTGACAGGTACCGGACTGGACAATCCTGCCGCCCTCCATCACCGCCAGCCTGTCCGCAAGACGCAGCGCCTCCAACCGGTCATGGGTAGCCAGAATGGCCGTTGTTCCCATCTGTTGCAGGATGACATGTACATCATCGATCAAGGCCTCCCGGCTCGGGGCGTCGAGATTGGCAAAAGGCTCATCGAGGAGGATCATTTCCGGCTCCGTGGCAAAAGCCCGGGCTATATTTGTCCGTTGGGCCTCGCCTCCCGAGAGCTTGCGGGCATCGCGCTTAAGCAGGTGGGTTATCTTGACCAGTTCTGCATATTTGGTCACCCTTTTCTCTATTTCCGTCTTGCCCATTCGGCGTATCTTGAGACCGGCTGCCACATTGTTAAAAACTGTCGCATTGAGCAGCAAGGGTTCCTGGAAGACCACGGCCAGACGGCGGCGATAGGGGATGGCGACCTCGGGGAGGGAAACATCCTCTCCCCGGAAGCGTAATTCCCCCTGTGAAAAACTGAGCAGGCGGGCCAGGGTGAGGAGAAAAGTACTCTTGCCGGCGCCGTTCGGTCCGAGAATGGCCAGCGTTTCCCCCTCTTCCAGAATGAAATGAGGGATATCCAAGACGCTTGTACCGCCCCGCTCCACCCGCAGGTTGTCAACCGTAAGTATGGACATGGCTCTACCGCGGCCTCTCACGCTGTTGAATGAGCGTGAGGATCAGATTAATGATGAATACAAATAAAAGCAGGATGATGCTGAGGGCAATGGCCACGTCGAAATTCCCCCGGCCGGTTTCCATGACCGTCGCCGTGGTCAGAACCCGGGAATAGCCCAAGACATTGCCGCCCACCATGATGGATGCCCCCACCTCGGAAATGACGCCCCCGAAGCCGGCCATGACCGCTGCCAGCAAGGGGAGCCGGGCCTCGCGCATGAGGATCCAGAGCATCTGGAGACGCGTCGCTCCGAGGGCCAGGATCTGGAGACGGAGTTTTTTGGGCAGGCTCTGCATGGCGGCCACGGTGATGCCCATGACGATGGGCGTGGCAATAATGGCCTGAGCGATCACCATCGCCGTGGGCGTATAGAGTAATTGCAAAAATCCGAACGGCCCGTTTCGCCAGAGGAAAACGGTGACAAAAAGCCCCACCACCACAGGCGGCAGGGCCATACCGGCATTGATGATACTTACCACGAGGTTTCGCCCCGGGAATTCCGTCAGGGCGACCGCTGTTCCGCAGGAAATGCCCAGGAACAGGCTGATCATGGTGGCCAGGCCCGACACCTGGAGGGAAAGCACCGCAATGGTAAGGACTTCCCGGTCGAGCGAAAAAATAAGTTGAAAGGCCTTCAGCAGCCCCTCGACGATGATATCCATTACTTGCCCAGATCCTCCACCTTCTTGCCGGCATCGGGGAAAAAGAGTGCCCCGCCGAATTTATCCACGCCAAAGGTCTTTATCACATCCTGGGTCTGCCGGGAAAGCATGAAATCGGCAAAGGCCTTGCCCCCGGCGGCATTCACTTTGGGCCATTTTGCCGGATTGATCTCGATTACATGGTAAATGTTCAGGAGAATGGCATCTCCCTCATTGAGTATCTCAAGTCCCAGGGTTTTTTTCAGGGCCAGATAGGTGCCCCGATCGGCCAGGGTATAACCCTTCTTTTCGGCAGCCACATTCAGGGTCTGTCCCATTCCCAGGCCGGTCTGCTGATACCATTTTTCCTTTTCCTGGTTGATGCCCGCCGCTTTCCATACCTCCTTTTCCTTGGCATGGGTACCGGAATTATCGCCCCGGGACAGGAACAGTTTACCGCTGGAGGCGATTTTTTTAAAGGCTTCCCGGGTAGACTTGAGCCCTTTTACTTTTGCCGGATCATCGGACGGGCCGACGATGACAAAGTCGTTGTGCATGACGAGGCGGCGGTTGATTCCCACACCGCTGGCCACAAGCTTCAGTTCCGCGGCGGGGGAGTGAACCAGGAGCACGTCGGCTTCACCCTTCTGCCCCATAGCCATGGCCTGTCCGGAGCCCACAGAGATGGTCTTCACAAAATAACCCGTATTCTTTTCAAACTGGGGGATCAGGACATCCAGCAGCCCGGAATCCTGGGTGCTGGTGGTCGTAGCCAGAATAACCGACTTCATCTCCGCCGCCATTACCGGACGGAAAAGACCGGACAAAAGGATAGTAGAAATAATCAACGCTGTGATAAACCTGCTCCTCTTACGTGTTTTCATGCCTTGCCTCCCTAATATAAAAAATAAACAGCAACTTATCTCTATGATAGCTTACCGATGCGCAGCGTGCCATTCCCGGGAATTGGGAAAGAAAAGCGGGCTCCCATACTTGTCCTTGCCGAAATCCTGGATGATTTTCTGACCCTTTTCCGGTGCGGTCAGCCACTGGACGAAAGTAATGGTGCCCTCGTAATTCACCCGGGGAAATTTCTTGGGACTGACCGGTATGAGGCCGATAAAGTTCAATAGATCTTCATCCTTTTCCACCAAGATGGATAGCTGAATCTCTTTCTGAAGCGTGAGCTGCGTTGCCCGGTCCATGACGGTGTAAGCTCGTCTCTCATTGGTATAGCGCAGGGTGGGCCCGTTCCCCGTATTGCCCTTCTCATAGACGACGTACCAGGCCCCCGCGGGCTTCACGCCAGCTTTACTCCACAAATCCTTTTCGGCTACATGGGTGCCAGAATTATCGCCTCGACTGATAAAGAGGCTCCCTGACCGGGCAATGCGTTTCAGGGCCTCCGTGGCCTTGGTCAGACCTTTGATGCCCGCCGGGTCGTCTGCCGGCCCTATGATAACAAAATCGTTATACATTAACGGGATCCGTTCCGTACCAAAACCTGCCTTGACAAATTTTTCCTCCAGAGACTTGGCATGGACCAGGACCAGATCGATGCTGCCCTGCTCGGCAAGTTTTAAGGCAGCGCCTGTTCCCGAGCCGACGTGACGCACCCGGATGCCCCTTTCTTTCTCGAATGCTTCTTCCAGGGCACCGACAATGCCGGCGTCAATCGGTCCGATTGTACTTGAAAGAAATATAAAATTATCTTGTGAAGTTGCTGGAGGTTTTCCCGTGCCAGCGCAGGATAAAACCAGGCAAAGTAAAAAAAGTATGCCGCTAGAGTAGATTTTTTTCATTTTCACCTCACCCTGTCAGTTAATGGTATAAAGGATTCTTCCAGACTTATGAAAGTCATAACTGCCTAAACCTGCCACCCTGGTTTTGAACTTATCGGAATTAAGAATCTCCAGCAGGGCCTGAACGCCCTTTCCAAAAAAGACGGATTTATCCATAATCATATCAAAGCTTTCTCGTGTAATAGGAACAAATCCCAATCCCAGAAGCTTGGCAATGGAACTGGTGGCAATGCCCACATCGGCTTCCCGGGAAAGAATGGAAAGTCCTACCTCGAAATGGGTGAAAACTTCGTTTTCATACCCCGCTATTTTCGTGCCCTCTATTTCCAGCTGTTGCAGATGGTGATCGAGCAGCAGTCGTGTTCCGGCGCCTTCCTGACGATTGATGTATTTTACCCCCCCTTTGGCCAGATCGGCAAAGGTCCTGATGTCGTGAGGATTCCCCGGCGCCACAACAAAACCCAGTTCCCGGTGAAAGAGATTCACCACCACGGGATTAATATTAGGAAGATAGGAAGGTATGAAAGGGATGTTATATTCCCCTGTCTTCGGATCCAGGAGGTGGGACCAGGCAATGTCCGTATAGCCCTTGTCGAGGGCCTTCAGTCCTTCGGTACTTCCCGTATTAGCGGAAAAAATATAAAATTCCGGATACATTTTTCTCATGTGCGTATGCAGGATATCGAGAATCGGATCATTGCTGCCCGCCGCCAACAAGGCTCCCTCGATATGCTTCCCCTTTTGCCGGGCTTGCTCGATGCCTTTGGTGGCGCTTTCCTTAATCCAATCATCAATCAGCTTTTTCGGAAAAATCCATTTTCCCGTAATGCGCGTCGCGGGAATCTTCTTTTCCTTGATCAATCCATAAACCTGTTTTTCATGGATACCCAGATACTCTGCCGCTTCTTTCGTATTCATCAGCTCTTCGCTCATGCACACCTCCCGGAAAGTTACTTTCAGATAAACCATACCCTAGGGTGTTGTCAAGAAATTAATTACAATTTATTACTTTATCTTACTTTTAATTACCATAAATCTACTAGATGAAGGATGGCTATGAAAATCAGTGCCAGAAATGTGTTTTACGGAACAGTGCAAGACATCAAGCAGGGCGCGGTTAACGCAGAGGTGACGCTTGGTTTAATTGAAGGAATTGAGATTTATATGGTCAAAGGATCAACCAGGCCGGCATCCCGAAAACCTTTTTCTCGCAGGAGGCAGCTGTCGCAACCGCCGCAGGCCTTTCCCTCGGGAGAAGGATCGTAGCAACTGTGCGTCAGGCTGTAATCGACCTCCAGTTCCGCACCGCGCCGAATTATCTCTGCCTTGGTCATGTGCAGCAAGGGGGTATGGATGGTAATTTTTATGGCACCCTCCACGGCCTTCTTCAGGGCGAGGTTGGCCAGGTTTTCGAAGGCCCTGATAAATTCGGGCCGGCAATCGGGATAGCCCGAATAGTCGAGGGCGTTGACCCCGAGGAAAATATCCGGCGCTTCCAGGACCTCGGCCCAGGCCAGGGCGTAGGAGAGAAAAATGGTGTTCCGAGCCGGGACGTAGGTGACGGGAATACCCGCTTCTATTTGTTGCCAATTCCTGCCCTTGGGAACAGCGAGGTCAGCCGTTAAGGCTGAGCCGCCGATTTGCGCCAGGTCGATATCCATCAGGGCATGCTTTTTCACACCATAAATTTCGGCAATCCGGCAGGCTGCTTCCACCTCACACCGGTGCCGCTGTCCGTAGCGGAAGGTCAGGCCATAGAGGCGATAACCCTCGCTTCTGGCAATCGCCAGGACCGTCGTCGAATCCAGGCCGCCGCTGAGCAGGATGATGGCATTTCTTTCCCTATGCACCTTATACTATACCCCCCTCATCTCGCCGGGCCAAAGGCACTTGTGAAGCTGCAAGTTGAGCCTGACCAAGAGACGATCGGCCAGGATCCAGGCCGCCAGCTCTGCAGGGTCGAGCGTTGAAGAAACAGGAGAAAAGTTGATCACGATCCGCCCCGCTTTCTCCTGAGGTATCAGCTTCAGCAGGTCCTTGGCGGCCAGATAATCTTTCTCCCCGGCGATGACGAACTTCAGTTCGTCTCGTTCATGCAATAAAGCGATGTTTTTCAGGTTATTTTTCTCGGCTGCGCCGCTGCCGGGCAATTTGATATCCACGATCCTAGCACACCGCGGATCTACGGCACTGATGTCCAGGCTGCCGTTTGTCTCCAGGAGCACCTTAAAACCATGATCCAAAAGATTTTTGATGAGGCAGGGGGTATTTTCCTGCAGCAAGGGCTCGCCTCCCGTAATCTCCACCAAAGAGACGCCGTAGCGCCGGACCCTGGCGATTATTTCCGCAAGGGTAAGCTCCGTCCCTTCCTCGTAGGCGTAGCGCGTATCGCAATAGGAACAGCGGAGATTACAGCCTGTAAGCCTGACAAAGACGCAGGGAAAGCCAGCCCAGGAGGACTCTCCTTGGATACTATAAAAAATCTCATTTACCTGCAGCTTTTTTTCCGTAATGGCTCCTCATGCCTCCGTAAAGATTTACAGAGCTCTTGATTTATCAGCTTTTTAAATTCTTGACAACCCAAGCGTTTATGTTTAGCTTACTAAAATGACAGAGGGTATGGCGGAGCTTCGGGAGTTGCATGACATTACACGGGAGCGAAAGGAGGATATTTTATGTATTTTGTTACTATTTCGGAAATGCTGGGAACGGGCGGATATGTAATTGCCAAAGAAGTAGCTAAAAAAATAGGCTACCCCTTTTACGCGAAAGAGGAACTGTACAAAGAGGCCGATGCCATGGGCTATCTTGCCGATGTTGCAAAACTGGAGTTAAAGAGCCCTCATTTGCTCGAAAAATATTTCAGCGACAAGCCAAGAATCTATCTCGATCGCTTTCAATCCGTCATCTATGAAGTAGCGAAAAAGGGCAATGCCCTGTTTTTCGGCAAGGGGAGCCAGTTGCTGCTCCATTCCTTCGACTGCGCGCTGCACGTCCTGATCACCGGCTCCTACGAGAAACGGGTGCAGCGGATGGTGGAACAGATGAAAGTGGATCAATCGGTAGCAGAAAAGATCGTCAGTACCTCGGACCATGACAAGGCGGGTTTTCTGAAATACGCCTTTAACCAGGACTGGCTCGATCCGCATCTCTATGATCTGACCGTGAATACGGATAAACTAAGCATCGATTCGGCCATTAAAATCATCGGCGAGGCCGCGCAGACCGAGGAAATCAAGTCCTGTGCCCCCGAGGCGGTTTCCATGCTGGGTAAATTATCGCTGCAGCGGAAGATTGAATCGGCCCTCTTGGAAGCGGGGGCCATGAGCCTGCGCACCTTCTTCATCGTCGAGGACCTGGAAACCGTCCGCTTGTACGGCGTCGTGCACACGGAAGAGGAAAAGGAAATCATCGAACGGGTAGTGCACGGTATCAAGGAAATCAAGAACATCAAGAACGACCTGACTGTCTTTAAGTATTAAGAAGGCCACAGCAGTAATGGCAACCTAATGGGCCTTAACGATCACTGAAAACCCCGTTGTCTTCACGAAACGGGGTTTTGTGTATATCCGCTGAATTGTAGATGGCAGAATTCAAACTTATCTCGGAATTTACCCCCCAGGGCGACCAGCCCCAGGCCATTGCCAAGCTCACGGCCGGCATCGAGGCCGGAGCGGAACATCAGGTGCTCCTGGGCGTAACCGGTTCAGGGAAGACCTTCACCATAGCCAATGTCATCCAGGCGGTCCAGCGGCCCAGCCTGATCATTGCCCACAACAAGACCCTGGCGGCCCAGCTCTATGGTGAGTTCAAACTCCTTTTCCCGGAAAACGCCGTGGAGTACTTCGTCAGTTACTACGATTATTACCAGCCCGAAGCCTATCTGCCCAGCACGGATACATATATCGAAAAAGACTCCGCCATCAATGAAGAAATCGACAAACTCCGCCACAGCGCCACCCATTCGCTCCTGGAGCGGCAGGACGTTATTATTGTGGCGAGCGTCTCCTGCATTTATGGACTCGGTTCCCCCGAAGCTTACCAGGGCATGCTGCTTTACCTGGAGGAGGGCATGGAGCTGGCGCGCGACGAGATGCTGCACCGGCTGGTGGAGATCCAGTATGAACGCAACGATATCGACTTTCACCGGGGCACCTTTCGGGTCCGGGGTGACACGGTAGAAATATTCCCGCCCTATGAGGAGGAAAAGGCCATCCGGGTGCAGTTCTTCGGAGACAACGTGGAGTCGCTCTCCCTGGTAGACCCCCTCCGGGGTAAAAAGATGGGCAGCTTGCAAAGAACGGCCATCTATCCCAGCAGCCATTACGTAACGACGAAAGACAATATGCGCCGCGCCATCGCTGCGATCCGGGAAGAATTGTCCATCCGCCTGAGGGAGTTACAGGGTCTAAATAAGCTTGTCGAAGCCCAGCGCTTGGAACAACGGACCCGTTTTGATATCGAAATGATGGAGGAGATGGGCTACTGCCAGGGCATTGAAAATTATTCCCGTCACCTGACGGGCAGGCAGCCGGGCGAACCGCCGCCCACGCTGTTGGAATATTTTCCCCGGGACGCCCTGGTGATCGTCGACGAAAGCCATGCTACCATCCCGCAGTTGATTGGCATGTACCGAGGCGACCGGTCGCGCAAGGAGACGCTCGTGGAATTCGGCTTCCGTCTTCCCTCGGCACTCGACAACCGTCCCCTGCGCTTCGAGGAATACGAACGGTTTCCCCAACAACGGCTCTACGTATCTGCCACACCCGCCGATTATGAACTGAAAAAAGGACAGGGACGGATTGTGGAGCAGCTCATCCGTCCGACGGGACTCATGGATCCGGAGATAGTTATCAAGCCCGTCACAGGCCAGGTAGACGATCTCTTGGGGGAGATCCGCCAGCGGGCCCAAAAAGACGAGCGTATCCTGGTGACAACCCTTACCAAACGGATGGCGGAAAATCTCACTTCTTATCTGGAAGGACTGGGGGTCAGGGTAAAATACCTGCATTCCGATGTTCATACCTTGGACAGGGTCGATATTATCCGTGATCTCCGGATGGGTAAGTTCGACGTCCTGATCGGCGTTAACCTGCTCCGGGAGGGCCTGGACATCCCCGAGGTGTCGCTCGTCGCCATCCTCGATGCCGACAAGGAAGGCTTCCTCCGCTCCGAACGTTCTCTGATCCAGACCAGCGGCCGGGCCGCGCGCAATGTGGCCGGCCAGGTGATCATGTACGCCGATAAGATTACCCGCTCCATCGACGCTTGCCTTAAGGAAACAAAACGCCGGCGGGCCGTACAGGCCGAATACAATCGGAAACATGGCATTACGCCGGAAAGCATCCGCAAGTCGATCCACAACATTCTGGCCTCCGTGTATGAGGCCGATTATCCCAGGACACCTCAGGTGGAAGAGCGCCTGCCGGCCTACGGCTCGGAAAAGGATGTAAAGGAAATAATCGGCCAGCTGAAGGAGGAGATGAAGAAGGCGGCCCAGGCCCTGGATTTCGAAAAGGCAGCCGAGTTCAGGGACCGCATCAAGGAACTAACGGCCCTCATGCTGGAGATGTGAAAGGTAAAGGAGACAAGATTCTTGACGTAGGGGCCGGGAAAATATATGGTGCGAAAAAACCGCGTGGCAAGCCAGGCGGCACTACGATGCAAGAGGATGGAATAATGTCAGAAATAGTCATAAGAGTTGGTCACAGTCCCGATCCCGATGATGCCTTTATGTTTTACGGACTCTCCAGTGAGAAGGTAAAACTCCCGGGCATCAAGATTGAGCATATGTTGGAGGACATCCAGTCCCTCAATATGCGCGCCCTGCAGGCGGAGCTGGAGGTTACGGCCATCTCCGCCCATGCCTTTCCCCATGTGGCTGCTAATTATTGGATCATGGCGACGGGCGCCAGTATGGGAGAAGGTTACGGTCCCGTCATTGTTTCAAAAAAATATCGCACCCTTGAGGAACTGCGCGGCAAGACCGTGGCCACGCCGGGCGTAATGACCACGGCCTCCCTGCTTTTTAAGATTTACACGGAAGGTATCGCCAACCGCGACATCCCCTTCGATCAGATCATGGAGCGTGTAGCCTCGGGAGAGTTCGACGCCGGGCTTCTGATACACGAAGGACAGATTACCTATGCTGCGGAGGGTTTTAACAAAATACTCGACTTCGGTGAACTTTGGGAGCAGGAAACAGGCGGCCTGCCGTTGCCCCTGGGACTCGACGTGGTGCGTAAAGATCTGGGCGAGGAGCTGGCCAGGCGCTTATCCGCGGGTCTGAAAGAAAGCATCCGTTACGGCTATACCCATCAGGACGAATCCATACCCTATGCTCTAAAGTGGGGCCGCGGCATCGACAGCGGGCTCGGCGCGAAGTTCGTGAAGATGTACGTGAGCGATTTAACGGTCGATATGGGCGACAAGGGCCAACAAGCCCTTACGGAACTCTTCCGCCTTGGTACGCAAAAAGGTCTCTTGCCTTCCCTTCCGGAAATCGTGCTTTATTGACAGGCTGTGTTACCGTACGGTTACCTGGACAACGCCCGTTTCCCCGCTCTTGAAGTCAAGGCCCATGAGGGAAATTTTCTGACCGGACTTCAGGTAACCTACCAGCCTGATAAAGCTTTCCAAGCCCTCAACGGGTTGATTCTCAATCCCGAGAATAATATCGCCCACCTCAAAGCCGGCCGCCTTGAGCGGCCCTTTGGGATCCAACCAGGTGACCACCACTCCCTGATCGGCCTCCAGGCCGTACTTGTCCATTTCCCGAGCCGTGACCGGCGTAACCTCAGCTCCCAGACGCTCTTTGATGATCGCCGCCATGACTTTTAACGACCGTTCCAGATTTTCGATCCTGACGGTGCGCTCCAGCCTTTTCCCCTGGCGGATGATGCTCATCCTGGCCTCCGCGCCTACGGCCGTGTTTGCCACCTCATTGCGCAGCACAAGGGAATCGGGAATTTCTTTTCCGTCATAGGCTGTAATCACATCGTCTTTTCTGAGCCCGGCTTTGTCCGCCGGCCCGCCCTTGATCACATCGGCCACATAGGCGCCCTTCTTCGTTTCCAAGCGCGCCGCCTTGGCTATTTCCGGCGTGATATCCTGGATGCTGACTCCCAGCCAGCCTCGCTCGACCTTACCATGGGCAATTAACGTCTCGGCGATGTGCAGCGCCATATTGCTGGGAATGGTAAAACCAATGCCTTCAGAGCCCCCCGAGGCTGAGGCAATCGCGGCGTTCACACCGATGACCTCGCCCCGCAGGTTCAAAAGGGGTCCACCGCTGTTGCCCGGATTAATAGCGGCATCGGTTTGCAAAAAATCTGTATAACTGCTGGGATCGATGATTCCCCGCCGGTGTTTGGCGCTGATAATCCCCTGGGTTACCGTCTGGTCCAAGCCCCGGGGATGGCCGATCGCCACCACCCACTCCCCCACCTCCACCTTGTCCGAATCTCCAAAGGTCACATGGGGAAGGGGGCCTTTGGCCGAAATGCGGATCACGGCAAGGTCTGTCTTCGGGTCCGTACCGACAAGCTTGGCGTCAAACCTGCGGCCATCCGAGAGGACCACCTCGATCTTCGTGGCACCGCCGGCAACATGATGATTGGTCAGGATATGGCCCCGGTCATCCAAAATCATCCCGGAGCCCAAGCCCTTAACATCCTTCTTGAATTTCTTCGGTGTCCTGGGAATACCGAAGAAACGCCGGAAAAACGGATCGCTTTCAAAGGGCATCAGGGAATACTCGACCTCTTTACGCTCCGTGACCTCCACGTTGACGACGGTGGGAATACTCCTCTTGGCCACCCGGATGATGGCCGTCGTCAAATCGACCGGCGCCCCGCTCTTCTCAGCCCCCTGAGCGATCGGCAAAGAAAGAAAAAAAGCCAGGATAAGGCAGAGAGCCAACAACCGGCCCCGCCCACCGCCCGCGGGACAGGGAATCATTAAACTCAACGAAATTTTCATGGTTTTACCTATTCATCTCCTGGAGTCGGCTTATTCGATATTGAACATCGCCACTTCTTTGATACCCGGCGTGTACTGACCGACGGGGACGAGTTTTTTATTCTCCCGCACGCAGTCAATGACGATATTCCAGAGCTTACTGAGGTCCTTCTTCTCTCCTTCGTTCTCCGGCGTAATCCTTACCAGGGTTCCTTCAAATTCGATCTTCATCGTCTCCTCCTGTTTAAGATCATAAAGATTATGATTATTATTAATATATATTTATCTTCTGAAGATTTGTCAAAATATCATTCCTTTCCTCCGATGCCCGGAGCCCCGCTCCGCGGCTTAGGCGATGACTTCGGGCGTAAAACCCCGGCGTAGGGTATTTTCCGTAGTCACCCGCGGTTCCAGGAATTGCCGGAGGTAATCAGGCCCTCCGGCCTTGGAGCCCATACCGGACATTTTGAAGCCGCCGAAGGGTTGACGCCCGACGATGGCGCCGGTTATCGGACGGTTGATATAAAGATTGCCGGCACTGAATTCCTCCAGGCAGCGCCTGATATTGGTCGGGCTGCGGGAATAGATGCCGCCGGTCAGGGCATAGTCCGTTTCATTAGCCCGGCGCAATGCCTCGTCCATATCGCGTGCCTGGAGCACCACCAGTACCGGACCGAAGATTTCTTCCCGGAGAAGCCGCGAGTCCTCGGGCAGATCGGTGATGACGAGGGGAGCGACATATGAGCCACCCGCGGGTGCCGGCGCCTCGGCTGCCACCTTCCCTTCCCGACGGCCCATCTCTATGTAGGACAGAATCTTGGCGCGCGCCTGGATGTCAATCACCGGTCCCAGGGAATATTTCGGATCCACAGGAGGACCGACGGCAAGTCCCTTGACCGCCTCGGCCAGTCGTTCCACAAAGCGCCCATAGCAACGGGTCAAGACAATGACCCGGGAACAGGCCGAGCATTTTTGTCCCTGGTAACTGAAGGCGGACTGGACCACGCCCGCGACCGCCTGATCCAGATCGGCATCATCATCGATAATGATGGCATTTTTCCCGCCCATCTCGATGACCGTGCGTTTGACCCCCTTTTGCCCCGGCTGGGTCTTTCCGGCCAATTCGATGATCCCCAGCCCCACGGCCCGGGAACCTGTAAAGGCGATGAAATTAACATCCCGATGCCCCACGAGATAACTCCCCACCGCCTCACCCCGGCCGGGGATAAAATTCAGGACCCCCGCAGGGACCCCCGCCTCCCGGAGGAGCGAATAGACCTGCCAGCCGTTCACCGCCGCGAGGCTCGAGGGCTTGTAAAGCACCGCATTACCCGCGACCAACGCCGCGGCAGCCATGCCTACGGAAATGGCAAGCGGAAAGTTCCAGGGGGCAATGACGAGGCCTACCCCGCGGGGCAGATAATGGTAACGATTATCTTCGCCCATGGTTGCCTCCAGCTGCAAGGGCTCCCCGAGCCGCACCATCTCGCGGCCGTAATATTCCAGATAATCGATGGCCTCGGCCACGTCCGCGTCTGCTTCCGCCCAATTTTTGCCCGTTTCCCATACCTGCCAGGCCAATAATTCCATTCTCCTCTTGCGGGCGAGCGCCGCAGCTCGGAATAATACCCGGGCGCGTTCGAGGGCGCTTTTCCGGCCCCACTCTCGCTGGGCCTTACTTGCCGAGGCCACTGCCAGATCGGCTAAATCGCGGTTGATCCCGGAAATACGGCCGATGACTTCCTCGGCGCGGGCCGGATTCATGGAGATCAAGGTGACCTCCGTCCGATATTCCTTGCCGCCGATGACGGCCGGATATTGGCGGCCCAGTTCCCGGCGGACCTTCTCCAGGGCCTCGGCACAGGCTCTCCGGTTTTTCTTCAGGGAAAAATCCAGCGGTGGTTCATTGCGAAAGGGATCAAGCTCTCCCGGCGGCTGCGGCGGTGGCTCCCCTGGCCAGGGTTCGGGCGGCGCCAGCAAGGCTTCGCGCTCCACCTCCTCGACAAAGGTCTTGCGCAGAAAGCCTTCGTTGGAAGTATTCTCCAGGAGCCTCCGGACCAGATAGGCCATCCCCGGCAGGAGTTCGCCCAGGGGCGTATATTCCCGCACCACATGACCCAGCTTACGCAAGGCTGCTTTGATCGGCTCGGCCATGCCGTAGAGCATCTGGAACTCGAAGCGTTCCTGCGGCAGACTCTGGGCCTCGGCGGTGGCCAGTGCAAATGCCAGGGAGCGAACATTATGGGTGCCGAAAGCGGGCGTCAGGCAGTCGGCATTGGCCACCATGAGGGACGTGCAACGCTCGAAATTCCAATCCGCATGCACTTTTCTGGAAAAAACCGGCGCCGGCCAACCCTTCTGGGCCGCTGTGACAGTTTCATACTCCCAGTAGGCCCCCTTCACCAGGCGCACGGTGAGGCGGCGGCCCCCTTTCCGGGCCCAGGCGATCAGCCGCTCCAGATCGTCCGCCGTCTCCTTAAGATAGGCTTGCAGGGCAATGCCGGCGCCTGACCATCCCTGAAACTCCTCTTCCTCCAGCAGTCCGGTTAAGGCATCGAGGGTGATATTTTTGAGGCTGTACATTTCCATGTCCAGGTTGATAAAGCCCCCCTGCTCGCGGGCTTTGCGGAAGATGTCACGGAGACGCCCCTTAACCTGCTCCACGCTGTCCTCGTAATTAAGGGGGCCAATCCGCGCATAGAGGGCGCTGACCTTTACGGAAACATTCACCCGGGGGAACAGGCCTTCCCGCTCCGGGGCCGGGACCTGCCAGTCCAGCAACGCTTTGGCAAGCATGGCGAGCAACTCCAGATAAAAAGCGACGTAATAGGACGCCTCCTTTTCCGACAGGGCGGCTTCGCCTAGAATATCAACGCTAAAGGTGCGGCCGGCTTGCCAGATTTTATGAAGTGCTTTTAGAGCGGCCAGGGGCGATTCACCGGCAATGAAGTTTCGGGAAAAGGAACGAATGTTTCTGCGCAGCAGCGCCGCCGTAATCCCGGCCGCCGGCTCCGTTGTTGCTCCGGCCAGGAGTGCCTTCATGAACAAAGGCAGATGGGCCCCCTGGTCCAGGAAATATTCTTTCAGATGCTGGGCTACCATCTCGGAGGAAGTAAGGGTAGGAAAGACATCGACAAAACGGAACAGCTGTACCTTCAGGCGGGGGTCCTGCATGGCCGCATTCATCAGCTCCCCGATCCAGCGCCGTTTATCGAAAATCGCCGGTGGTTCCGCCTCCATCAGGCGGAATATCTCCAGCCCTTTCTTAACGATCCTTTCCTGATCCACACCTGCCGCCATCGCCATCCTCGAGAAATTTCGGTTGCCTTCCATTCAGTCGCAATGTGAGACATTTGGCGCTGCCCCCGGACTTCAGGAACTCCGAGAGTTCCACCATCCTTAAAGAAAAACCCTGCTCGGCCAGGGTTTCCTGCAAATCATCACACCCCGTGTTCGTGACGACTGTTCCTCCCACAACAACGGCGTTGCAGGCAAACCTACGGGCTGAAGCTTCACTTACGGCAAGCAGCACCGGTACGTTTGCCTGGAGCGCCTGGTTGGCGTACTTATCGAAAGCGCCGGGAAAATATAGAGCCGTACTTTCGTCCAAAGGACAAAAACAGGTATCGAGATGGTAGAACAAGGGATCAGCCAACTCCAGGGAGAGCACCCGCCGCCCGATTATTGCACCCAGTTCCTGGTGGGAACAGATCTCGGAGCGATGGCGATAGCCGGCAAATACGGTCTCGCCCAGCGGCAAAGCATCACCGGCGCCCTCAAAAACACAGTCCGGACCGAGCTTGCAGACCCGGTATCCCCGCGCCTTGAACCAGGCATCAAAGATGGGCTTTTCGCCCTGCCGTTCCTTGTACTTGAAGGAGCTGCTGATGAAAAGATCGCCCTCCACATAGCCCGCATTGGCCGTAAAGACAAGGTCCGGCAGCCCCCGCACCGGCGCTAACAGGTCCACCTTCGCCCCCAGCCCCTGCGTGAGCAGCTGATGGAGCTCCTGCCATTGCCCCCGGGCGAGCACCTGGTCCGCTTGCTTATCCAGCCTCATCCAGGGATTTATTTCGTATTCGATGCCGAAGTAGTCCGGCGGACACATGAGGAATCGCTCCATGGTTCAGCAGCCACGCTTCAGGAACTCTGTCAGTTGCCGGAGAAACAGTCCCGCATCGGAAACGACACCGATGGACTGAAAACTGCCGCGATCCGTGAGTTTGGTGAGAGTTGCCGGGTTGATGTCCACGACCACCATCCGTGTCTTGGCGGGCAGGATATTTCCCACCGCCACGGCATGCAGGGTCGAGGCCACGACCAGGGCCAGTTGCGCATCTCTCGTATGGCGCCGCATGGCATCGGTGGCCACGACAGAATCGGTGATCACTTCCGGAAGCGGTCCGTCGTCGCGGATGGAACCGGCCAGCACAAAGGGCACTTCCCGGGTAATGCAGGCATGCATAATTCCCCCTTTGAGCAAACCGGTTTCCACGGCCGCCTTGATGCTGCCCAGACGCCGGATCGCATTGATGGCCCGAAGGTGGTTCCGGTGGCCGCAAGGCGCGGTGGCGCCATCCTCCAACCTGACCCCGAGGGAAGTCCCATAAAGCGCATTCTCGATGTCATGGACAGCCAGGCCGTTGCCACCGAAAAGCACGCTGACGAACCCTTCCTGCACCAGATAAGCGAGCGATTCCGCGGCACCGGTATGCACGACCGCCGGACCGCCGACAAAGAGGGACTTCTTGCCTTCGCTCCGGCAGTTCCATAATTCCCTGGCTACCTCGCGGACCAAGGCCAACTTTGGCTTTTCCGGTGAAATGTCGCTTCCCATAAATCCGAAGAGCTGGCCGCAGGCCTGACGTTCCAGGGGAACCACGCGTACGCCCCGGTGCCCGACCACAACCCTATCTCCCCTGTTGATGAGATGCATGGGTGTACAAACCGCCCTGCCCCGGGCAAGATCCACGACGATGCCGCGATCCATTTCCTGGTTCTCCACCTCCAGCCAGACGCCGCCAAGACGGACCAGGCTGGGCAGGTTGGTGGTGGCATAGAATCCCTCGGGAAAAGTCCCCGGGACATCGGCCGGTAAAAGCTCTGCATCTTCCTGCTCGACAGCTTCGGCACCATGCACTTTGATGGCCCCGAGCAATTCTTCCATGGCACTCTTGTTCTCGGCCCGCAAGCGAATGCGGGCTTGGCTCGGGTCTGCACGGCGCACACCGATGGCGATCTTTTCGATCTCGAACTCGGCACCCCGGGCCAGGACCTGATCGAGCACTTTGGGAAGCAAGAGGGAGTCTATGATATGGCCCTTCAATTCGACAGTTTCTTCTATCATGCCTTCTTTTATTTCGGTTCCGTGGGATGACCGCCTTTTTCCCACTCTTTCCAGCCGCCCTTGAGCGCATAGACCTTGGTAAATCCCAAACCGATCAACTGCTGTGCCACACGGGCACTAGTTCCTTCGCTCGGTCAGGCGCAATATAAGACCAGGGTCTTATTCTTAGCATATTTGGCTGCCCAGTCGGACACTTTGTCACCGTCCTCGCGGACAGCTCCTTTGACCTTGGCCTTGCTCGTGACCAAGTCTTCGTTCCTCCGGACGTCGATGACTACCAGGTCGGCATCGTTCAGGCGGGTTTTTAATTCCTCCGCCGACATCCGGGGCACTTCCCGTACGGATTTTTTTTGCAAAGCCGAGCAGCCGGCCACCAGGACAAACAACAGAGTGAACACGAACAAGACGGACACTACTTTCTTCATCATCACACCTACCTCCTTTCTCTGTTCATTATTTATTAGTCATGTCTTATTGATAAGTTACCGTACCGACCGGCGAAACACAATGGTGGTAAAAGGGAGGTTTAATGGTAAGAGGAATCTACTATATAGTGTCCATCCTGAGTTTCCGGATGGAAACTATATAGCTAGCGGGAAGACCTGGCTGATTGCATAGAGGGTTGTCCGTTCGGCAGCGTCAAAACCGGCGGTATGGATCATCCTGATACATTCCTCAGCGCTTGTCTTGTTCAGAAAATTGGCTGAGGCATGCACATTTTCCTCCAGGAGGGTCCCACCGAAATCATCGGCGCCGAAATGGAGGGCGATCTGTCCGATCTTCTTGCCTTCCGAAAACCAGGAGGCCTGGATATGGGGAAAGTTTTCCAGATAGATCCTGGCCAGGGCGATGATCCGCAGGTAACGGGTGGGTGTTGCCCTTTGGGTTATGGAACGGCCAAGGGGCGAGTTGTCGGGCTTGAAGCTCCAGGGGACAAAGGCGGTGAAACCCTGATACTCGTCCTGTAGCCGGCGAATGCTTTCCAGATGCGTGATGATGTCGGCATCGCTTTCAAGATGGCCGTACATCATGGTGGCCGTTGCTTTATAACCGATCCGGTGGGCTGCCTGCATTACCGAGAGCCAGTCGGCTGCCGTGCCCTTGCGGGGGCTGATCCTCTTTTTTACGCCCTCGGCCAGCACCTCCGCACCGCCGCCGGGCAGCGTGCGCAGGCCCGCATCCCAAAACTTCTGCAAGAGCTGCGGTACAGAAAGCCCGGAAAAACGGGACAAACCGATGATCTCCGGCGCGGAGAAGAAATGGGGGTGGACCTCCGGCACTTCGGAAACCGTCCGCCTTACCATTTCCAGGTAGTAGTCCAGAGGCAGGGCGGGATTGACACCGCCTTGCAGAAGAACGGCGGTCACGCCGGTTTTGGCTGCGGCCTGGAAATTTCTTATCATCTCGTCCACCGACGCGGCATAGGCCTCTGGATCATCCCGGTGGCGGTAAAAAGCGCAGAAAGCACAATCGTTTTCACAGACATTGGTATAATTCGGGTTTGTATCCCTGACAAAGGTCACCCGCGGCAGGGGGTTGTGCTGGAAACGCAGGACCCTTGCCAATTCGGCAAGATCGAGGAGTTCCGCTTCCCGCAAAAGCTCCAGCCCTTCTTCGGGCGCTATTCTTACCCGAGCATTGATTTTGGCGTAAATGTTTGCGAGATTCACTTCTTTGCACCATCCCTTCCCTCGCGGCTGTGCCGCACCGGCGCCGGCACCGCCCTCCCCTCGCCGCCGGGAGGATCGAGAGACGCAACCAAACGGCGGAAGACCGCGATGGCCTGCCGCTCCTGTTCCCCTAAACGGAAGGTAAAACCGGCCAGGTAATCCCTTGTTTCTCTTGGCGTCAGACCGATCCGGCCGCCATGGAGCGTGCTTAATGAAGAAGGATGAAGTTCTTCAGCTCGCAGCGCCTGGTCGATTTGCCGGTGCAAGGCAACTTTATCCTTCGCGGCCAGGGATTTATTTTGTGCCCAGAGGGCAAAGACGAAGGGGAGGTTCTGCCACTCATACCATTCCGTCGCCAGATCATAGACTTTGTTAAAGCCCGGCAGACCGAACTTTTTCCGTTTCAGGGCTTCATCGCCAATCAGCAGGACGGCAGCATAGTCCCGGCCAGCGCACACCGGGCCGGGCATCCGGACAAGCTGGGGCTGGAGTCCGTATTTATGTTTCAGCAAAACGCGCAGCAACTGCACCGAGGTCGCTGTATCGTCCGTAATGCCGATCTTGCCGCTGTCGAGATCGGGCCACTTCTTGCGGCTGAACAACAGGACGCTCTGCACATCAGCGCGGCAGGCGATGCAGAAGTCCAGCATAGCGAGCCTGTCTTCCTGGCCCAGGTAATCCATCAGGGAAAAGATGCCGGCGCTAATCTTGTCTTTTAACGACAGCAGGCCCATCCAGCGCGGGACCACCGGCAGCATCTTGAAACTCCCTTTTTCGAAGTAATTGTAAAAGGGAACGGAATTAAGATAGGGAATCTTACCAATCACTTTTTCCCGATGGATATCCAGAGGATGGTAGCAGCCGTCCCGTTCCACAGGGATCTTTCCGGCCTCGTGAATGATCTTGATGAGGCGCTCCTTGGCCAGTTCCATGGGGCTCGTCGCTCCGGCATCGTGGGCGATCTTCTCCCCTCCCACCGTGCCATCAAGGTCGTCCGCCCCGAAATTCAGCGCTGCGGCCGCCACCTCTTCGGTCAGCATTACCCAGTAGGCCTTGATGTGGGGGAAATTATCCAGCATCAGCCGCGCCACGGCGATCGTCTTCAGATCATCGACGGCAGAGGTGTACTCCGGCCGCGGTTTTATCCCCGTACTCCCAGGCTGGAAGGCCAGGGGGATAAAAGTAAGGAAACCGCCGGTCTGATCCTGCACCTCCCGGAGGCGGAGCATATGGGTGAGGCGTTCGGCGTAAGTTTCCACGTGTCCATAGAGCAGGGTGGCATTTGTGGGAATGCCGAGCCGGTGGGCCGCCGCGTGGATCCTGAGCCAGGTTGCGGCCCCGATCTTTCGCGGGAAAAGGAGCCTGCGGAGGCGCTCGGAGAATACCTCGGCCCCGCCCCCGGGCAGGGCGCTCAAACCCGCTTCTTTTAATTGTTGCAGAATGGATTTTACGGGAAGACGGAATTTCTTATGGAAGTAATCGATTTCAATGGCCGTGAAGGCCTTGATATCGGCCTGGGGAACGTGTTTTTTTATCCGTCGCACCATGTCCAGGTAGTACTCCCAGGGCCGGTACGGGTGCAGGGCGCCCGTGATGTGGACCTCGCCTATGTCCGGGGCGATCTTACCGATGATCTCTTCAATTTCCATGTCGTAGGCGCCGGCCTGACCTTCTTTTGTGGAAAAGTTGCAGAACCGGCAGGCAAGAGCGCAGATATTCGATGGCTCGATCTTCTGATTGACGGCGAAATAAACCGCGTCACCGCTCATCCGCTGCTGCACCCTTTGGGCCATCTTGCCCAGCGAGATAAGATCGTTGCTGTGAAAGAGGACCAGCCCATCGTCCAGGGTCAACCGCTCGCCTTGCTCTATTTTGTTCCACAGGGGTACGAGTTTTTTATCTTTAAAATCATCTATCATTTTCTCGAACCTGCACTTTCTTTTCTTTTGCCACCGCTATAGTTTATTTTTTCAATAATGGCAACGAATTTGGGAACAAGCTATTGCCAAGGAATGGTAAATTGTGTATCATCCGCCCAATTCAAGACAGGAAAGGAAGCATACCATGATTAACAAAGTAATCCTGATCGGCAGGCTGGGTAAGGATCCGGAAGTCCGGTATACGCCTGATGGCTTGATGGTCACGAATTTCAACATCGCCACCGATGAAGTGCGTAAGGACAAAAGCGGTGAAAGGGTGAAGCAGACGGAATGGCATCGGATTGTCACCTTCGGGAAGCTGGCGGAAATAAGTGCCAAATACCTTTCCAAGGGCAAACTGATTTTCATCGAAGGCAGAATACAGACCCGTGCCTGGGAAGATAAAGACGGCAATAAACGCTATAACACGGAAATTATCGCCAATAACATGCAGATGCTGGACGCGAAAGGGGCGGCCAAAGGTGATGATGCGGGCTATGAGTCACTGCCACCCTTCCCCGACTCCGGACCTCTTTCGGAAGAAGACGTTCCTTTTTAAGGGGGCTTTGGTTATCTGAAGATTTATAGATCTTCTGGACCCCGGTTTTCACCGGGGAGACGACTTCTTACGAAGTCGTCATTTTTGGCCAATTTTTTTACTGTCCGGCGTGACATCGATGTCCTCGTCGTCACGGACGGATTTCTTGAAATTCCTGATGCTCTTGCCAATGGCGCCACCGATTTCCGGAAGCTTACCTGCTCCGAAGATGATCAGCACGATCACCATGATGACTACCAATTCCGGCATTCCTAAACCAAACATAGAAAACCTCGCTCCCCTTTAATTGTACTGCCTACCTTAATCTAGAACTTTACCTGTTGATTGTCAAATCACTTATCTCTCATCATGGCGCCAGGGTTGTTCATGGCAACCGTAAGTGTACGACTTCACCAGGTTTTCCCAAGTTGTTGATTTTTTTCCCCTGAAATTCAACGCTAATCCCGGCGGCATTGCCCACATCGATGGCAAATTCCGTTCCCCGGCGCTCATGGCGCTCACCGGGTTTCAGAAGTAGCTGGTAGGGTTGTTTCTTGCCTTCCGTGATCCTCAGCCAGGTTGCTTCGGTGGCGATTATCAGCAGACGGTCCGCTGCGGGTGAAGCACTATCGCCAGGTGCGCTCGTGAGCCGACTGACCGTTTCGCCTTCTCCACCCTTAAGGGAGGCGGAGCTTTTTTCCGTCTCCGCACTCGCCGGCCCTTGCACGGGCAGCTCTTTTCCGAGTGGTGTTTCGACCGGCATGGCCTGGGGAGGCGCTGGTGAGGGCGCTGCCGGGTCGCCGCTATCTGTTACCGCTACGGGCGGTGGGGCCGCTGGTTTTTGCATGAAGGGAGCATCCACGGCGATATCGGCAACCCGAAAATTCCCTTGGCTATAGACCAGGTACCACATCAGACAGAAAACCAAGATTGTCAAAAGGGGGAAGATGATTCTCTTCTTAAAGAAAATGCTGCTTTCTTCCTTCGTCTCCTGATTTTCCCTATTATGGGTTAATTCGGCACGGGGTAATTCTGCCAGGTATTGCTCGTATTGAGCGACGAAGGGTTTTTCATCCGTCTCCAATAAACGGGCATAGGTCTTGAGGTAAGCCTTCGTATAGACGGGAGGCGGCAACTTTTTGAACTCCCGGGACTCGATCGCTTCCAAGTTCGCCATGCTGATCTTAGTCAAGGATGAAACGTCAGCCAAGGTTAAACCGCGGGCTTCCCTTTGGACCCGCAAATCCTGAACCACCAGCTTGTCACCAGTGCCGGGATCGCCGTGATCTTCCTGCTGCACCTTTCCTGCCATAAAATAAGACCAGCCCCATCATAGTGGCACTTTTTAACATTTATTCCGCTGGCAAGCAATAGAAACATTTTAATTATTTTCTTTTATCCCCGATCATAGTATCATAATTTTATGAAATCCGATTACCTTGCCTTTGCGGTAGATATAGCCCGAGAAGCCGGCCTGCTCCTCAGGGAAAAGCTGAATAGTACTCATACCATTGTCTACAAAGGAGAAATCAACCTGGTTACGGAGGCGGATCAGATGGCCGAAGCCCTATTAATGAACCGGATCGGGCAACGATTTCCAAATCATGACATCCTGACGGAAGAATCGGCGGGCATTCAAAGCGGCGCTGCTTGCCGCTGGATAATCGATCCTCTGGACGGCACCACAAATTATGCCCATGGCTACCCGGTTTTCTGCGTCTCCATCGCCTTGGAGATAGCGGCGGAAATTCGCTATGGAGTGATCTACAACCCCATGCTGGAGGAGATGTTTACGGCGGAAAAGGGAGGGGGCGCTTTCTTGAACGGCCGGCAGCTTCAGGTGTCCGGTACGGACCTGCTCCTGCGGAGCCTCCTGGCAACTGGGTTCCCCTACGATATCAGGGAAAGCGAAGATAACAATATCGAATACTTTGTCACCATGGCCAAGAAGGCTCAGGCCATCCGCCGTGCCGGCTCGGCAGCGCTGGATCTGGCCTATGTTGCGGCCGGGCGCTTTGATGGGTTCTGGGAGCTGAAATTGATGCCCTGGGATACGGCGGCCGGCTTGCTGATGGTTCAGGAGGCCGGCGGCGAAGTCACCGACATCTTTGGGCAGTCATACGCTTTTACCTCGCCCCATATCCTGGCCTCGAACGGCAAAATACAGGCTTCGCTGCTCGAGGTCTTCGCCTCCTGCAGGTAAAACTGCTTAGTAAGTAAGAAATTATTTTCTGCGCCTTTCCGGCAAAAAATAATTTCGTAAACTTACTTATCCTGTTTATCAGGGTTAGGCCGATAGACTGTAGACTTTTAGACTGTAGGTACGCGTCATGTGAGACCTTGCCAAGCCCAGAGCGCAGCGACTAACCGCCTTCAGTCTACAGCCTAAACACCTGCTCAGGGTGTCCGTACCAGCTTCACGCATACCTTTCTGTGCCGCGGTCCGTCGTATTCGCATAAAAAAACAGACTGCCAGGTGCCGAGGGCCAGCTCTCCCTCGACGACGATGATGGTCTCCGAGGAACCAACGAGAGTGGCTTTGATGTGGGCATCCGAATTTCCCTCCCCGTGCCGGTAGGGGCCCCTTTCCGGAACCAGCCTGGACAGCGCCCCCAGCATGTCGGCCGGCACTGCGGGGTCGGCATTTTCGTTGATCGTTACGGCGGCCGTGGTATGGGGTATGAAGACCAGGCACAGACCGCTTACCATTTTATCTTCCCGCACCAAGTCGGCAATCTGAGCGGTTATATCGATCATTTCGCAGCGCGCCGACGTATGGACGGTAAATTCTTTCATCTTAGACCGCAAATAGCCTGCCAAAACCACGGATACGATCGGTTATCCCGGTGATTCCCAAGGCGCCCCAGATCATGGCCTGGACGCTGGTGACAACGGGTTTTCCCAGTTTGGCTTCCAATTTTTCAATGATCTCTACCGTCGGCATCTGCGCGCAGGGAAGATAAACCCCGTCGAAATCGTCCACCTCTTGGCAAGCCTCCAGAGCCAGGTGATAAGATGCATCCCGCGGCAACATGCCATATTCGATCCGTTCCTTCTGGAGCCCCTTAATGTTGTGCACCAGAAAGCCCGAATCCTCCATGAACTTCTTCAACAGCAGATTCTGATTTTCTTCAAAGGGAGAGGCAATCACGAGTTTTTTCACCTGCAGCGCCTGCAGGGCTTTTACCGCCAGAGTCTGACTCGTGGTACCGGGAATGTCCGTGACCGTGGCGATCCTCTCGATAATCTTCCGATCAAAGCCGAAGCCACCGTAGATGACCGGGGGCGAACCTCCGAGAATGATCACATCCGTTTTTGTTCTGGCCAATTCGGCCGCCGCCTGCTCGATGCCTTTTAAAGATTCACCGATATCTTCCCTGGTCAGCCTCTTGATGCCTATCCCTACGAAGACAATGACCACGCCATCCGGTACGATCCGGTAAAACTCAAGGGGTATCGTTTCGATCGTGGACCCGGGCGCGATAAAACCGATGCGCGCCCGGTAGCCGTATCTCTTGCCCATTGTTGCCTCTGTCGCCATTTCTTCCTCCTGCCTGAGATGATCACTTCTTTGTGCCCGCTGTCTTGACAAAATTGATAACCCTTTTGTAATCTTCCTCGATTTCCCTGGCATAGCCTTCTGCCGGCAGATAGGCAAAATCCAGCGACACCTCCTCCAACTTACTCTTGAATGAAGGCTCTTTGAGGGACTTCTCCAGGGCTTTGGCCAAGACATCCTTAACCGGCTTGGGCGTTCCCAGAGGCAGGAGAAAGCCGCCATAGAGGTCGATGATGGGATTTTGATAGCCCTTTTCCTTTAACGTCGGGATTTGCGGATAGGCTGCTGTCCGCTGGGGAGCCATCAGCAGCAGGGGGCGGAGGGTCCCGGCGCGGAACTGGCCCAAGAGTGGCGCCATGGAAGCAATCCCGATATCCAGGTTCCCGCCCAGAATGCGGGTGATCGTCTGGCCCGCTGCCTGCAATGGCACATGCATCATCCGGATACCCGCTGCCGCCATGAAACCTTCTATCTGAAAATAGGAGATACTCTGGGTCGTGGCGCCATAGGTGATTTGTCCGGGACGCTTTTTGGCATCGGCCACGAGATCTTCCAGGGTCTTCCAGGGTGCATCGGCTTTACAAAAAACAGCGGCCGGGCTTTCGGCAAACTTGCAAAGCGGATCCATGTCCGTATGCTTATAGGGTACAGAAGGAAGAATGGCGGGAATAAGCACCACATCAGCCGAAGAAACAGCCCCCAGGGTATATCCGTCCGGTTTTGCTTTGACGAGATAGGCCGTACCGGAAGCACCGCCTGCTCCCGGCCTGTTGCTGATGACAACGGGAACGCCCAGGTTCTTGGCCAGGTTGGCAGACATCAGCCGCACAGAGATGTCGACAAAGCCACCCGGCGGATTGGGAATAACCACCTGCACTTCGCGGGAGGGATATTTTTCCGCTGCGGAAACACCGCTTATCAGGGCGAACAGGGTAAGACAGGCAAGTAATGAGTAGCAGATGCTTTTTTTAAACATGGTGTTGCCTCCTAGTGGGCATCGGAACGATTAATAAATATAGTTTGGCTAGCCGAGGGGCTATTTCTTCATCAGGCTGCCAAAGCCGCTGATGCTTTCTCCCACCCGGGACTTCCGAAGTGCCATCCAGATCCCGGCCTGACTGGAACTGACAACGGGAACCCCCAGATCCTGTTCCAATTTTTCAATCCCCTCGAGCGTTCCCCAGCGCGGACAGGCGATATAAATGCCGTCCGCGCCCGGCGCTTCAAGGAAGGCTTCCCGGGCAATCCGGTAGGATGCGTAATAAGGAAGGCGAGCGATTTCGGAATTCTTTTGAATCCCCATGCCTTTGATACGCAAAACCTCAAAACCCGCCTGGCGGTACCAGGCTGCACTGCGCTGGTTGACCTCTTCCACGAAGGGGGTGGCAATGGCGAGCTTTTTCATCTTCAGGAAGCGCATGGCCTCCACTTCGGCGCTCACGCTGGTCAGAGTCGTAATCCCTGTTTCCTGCTCCACTTCCCGGATCATCTCCTGATCACTGCCGAATCCCTGCAACTGAAAAACAGGCGATCCTGTCAAGAGCAGCGTATTGACTCCTACCTGGGCCAAATCCCTGGCCGCCGTTTTATACTGCAAGATGGCGTTTCCCAACTCTTCCTTGGTCAAGTTAAATAGGCCGATGATCGAAGCCACCAAAACCACGCCCTTGGGGACCATTTGGTAAAACTCATACATAAAACTATCCCCGCGGGAGGGAAACACAACACCAATCCTGGCACGCCAACCGTGCATAGTTATCTCTCCTTTATGAATATCTACACGAAAATATTAATCAAGCTGGCCAGGAAGCTAACAAAAATTAATTTTTCTGTAAAGACTTTTTCGTTAAAAAACCTTGACAAATATTTCCATAGTCAATATTAGTTTTCGCCAGGCAGGAAACATTTCCGTTTAATTCATCGTTCAACCTATCAAAAGCGAAGCTTCATGTTCACAGGGGGGGAGCATGTATGCAAGAGCTCACCCCCGAAGAAAATAATCCCCTGAAGGAGGCAGCATGGAAGACATCAGTGCCTTAAAAGAAACGTTCATGCAGGTTTGTCGGATCTTGTCCCAGGAGGGGCTCATTAGCGCCCAGTACTACGTAGGTTGCCGGCTCCCGGGAAACCGGATGCTCTTTATCCGCAATATGAGCCCCCTCTTGATGACCATAGATGACGTCGTCACGTTGAAGTTCGGTGAGGAGGAGTCTCTGGGCTATCTGCCCGTGGCAATTTTTACAGCCCGGCCGGATGTGCAGGCCGTTGTGCATGCCCATCCGCCGATGAGCATCGCCGTAAGTACTCTGGAAGAGGAATTTCGCCCCATTCACCATTACGGCTCTGTCTTTTACCGGGGAGTGCCGGTCTACGATTTTCCCGGACAGGTCAATACCCGGGAGAAAGCGACGGGCATCGCGCAAACCTTGGGAAATAAGGATGCCCTTTTCTTACGGGGTCATGGAACGGTAACCGTGGGAGCGAGCCTGCGCGACGCCTGCCTGCTGACAATCTATCTGGAAGAGGCGGCCAAGATGTTCCATTGGGCCAAAGCGATGGGGACGCCGAAATATTTCTCCGAAGATCTATCCGCGGAAGTGGCCAAACAGGTCTTTAAGGAGAGGTCGAATCAGAAGGCCTGGAATCATTATATAGCTAAATTAAAATAATCCTGGGAGGTGTTCGATGCAAAAGATGCAGTTAAAAATTTATGTATTTCTCAAAATTGCTTTACCTGTCCTTATTTGCGCCTTTATAGTCCAACCGGCCCCGCGACTCTTTGCCGAGACGGTCGAGGAGGGGGCTATCCGGGAAGGAAAGGTTGTCTTCTACTGCGGCATGGTAGCCCCCGACGTCCGGGCCCTGGCCGATGGCTTCAATAAAAAATATCCCCAGGTCAAGGTCGAACATTACCGGGCCGCCGAAAGCAAGATCCTGGAAAAACTCCTGACGGAAAAGCGCGGGGGTAAGACCTTTGCCGACGTTTTACATATGGCCGGGATCTGGACGGGCGTATATAAAAAGGAAGGGCTGTTGCGGAAATATGCCTCTGCGGAAGCAAAGGTCTTCCCCAAGGGGTTCACGGACCCGGAGGGCTTTTGGACGACCTATTACAACACTTACCTGACTTTCATCCATCACACACGCCTGGCTCCCAGGAAGGACCTCCCCAAGTCTTACGAAGGTCTCCTGGACTCGCGCTGGAAGGGGAAGATCGGGGTGTATAATGACGAGTTTGAATGGTACATGGGGATGCTGGAATATATGGGAGAAGAAAAGGGCAAACAATTTATGAGACGCCTGGCCGACCAGGATCTCGTGCTGCGCGGCGGACGGACCCTCATCTCCACCCTTCTGGTGGCCGGTGAATTTCCCGTCGCCCTGGGCGCGGTGCACCGGACAATGGCGGAACAAAAGGAAGGGGCGCCCGTGGATATCGTTCCCTTAAGCAACCCAGCCATGGCTTCCATGCGCGCCATCGGCATCCATGCCAATGCGCCCCATCCCAACGCCTCGAAACTTCTTGTGGACTTCATCTTGTCGAAAGAAGGGCAAACCATTCTGAACCGCATCAACCGCCACCCCGTCCGCTCCGACATCCCGGTGGAGCCGGCTGTGGATGCCATCAGACGGAACCTCTTTCCTATCGGACCGCGGAATCCCGATCTCCTGCACAACTATAAAAAGGAATATGAAAAGATCCTCCTGAGGCGGTAAAATACTTGTTGCAAGATAAGAGAATATAAGCTGAAACCACAGAGAGCGCTGAGAGCACCTCTGTGATCCCTGTGGTTAATCTTTGCTTTGACAATACGATTCCTAACAAAGGGAGGTTAAAATCGCATGGCAACAAATCTCAACCCGCGTACCTACCGTATCGTAGGCACCCAACGACAGATAGACGAACGCGAGACGCCCCACCCCCGAGCCGATCGCGGCGAGCTGGGCGAGCGCATCCGTTTGGGTCGTAAAAATCGCCACAGCAGCGATGCCTTACGGCGCACCATCGTGGCGAACCGCGATATCGTGAAAGAACGGGCCGTTAATCCCCAGCGGACACCTGTTTCCGACCCGGCCGCCATGGCCAGGACCATCAAAGAGGCGGCCCGCTTCTTCGGCGCCGCGGTGGTGGGCATCACCCATCTGGACCAGGCTTACGTCTATTCCCATCGCGCCAAGGACGATGGCAATGGCAACAAAGCTGGGGACCCCATTAAACTTACCCATAAATATGCCATTTGTATGGGCTTTGCCGGAGACTTCGAGCGCTACATGGCCTGTAACAGTATGATTTCCGCCGCGGAATACGAGATGGGCCATCGCCAGGAGATGTTGGGTACCTCGCTGCTGGCCACCTTTATCCGCGAGCTGGGTTACCCGGCTCAGACCCATGGGCATGGCGGTTACGTGCTCAACCCTATCCCCCTGGCCGTCAATGCCGGACTGGGAGAATTGGGACGGCACGGGATGCTGATCCACGAGGAGTACGGCTCGCGCTTGCACCTGTCCGTCGTGACAACGGACCTCCCGCTGGCCGTGGATGAACCCGTGGACATGGGCGTGGAAGAGGTCTGCAAGGTCTGTATGAAATGCGCCCAGACCTGCCCCACTTACAGCATACCCTTCGGAGACAAGGTCGTCGTCAATGGTGTGGAGAAGTGGGCCATCGATGTGGACAGCTGTTACAAGGGCCGGATTACGGCGGGAGGCGAGTTCATGGTCTGCCTGATCTGTACGACCTCCTGCTGCTACCATAAACGTTCCTCCTGGTGGCATACCCTGGCCGGTTGGATGTTGATCAGGATTCCCATTCCCCTGAGGACCCTCTACATCAAACCATTGCTCTTTCTGGACGATCTCATCTGGGGGAAAAAGCCCTGGCTCCAGATGCAATGGATGGGCTACGACAATGCACCCAGCCCGGTGACCTGTTCCATCCCCGGTTGCATCGCCAAGCACAAGCCCCTGGAGCAGAAGCCTCTTCATAAAGTTCCCAAAAAAACCATAAAATAAAGGAGGATATCTAGATCATGACACATGTCATCACCGGCGCCTGCATCGGCGCTAAGCACAAGGAACTTTCCTGTACCGAGATCTGCCCCATGAACTGCATCCACGGCACGGCCTCCGACGAGATCTTCTATATCGATCCTGAGGAATGCATCGATTGCGGCGCCTGCGTGCCGGCCTGCCCGCGGGAAGCGATCTTTCCCGAGGGCAAGGTTCCCGAGAAGTGGCAGGGTTTCGTGCAGATCAACGCCGACTACTTCAAGAATAAAAAGTAAGGGTTTCTAAGCAATTCCCTTTTGGCTGTCCTGGCGAAGAGGGCCGCCGCAGCAAGCTTGCGTGCCCGCGTGAGATTGCTGCGGCCAGGCCCCGGCAATGAAAATAGCAAGAAGCTATGGTTGAGGAGCGCCTTTTTATCAGTCTTAGGTAAAGTTAGGGGGGGTAACAATGAAGAGTCGATGCAGAAGCGCGTTATTTTTAGTCCTTATTTCCTGCACCGTGGCCATGTTTGCCACCAGCGGCACGGCCTTTGGGGAAAAAAAGTTCCCGGCCCAACTCATCAGTATCATCGTCCCTTATGAACCCGGCAGCGGGCTTGACATGGAGGTGAGAGGCATCATTCCTTACGTGGAAAAACATCTCGGCGTCCGGATGGTCGTGGTGAATCTCCCCGGGGCCCAGGCCAAACTCGGTACGACCAAGGCTTGGAAGGCCAAATCCGACGGCTATACCTTGGTTGCCCTGGGAAACCCCGCGCCCATCGTGATTGAAAAGATGTTCGAGGCCGAATACCGGACCAAGGAATTTTCCCATATTTATGCCTGGTCCATCAGCAACTCTGCGGTCTATGTGCATGCCGATTCCTGGAAGACCTTCGAGGATTTTCTCGGGGCCGCGCGCAAGAAGACCTTATCCTGCGCGCTTTCGGGATGGGGTAGCGTCTCTCATTTGGCCGGCCTCGCCCTGGCCGATGAACTGGGTATCCAGATCCGCTGGGTGCCATACGCAGGCGGAGCGGGAGTGCTGGCGGCTTTAGCGGGAAAGCATGTAGATTTCGTTCTTAACTTCATTCCCAGCACCGTCCCGCTGGTGAAGGCCGGAAAGATCCGCCCCTTGTTGCTCCTGGCCGATTCTCACGATTTCCTGCCAGGCGTTCCGATACCGAAAGATCTGGGCTATAAAATCGCGGCCCTGCCTGCAATCCGCGGCGTGGCAGCGCCGCCGCACACCCCTGCCGACCGGGTCAAGATCCTGGAGAGGGCCTTTGCCAAGGCAGCAGCAGACCCGGAATACCTGGAATGGGCGAAAAAACGACAGATTGCGACCCTGCCTCTCGATGCCCAAATGTTCACCCAAAAAACCTCCGAGATGTATAGTGTCTTGGAAAAATATGGCGATCTGATCAAGAGCTATGGAAGCGGAGAAAACAAGTAAGTTGACAGAAGAAAAGGCTTGACAAAGCCCGCCCCGTTTATTACAGGTGATTAAAACAGATGTTATAAATTGCCTGGGAAGATGAACAAAAGCGATAAAGTCAAAAGCAATATTCTGGAAGCGGCTGGCGAAACCTTCGTGGAACGTGGCTTTAAAGGCACGACGGTGCGCGAGATATGCAAGCGGGCCGGTGTGAATTTTGCCGCCGTCCACTATCATTTCCAGAGTAAGGAACAGCTCTATCTCGCTGTTTTAAAGCATTACCAAACGATTGTTTATCAAAATTATCCACCTGACACAGGCATCGATAAGGACTGTTCTGCCGAAACCCGCCTGAGTGCCTTTGTCGAAAGGTTCATGTTCCGGATACTCGGGGAAGGACAACCATCTTGGTTCGGGAAACTTGTGGCCAGAGAATACGCCGATCCTACGCAAGCCCTCGATGATTTACTGAGTGAATTCTTCCAGCCATCCTTCAACATCTTAACGTCTATTGTTCGTGAACTGCTCGGTAATCGGGCCAGCGAGCAAACGGTACGTCTTTGTGCCACGAGCATCGTTGGCCAATGCCTCCATTTTCGGCATTCCAAAGCCGTTTTGAGCCGACTCTTTCAAATAGAAAACTTCTGCAAGGAAGAGGTTGAAGAAATCGCCCAACACATTACTCGATTTTCCGTGAAGGCTCTTGCCTCTTATATGGATGGAAAAGATGCAGTATGAGGTCTGCCAGCAAGGCGCAGCTCATTAATATTAATCCCTGAAAGGAGGATCAACAAAAAATGCATGCAAGAATATTCTCTAGAGTAAGTGTCATGTTGTTTCTTTTTCTCTCCCTTTTCCTGCCTCTGAATCACCTAGCACAGGCCGAGGAGTTTCCTTCCCGTCCCGTGGAAATTACGATCTGTTTTGCACCGGGCGGAACTCTGGATCTGGCCGTGCGCATTATGGGAAATGAACTTTCCAAAACCCTGGGCGTGCCGGCCATTTTGACCAACCGCGGTGGTGCCGGAGGAGCCGTGGGAACGGAATTTGTGGCCCGGGCCAAGCCTGATGGCTATTCCATCCTGGCCGCCCCCATCGGCGTCTTCAGTATCCTGCCTTTTCTGACGCCCGGGCTCCATTACAAGCTGGCTGACTTCATTCCCCTGTGCAAATACGCCAACTCTCCCAACCTGATCCTGGTGCGGAAAGATTCTCCCTACAAGAGTTTTGCAGACCTTATCGCCGATGCCAAAAAGAATCCCGGCAAGCTCACCTGCGCCACAGCCGGCATGGGTACGGCGGCCCAATTCTCTCTGGAGATGATCAAAATCCAGGCCGGAGTCGATATCGCCCACCTCCCCTATAAAAGTGGCGGCGAAGTGATCACCTCTCTCATGGGCGGTCAGGTGGATTTTGCTTCCCAGGGCTTGCCCTCGGCCCTGGGACTGATGAAAAACGGCGACTTGCGCGCTTTGGCGAGTTCCTATGGCAAGATAAACGGTTTTCCCGCCGTGCCTACCATGATCGAACTCGGTTACCCAAAGGCCACCCTGGGGGTCTGGGTGGGATATTTCCTCCCCAAAGGGACTCCTAAACCGATTGCGGACAAATTGGCGGCCCTCATCGAGAAGGCCATGAAAAGCCCGGCGGTGAAGAAGGGCCTCGAAGATTCCGGTCAAGTGCTCGATTATCAGGCGGGTCCCGCCTTTGCCAAGTTCATTCCCGAAGAAAACAAGATGCTCGAGGAAGTTGCCAGAAAAGCAAAGCTCATCAAATAGATAAGAATTATGAACCAGAAAATCATTAATTTTATCTTAAACGGCAGGGCCAGGCAGGCCGAGGTCCGGGAAGGCCTTTCCCTGCTCAGATATCTCCGCGATCAGCTCCGGTTGACCGGCACCAAGTGCGGCTGCGAGACAGGCGAATGCGGGGCTTGCACCGTCATTGTCGATGGGAAAGCGGTGCGGTCCTGCCGTGTCAAGCTCGGCAGCCTGGCCGGGAAGCAGGTGACAACCATCGAGGGGCTTACCCATGGTGAGACGCTCCATCCGCTCCAGGCCGCCTTTATCCGGGCCGATGCTTTTCAGTGCGGTTTCTGCACGCCCGGGATCATCATGGCCGCCAAGGCCCTGCTGGATGCCAATCCCGATCCGACGGACAGGGAAATCAAAGAGGCCTTGGGGGGTAATCTGTGCCGGTGCACGGGCTATGCCTCCCTGTTCGAGGCGATCCGGCAGGCCGCGCCACTGCCGGCCCGGAACGGGAAAGCCATTCCGGCCGGTCCTGCCTTGGCCGAGACAGCCATCGGGGCTTCGGCTACGGATAAAGACGCCCGGGAAAAAGTGTCCGGTAGCCTGCTATTTGCCGATGATCTTTACCGGGAGGGGATGCTCTTTGGCAAGCTTCTTTTTACCCCCGCACCCTGCCTCTCCCTGAGCAATATCGACCTGTCCGCGGCGGAAAAAGTTCCGGGCGTGGTGAAGATCATCACGGCCCGGGATGTGCCGGGGAAAAACCGCTTTGGCCGCATGATCCCCGATCAGCCTGTACTGGTTGAGGATAAGGCACGTTTTATCGGCGATGTCCTGGCCGTGGTCTTTGCCGAGACGGAAGAGGCGGCGCAGGAAGCGCTAGCCTTGATAAAAGTTGCCTATCAACCCGAAGAAGGCGTCTTTTCTCCCCAGGAAGCCCTGGCTGAGGGGGCGCCAGCTCTTCATCCCGGGGGCAACATCATGAAAGCGGTGGTGAACCGCAAGGGGGACATCGAGGCCGGCTTTGCCCAAGCGGACATTATCGAGGAGGGAACCTATTATACGCCCTTTCTCGAACACGGCTTCCTGGAAACCGAGGCCGGCCTGGCCTACCTGGATAAGGAGGGCGTAATGACCCTCCACTACCCCACCCAGGCCCCTTTCCACGTACGCAAGCAGGTGGCCGAAGCCCTGGCCTGGCCGGAGGAGAAGGTCCGGGTCATCACCACTCCCCTGGGAGGTGGGTTTGGCGGCAAGACCGATGTGACGATTGAAATCCTCCTTGCCCTGGGCGCCCTCCATACCCAGAGGCCCGTGAAGATTACCCTGCGGCGCGGTGAATCGCTCCGGATCGACACGAAGCGCCATCCTTTCTACATGCACTATAAAACAGGGGCTACCCGCGAGGGCAAGTTGCTGGCCCTGCAGGCGAAAATCATCATGGACGGTGGTGCCTATGCCGGCATCAGTCCCGGTGTGCTGGAACAAGCCACGATTTTTGCTACCGGTCCCTATGTCTGGCCGCACCTGCTGCTGGAAGGATACGCCGTCTATACCAACAACGTCCTCGGCGGCGCCTTTCGCGGCTTCGGCATCAATCAGGTCCATTTTGCCGTGGAAAGCCAGATCGACAAGCTGGCCCGGCGGCTCGGCCGCGACCCCCTCGCTTTTCGCCTGGATAACGCCCTGGATGTGGGATTGGAAACGGGCACCGGCGAAATCCTCCAGGCGAGCGTGGGCATCAAGGAAACGCTTCGGCAAGTCCAAAAGGCCCTGGAACGGAATCTACCCACCCTGCCCTCTCTCCCCCGGTGGAAGAAACGGGGCATCGGCGTGGCCTCGGGATACAAAAACATCGGCTATGGGCGGGGGTACAGCGAACACGGCGGTGCCATCCTCGAACTCATCGCCGGCGGCGAAGTCTGGCTGAAGGTTTCCGCCATTGACATGGGTCAAGGGGTAAGAACCGTCCTCAGCCAGATGGCATCTACGGAAACCGGCCTCGCCTACGAACTGATCAAGGTCACAACGGGCGACACCGCTTTGATACCCGAGGGCGTCGCGGCGGTGGCCCAGAGACAGACCTACATCACGGGCAATGCGACCATAGAAGCGGCGCGCAAGTTCAAAGCCTCCCTCCTGGGGGCGGCGGCCCGGGAATTGGCTTGCCGGCCCGAGGAACTCGACATCCGGGGCCGGGAAGTGTTTTATCGCCATTCCCCCCCCTCCCCTACGCAGGCCCCCTCCCCTGCGCCGGCCCTCTCCCTTCAGGAGCTCTACGAGCGCTTGCAGGCCCGGGGCGAAACCGTACAGGCCCAGGCCCACTATTACCTGCCGGCCACGAGTCCCATCCGGGGGGATAAGTCCCCCACTTACCTGATCTACCAGAAGCAGCAGCAGGATAAGACGGCCCGGCCGGAGGAACTGCCTTTTTACCGCAATTATATCGCTTACAGCTACGTGACACAGATCGCGATCGTCGCCGTCAATCTGCACACCGGAGAGGTGGAGGTAGAGAAGATCATCGCGGCCCATGACGTGGGCCGGGCGTTAAATCCCCGCAAGATCAAAGGCCAGCTCGAAGGAAGCATCGTCATGGGGATCGGCTACGCCTTGACCGAAGAGTTTCGGATGAAGGAAGGCGTCAATTTGACCAAGACATTGCGCCAGTGCGGGCTACCGGACATCACTAAGACCCCGGCCATGGAAATCATGATTGTCGAGGATCCGGCACCCGGGGGACCATACGGGGCCAAAGGGATGTCCGAAGTGGCGCTGGTCCCTACGGCCCCGGCGATCACGAATGCCATTTTTGATGCCGTCGGGGTCAGGATCAACTCCCTGCCGGCTACACCGGACAAAATTTTAGATGGATTGCGCCACATACTAACATAGGAGGTCTTCAGAGAAGATGGGTAAAAGTACGAAATTAACGACAGGCATCACTTCCGGAACAAGCCAGAATTGGACTAATTTTGTAGCTCAGGATAAGGGTTTTTTCGCCGAAGAAGGTCTGGATCATCAGTTTGTCTCGATGAGCGACATGCGCGAGGGCATGGAACAAGTGACCAGTGGGAAGGTTCCCATCGTGACGGCCATGGTGGACACGCCCATCCTGGAGATAGAAAAGGGCGGCAACATCCGGATCTTCGCCAGTGTGGTGCGGACCGGCTTCGGACACGTTGTTTCCACTCCGGAATGTAAGAATTTCGAGCAACTGCGGGGTAAGAGCGTAGCCGTCATCGACCCCCAGTCCGGCAGCACCGTCATGCTCCGGGAGATTCTCCGGCAAAAGGGCTTAGCGGAAAAGGACTATGGGGTAAAACATGTGGGCGGAACGCCGAAACGCTATGAGGCCATGCAGCAGGGAGAAGCAGCCGCGGCCTTCCTGTCGCCTCCTTACGACTTCCAAGCCGCAGCAGCGGGATACAATCTGCTGGCCGACTATGCCGAGTATTTCCCCTCTTACCCTTTAACCATGAATGTCAATTGCGACTTTGCCAGGAACAATCCCGAAGTGGTGCTGGCGTACCTCAGGGCTATGGTGAAGGCGTCCCATTGGATCTACGACGGAAAGAACAAGGAGGAAGCCATCGCGATTCTGGAAAAAAACTTCCAGGTCTCGCACGCTTTTGCGGAAAAGACCTACGCTTACGTCATAAAGGATATTCAGGGGATAACACCCGGATGCCGTATCTCCGTCAAAGAACTGGAAAATGTCATCGCCCTCCTGGTGCGGGCCGGACTCCTGCCTCAGGAGGCAGCCGCCCGGGCAACCAATTATCTGGACTTGACATTCCTGGAGAAGATATAACAAATACAGAGACACAAGAGATTACACAAAAGTAAGGAGCATACCATGCCGAAAGTTAGGGTCAGAGAACGGGAACGAGAGATAGAGATAGCCGACACCTATGAAATGGTTTTATACCAGCGGAAAAAATTCATCGAACAGCAGTTGACCGGCAAAGTCGTCATCCATGAGAAGGACCGGGAATGGGAACCGAGCCGCCAGGGTAAATTGAAATACTATCTTCAGCCCCATACGTACAACGACGCCGCGCTCCGGGACTGGCAGGTCTTCAAACAGGATATCCGCAAGCATTCGGGCAGCCACAAACATCAGGGAGGGCTGGTCATCTTCTGCCTCGAAGGCAGGGGCTATTCCCTCGTGGATGGAGAGCGCAGCGACTGGGGGGCGGGCGATCTGCTGCTTTTGCCCTGCTCGCCCACGGGTGTGGACCATCAGCATTTCAACCTGGACCCCGGGCAGCCCTGCAAATGGATTGCCTTCATCTATTGGCCCTACTGGGATGCGCTGGCCAGTGAAATGACCCAGGGCGAATTATCGCCCGACTACAGCCCCCGTTAGTTAGCAATTTAGAAGTTGCTTGCCCGTGGTAAGCAACTTCTTTAAAGTGCTTATCCCTTTAGCGGGGATAAGCTAGGAAGAATGAGGTGGAAGAGAACCATGGAACAATGCGAAGATAATAAAACGACAGCGATCAATTATTGGGAGGAGCTCTTTAAACTGCGCGATCAGGACCGGGCCAACAAAAAAAACGCTATCAAGACCGTGCTCGGCAACGACCTCCCCTGGGAACTAAACCGGCAGGGCTTCATGCGCTGGTATCTCAACCCGGTCATGACTGACAAGGTCATCAACCCCTTCATCTTCTATGTGCAGAAGATCCTGCCAGGCAGCAGGAGCGGCCGGCTCAAGACCCAGGGCAGCCAGGTTTTCTACATCTGGGAGGGAAAGGGATACACTGTTTTAAACGGAGTCAAGCATAATTGGGAGGAAGGCGCCTGTGTCCAGTTGCCCCTGATACCCACGGGAGCGATCTTCCAGCACTTCAACACGGACGAGGAAAAAGAAGCCGTCCTGATTTCCGTGGAAGCCAACACTGTCGGCGCCCTGGGCATGGACAGGGGCTCAGGCTTCGAACAGCTCGAGAATTGTCCGGAATTCGATAAGGAAATGCGGAATTGCACAACATCCTGAACCGCTTCTCCCTACTCAGCACGCTCTATCCAATACGAAACAGACGGGGGAAATAATGAGTTTTACATTAGTCGTAGACCGCATCAGCGGTGAAATCAGCAATTGTACATGCACGGCGAGCATCGACGAAAGCACGATGACCCGCCACAATCTTAAGACCGGCGACCTGTTGAAGCTCACCTCCTATCGCGGCCGGGAGGTGCTCGTCCGGTTGTCGGACCCCCTGCCCGAGGACCGGGGCACGAACATCATCCGCCTGGAGAGGTTTACCAAGCAGGCCCTCAAGGCTAAGCTCAACGAAGAGATCGAGGCCGAGAAGGTCCCGACCCGTCCCGTGGAAAAAGTCATTCTCATCCCGGCCATCGATGTTTCCACTGCCCACCATCTCGGGGAGCACGTCCGGGAGATACTGATCAAAAACGAGACCCCCGTGGCCATCGATTCGGTGCTGTACATAAACTTCCCCCACAGTTCGGCCGGCGTCACCTACAGCATCCATGCCCTGGAGCACGGGGCCGGGATCATCACCAGCGCGACGGAGATCGTGATCGAGGATCGGGAAACGCATCAGATGGAAGGTAGCATCGACGTGACATTCGATGACCTGGGCGGCCTGGAAGAGCAGATCCGTCTCGTCCGGGAGTTTGTCCAGCTCCCCCTCCAGGTACCCTTTGCCTATACGCAGCTGGGCATCAGACCCCCCCGGGGCGTCATCTTCTACGGCCCCCCGGGCACAGGCAAGACCCATCTGGCCCGGGCCATCGCCAATGAAATCAACGCCCGCTTCTTTTATATCAACGGTCCGGACATCATCGGCACCTTCACGGGGGAAACAGAGGGCAACCTGCGCCGGATGTTCAACGAGGCGATCCATCATGCGCCTTCCATTGTGATCATCGACGAGTTGGACGCCATTGCCCCGAAACGCGGGCACCTGGGTACGCTTTCCGACACCCGGGCCGTTACCCAGCTCCTTTCCATCATGGACGGCATGCAGCAGGTAAACGGGGTCATCGTCATTGGCACCTCCAACCGGGTGGACGAGATCGACATGGCCCTGCGCCGTCCCGGCCGGTTTGATCGGGAAATCTTCTTTGCCCCGCCGAATGTGAAGGGCCGCCAGGAAATCATCGAGATCCACAGCCGGGAAATGCCCCTGGAGCCGGATGCCACAGATTTTCTTCCCGAGCTCGCCGCGCACACCCACGGTTTTGTGGGTGCCGATCTGATGGAGATATGCCGGGAGGCGGGTCTCCATGCCCTGCGCCGGAATTCCGAATTCCTGAAAGACTACCGCAAGGCCATCCGGTACGAGGCCAAACACCTTTCAGTAAAGAAGGAAGACTTGGTTTACGCCCTGAAACATGTACGCCCCTCAGCCATGCGGGAGGTGCTGATCACGATTCCTTCGGTTAGGTGGGATGAGGTCGGGGGACTAAAGAGGGTGAAGGAAAGGCTCAAAGAGTTGATCGAAATGCCTTTGAAAAAACCCGAGGTTTTCGAAGCCATGGACATCACTCCCGAATGCGGTATCATGCTTTACGGTCCCTCCGGGACAGGCAAGACCCTGCTCGCCAAGGCGATTGCCAATGAATGCGGAATAAATTTCATCCCCCTGGAAGGTCCGGAGATCTTCGGGCAATGGCTCGGGGAATCGGAAGAAGCGATTCGCCATATTTTCCACGTGGCCCGGCTCACGGCGCCTACGATCATCTTCTTCGACCAGATAGAAGCGGTGGCGGCCCTGCGGGACCTTGCCGGCGACTCCCGGACCACAGCCCGGGTCGTAAGCCAACTCTTGACGGAACTCGACGGCATCGAGCCGCGCAGCGGGGTCGTGGTCCTGGCAGCCACGAACCGGCTGGATATGGTTGATCCATCAATCCTGCGCTCGGGGAGATTCGGCACCCATATTTTCGTCCCCTTGCCCGAGGAAGAGGAACGGGCGGAAATCCTCGCGCTTCATCTCGGTGAGATCCAGCTGCGCAACGACTTTTCCAGGAAGGACCTGATCAGGGAGATCGCCGCAAAGACCACGGGCTTTTCTGGTGCGGAACTGAAACATCTCTGCGACGAAGCGAAACTGGCCTCCCTGCGCAGCCATAACTTCGACGGAGTCGCGGAACTCTCCGCCGAGAGTCTGCACCAGGCCTGGGAACGGATCATGGAGGACCGCAGCAAGGTAACAAGTAACAGCGGGAACTGAGTTTTTCGGCAGGGCACGAGGGACTGTTGACGACGAAATAACGTCAGTTCTGAAAACAGTATTCTTTTCATAAATGGAGGGCCTTATGGAAGATTATCAATTGCTCGAAGTGGACTTGAGTTCCCGGAAATATCAGCGCGTACCGATTCCTGCCGCGATAGTCGAAAAATACATGGGTGGCCGCGGCCTGGGAAGCTATCTTCTCTACCATGGGACCAAGAAAGGGCTCGACCCCCTTTCCCCCGAAAATCCGCTGATCTTCACCTCTGGGTTGGCCCAGGGTTTGCCCACACCCTTCAGCCCCAAAATGGCCTTGAATACCAAGTCACCCCTGACCGGTCTTTACCTCTTTGCCGTCACCAGCGGCGCCCTGGGTCCCAACCTGCGGCGGTGCGGGTTTCTTTCCCTGAGCATCAAGGGCAAGCTGGATCATCCCCAGTACCTAGTCATCACGGACGCCGGGGTGGAGTTTCGCGATGCCCGGCACCTCTGGGGAAAGAATACCCGGGAAACCCAGGAGCTCATCACCCGGGAGGCCGGCGCCAAGAAGGGCGACGTGGCGGTCATCGGTCCGGCCGGCGAGGAACTTTCGCCGCTCGCCGGTATCTTCAATGAAGGTGAATACCTGCGCTGTTTCGGCCGGGGGGGATGCGGCGCCGTCATGGGAGCAAAACTCCTGAAGGCAATAGTGATCATGACGGAAAAGAAGCTCACGGCCGCGAATCCCGAAAAATACCAGGAAGTGAGACATCAGATTCTCGCCACGGTAAAGAAGGAGACGGCCTGGGCAAAGTTTCGCCGCGAATACGGAACGGGCGCCGATATGGACGTCATGAACCAGCAGGGCATCGTCCCGACCAACAACTGGCAGAGCGGCGTTTTCGCCGAAGCGGACAAATTGTGCACCGTGACCCAGGGTTGGCCCCGCCAGAACGTGGCCTGCGGTCCCTACTGCCCTGCCCCCTGCGCGCATCTGATCAGGATCGGGTCAGGACCCTACGAGGGAGCGCAATGCGACGGACCGGAATACGAAACCATTTATTCTTTCGGTTCCGAATGCGGGGTCGGACGTTTCGACGCCGTGGTGGCAGCGGGCCAGATCTGCGATGAATACGGCATCGACACGATGTCCGCCGGTGTCGCCGTGGGCTTCGCCATGGAGTGTTTTGAACGGGGTCTGATCACGGAAAAGGATACCGATGGCCTGCAACTGCGCTTCGGCGATGACCAAGCCATGATGGCGATGCTCGGTAAACTCGTGCGTCAGGAAGGCCTCGGCAAGCTCCTGGCCAAGGGCACCCGCTACGCGGCCCAGCATATCCCCGGCAGCGAGGGCTTTGCCATGCACGCCAAGGGCTTGGAATTCGGCGGTTATGAGTGCAGAAATTCCTGGGGACAGGCCCTGCAGTTCGCCATCAACGCCCGGGGAGGCTGCCATCACGGCTACGGCCTGCCGGCGCGGGTGGAACATGTCCAGGGCCTGGGAACGACAGTGGAAGGTAAGGGTATGATGGTGAAGAACGCCGCTATTCGCCGGATTCTTTGTGATTCCGCCATGGTCTGTACCTTTCCCTACCCGAAGATCTACAATGATGTGTCCATGGCGGCCCTGTTTTCCGCCCTGCTCGGCAAGGAATGCACGGTAGCCGAGTTGCTCAGGATCGGAGAACGGGTACAGACCCAGGAGCGCCTGTTCAATGTCCGGGAGGGGCTGACCAGGGCGGACGATCAGTTACCGGCCCGGCTGACGAAGGATCCGAAACCCGCTGGTCCGGGGGCAGGCAGTGTCGTTCCTCTGGAGGCCCTGAAAGACGAATACTACCGGGCCATGGGCTGGGATCTGGCCACGGGCATCCCCGGCCCGGAGTTATGCCGGGAATTGGGCATCAGGGTTTAAAACAGAAAAAAAGAAAGGATGAAACTATGAACTTCGATATGGTCTTCAATTATCACATGCCGACAAAGATCGTGCACGGTTTCGGAACGGTAGCGCAAACGGGGAAAGAGGCGCTCTCCCTGAAAATGAAGAAGGCCTTGCTCGTCACCGATAAAGGCGTGCAGGGCGCAGGCTTGACCGATAAGGCAGCAGCCAGCCTGGAAGCGGCGGGCATCCCCGTGGTCATCTTTGCCGAGGTGGAAGAAGACCCGGGGACGGCAACCGTCGCGAAGGGACTGGAACTCCTGAAAAGCGAAGGATGCAACGGCATCGTCATCATCGGGGGAGGCAGCCCGCTCTGCGCCGGCAAAGGGATCGCCTTGCTGGCCACGAATGGCGGTTCTCTGCCCGACTATGAAGGAACGGACCGCCTCAAAGTGCCGCCCCTGCCCGTGATCGGCATCCCCACGACGGCCGGCGCCGGCAGCGAGGTATCCCCCGCCTTTATCATCACGGACGAAAAACGCAACTACAAGATGACCGTCATCGGTAAGGATGTCTTCCCGGAGGTGGCTATCCTCGATCCCCTGCTCATGGCGAACATTCCCTACTGGCCGGGCATGAATGCCGGGATGGACGCCCTGTCCCATGCCATCGGCGCCTTGTCCACCACCCAGTCCACCCCGCTTACCGATGCCCTGGCGATCACCGCCGCCGCCATGATCGTCAAATATCTGGCCCCGGCCATCCTGACGAATGATCTGGAGGCGAAAAACCAACAGCTGCTGGCCAGCGCCATGGCCAATATCGCCTGCGGCAATGCCAAGCTGGATCTGATCCATGCTCTTTCCCAGCCCCTCGGCAGCCACCATATGGCCCACGGCCTGGCCAACGGGATTCTGATGCCCTACGTCATGGAATTCAATCTTCCCGTATGCGCCGACAAGTACGCCCAGATAGCCATTGCCATGGGCGAGGCAGCTCCGGGGATGACCACGACGGACCTGGCCGGAAACGCCATCGAGCGGATCAAGGAACTCTTCATCCTGACGGGCTATCCGACGAAAATACCAGCTGAATTTGCGACGGAAAAGGACATCCCGGACATGGTAAAGCAGGCCCTGACCCGTCCGCAGGCCAAGTTCAATAAACGTAAATGCAGCGAAAAGGAACTGGCGGCGATCTATCGCCAGGCAATAACCGGTTGGGAATGACCCCAGGAAGGAACGACGCTATGAACTACAAAATTTATCCTCTCACAATCGCTAAACTCATGGCCGATGTGGGCGCCTTTTGCTATCTCAACTTCAGCGGCCTGAAGAAATGGTTCCCCATTTATGTCTGGCTCATCGAAGGCGGCGGAAAGCAGGTCCTCGTGGATACGGGCTGCGAAGCCGAAGAAATGATGAAATCTAGCATCATGAAGGCGCCTTTTGAAGATGTTACCTCCCTGGAAGAGGCACTGCAAAAGTTCGGCCTGAAGCCCGAGACGGTAGAGACGCTCGTCTTGACCCATCTTCACGGCGATCACGCCCTAAACATCAGGAGATTCTCCAAAGCCGCGATCTATGTTCAGGAGGAGGAACTCGCCTTTGCGAAAAACCCCCACCCTCTCTTTGCCAAAAGCTTTCCCACGGGCAGATTCGACGGCATTAATTTCACCACGGTCCGCGGCGATTACCAACTCGCCGACGGATTAGAACTTCTCTATACCCCCGGCCATACGGCGGGCACCCAATCCGTGGCTGTCAGGACAGAAAAGGGCAAGGCCATCATCAGCGGCGCCTGTTCTCTTCCGGAAAATTTTGCCCCTTCTTCGGGCCTCATGGAGATTGCCCCCCCGGGCATCCATCTCGATCCTATCCGGGGTTATGACAGTTTCTTGCGGATCAAACAGGAAGCAGATATCATCATCCCGCTCCATGATGATAGTCACCAGGAAGGGGGGGTAATCGGATAAGGCCGCCTGGTAAAGAGCCTGGCGCTTGCCTCCTGCGAGAAGGCAAGCGCGCCGCACTATATTTCAGCGGGGCCAATTGAAAACAGGCCAGTTCAAGCGAGCGTCAAAGTCCGAACTTCGGATTATTATAAAGATACGGTTATGAGCAGGCTGAACAGGATATGGGATTTCACGAAGCGGCGCAGCAATATCATTTTTTTTGTCGCCGGTTTTCTTTTCGACGCCCTCACCATCACCCGGATTGACTCCACTGTCGACCTTGTCCTTCAATCCCTCTACCTACTTGTCATCACCTTTCTTATCATCCGGCAGGCCTATTTGGAGGCAGGCCGATGGCAGCCACGGGGATGGGTGGCCCGCTTGTGGTCCTATGAGTCAGAGGCCCTTCACTTTTTTTACGGCGGTCTCTTAAGCGCTTATGTAGTTTTATATATTAAGAGCACCAGCTTTTCACGTTCGATCATTTTCTTCGTCCTGGTCGTCATCCTGATGATTGCCAACGAAATGCCCCAGGTTCGCCGCTTGAAGTCCCTCTTGAGACTGGGACTCTTCTCCTTCTGTCTTATTTCCTACCTCAATTATTTGTTTCCCGTTCTGATACGCCGCATGGGGGATTGGGTTTTCATTCTCGCCTGGGCTGCCAGCGCCGCCCTCGTCGGCCTGTTGCTCAAGAAATTGGCAGGCAGTCTACACCTCGAGCCTAAGGAGGCCTGGGTGAGGCTCGGGTGGTCCCCCGCACTTGTTCTTATTTTGGTGGCGGGCCTTTATTTCATGAAGTTGATCCCGCCTGTTCCTCTTTCCATGCAATACGCCGGCATTTTTCGCCACGTGGAGGCCCAGGCGGGCCAATATCGGCTGACCTACAGGAAGCCCCCCTGGACGCGCTTCTGGCAGAAAAGCGAACACCTGTTCCTGGCACGCGAAGGAGAGCAGATTTTCTTCTTTACCAGGATCTTCGGCCCCACTCGTTTTGAGCATCAGGTCTTCCTGCGCTGGGACTCGAAGGACCCGCACACGGATCGCTGGATCACCTCGGATCGCATCCCTCTTCCCATAAAAGGCGGGCGGGACGAGGGTTATCGAGGTTATGCCTATAAGAAGAATTATCAGCCCGGAAAATGGCGCGTCAAGGTTGAAACCGAGGATGGCCGCGTGCTGGGAGAGGTTGTTTTCTGTATCGAGAAAGACACCTCAAGCGAGGAACGGATCTTGCTCGAACGCCGGATGTAAAATGATCGAACCATGCTGCACGCGGATTAAGCTTTGCAAATTTCTCCCGTCAGCGGGCGTTTGAACTGTTTCTCTGCTGCTGCGAGCTTGAATAGGGCGTTAGCGGCTTCAACGACTTTTCTGTACCGCCCGGCTGGAAATATATTTCACCGCATTTTGAACAGATATGTCATGGTGTCACCTATTTAAAAGTACATGTCAAGGTATAGTTAAAGATGGTGTCCCCCGAATTTCCCGCCCTTCGTTTTCACCCCTGGAAAAGTCTTCTTTTCTTGCCATGCCTCAGTTGGACGGAGAGGATGGACATCCTGCATAAAATGCAATAAATTGTTAAATAGTCCTTGCAGAAAATACACAGACCGCTTATTTATATCTTCATGAAACGAGCCGTAACCGAATACTTACAGGACTGGAAATCATCTGCGAACCGCAAACCCCTGATTCTCAGAGGCGCCCGACAGGTTGGAAAGACCTATAGTCTGAAAGAATTCGGGAGTTCGGCCTTTTCCCGCTATCATTATGTCAATTTTGAAAAGGATGAAAAGATCGGGCGGATATTCGAACAGGACCTGAAGCCGGACCGTATTCTTAACGAATTGCAGTTTTACCTTGATCAATCCATCGATCGTCGCCTGGATCTGCTCATCTTTGATGAGATTCAACGGTCACCCAGGGCGCTGACCAGCCTGAAATATTTCTTCGAGGAGATGCCCGAACTGGCTCTATGCGCCGCCGGCTCTCTTTTGGGCGTGACCCTGCACCTGGATTCCTTTCCCGTGGGAAAAGTTCAGTTTCTTGATATGTATCCCCTTTCGTTTGCTGAATTTCTCGAGGGCGTGGGAAAGGAACGACTGGCCGAATTGGTGCGCACCCATGATTTTGCCAAACCCTTTCCAGAGATGGCGCACGAACAATTATGGGCATTATGGAAACACTACCTGGTTGTCGGCGGCCTGCCCGAGGCCGTGAACCATTATCGCGAGCGTCAGGGAAATTTGTACGAAGCCGTGCAGGTGATTCGTAAGACCCAGCGGGACCTGCTGGATGCCTATCTGGCCGATATGGCGAAGCATAGCGGGAAGGCCAACGCCTTGCATATCGAAAAGCTCTGGCGAAACGTGCCCATGCAACTGGCGAGAGTGCAGGACGGATCGGCAGGAAAATTCAAGCTTCGCGAGGGTATCCCCGGAATCCGCGGTTACGAGAGATTATCCGTTCCCCTGGACTGGCTTGAAGGCGCTAATTTGGTTATTCGCGTACCCATCATAGAGGCTGCCGGCATCCCGCTTTCCGGATTTGTGAAAGAAAACCGTTTCAAGCTCTACTTCTTTGATGTAGGTCTGCTCGGTGCCGTGAGCGGCATTGCACCGGCTACATTTCTAAATTACGATTTCGGCAGTTATCAGGGTTACGTTGCGGAGAATTTTGTGGCCCAGGAACTGCGGGCGGCAGGACATAAAGCCCTTTACTCCTGGCAGGGGCGCACGGCGGAAGTGGAATTTCTTCTTGAAAAGGAGGGAAAAATCGTGCCCCTGGAGGTAAAATCCGGATGGGTAACCCAGTCGAAGAGCCTGAAGGTCTTCGCCGAGCGATATCACCCCCCGGAGGCATACGTCTTGAGCGCGAACAACATAAGCCATCGCCATATCAATCATTATCTCCCGCTCTATGTGGCAGGAAGAACAGCGCATGGCCCAGAGCAGAAATCATCAACCATCGGAATTGGCGAGTAGACCGGTTTCTCCCGACGCTTTAGGTCGATGTTTGTGTTCTCCGTTTCCGCCTAGTTTCCCGGCGGTGCCACATCATCTCAACCATACATCAGTTGGCCCCGGCCCCTCTCAAAACCGTGCTTGCGCTATTTACGCACACGG